>JAEEGL011770994.1_pt1 | contig 15914 bp, 24 predicted proteins | sample 9134231 | NCBI WGS metagenome assembly JAEEGL01 (sample SAMN16246548, study PRJNA631951) | gut metagenome | biome: gut microbiome; feature: rumen; material: fiber-attached | host: Bos | place: Iran: Karaj | collected 2018-10 | reverse complement strand
CGACTGCCGCACTGACCTGTGCATAGTTCATATTCGACAGGAACACCTCAGCCGTATTGTGGCCGTCAATCATAAACGGAGGAAGCATCTGCACCTCCTCACCAAGAAACATGGAGCGACCGTTGGGCAGCGGCGAAATCTTCAGTCCGTTCCATGAAGTATCTTGCCTGTACCACAAATGGGAATGGGCATCAATAATGTATCTTTCCATAGCAAGAGTTCACTGACATTTTTGTGGAGCTGGAGGGAACATCCGCATATATTTCAATGCATTCCGTTAAACACCTTCGCTCTGATTTTCAATTAATTACATATTTGTTAATATAACGAAATATAATAGAATTTATTTTGTATTTCAAAAAAGTGTGCGTAAATTTGTGCGTAAATTCAGAGGCACATTCTACCAAGTGTTTACAAACACCGATGCAAAGTTATTAATAAAATAGGAAATATCCAAATATTTAAGTAAGAAAATGGCGGTAAATTTTTATATAGAGAAACGACTGAATAAGCAAGGTGAAGCTGCAGTAAGGTGTTCTATCAGCATTCAGGGCCAAAGGCTGACCACAACAACAGGTTTCAGTATATTGCCTGAATTATGGGACAATACTACCCAGAGGATTATATTGTTCTCTGAGGGAAAAGCCGTTTTCAATAGCAAGGGCGTTAGTGCGAAGATGCTTAATGCGAAATTAAAGAAAATCGACTCTTTTTTTTCGGATTTGGAAAATTCCCTTTGGGCTAATCATGAGGAAGTTGGTAATCTGAAGACCATTTTCAAGGATGAATTCGGAAAGGAGAAACCCATTGAAACGAAAGAGGAAGTGAAGGAATTTTATGCCGTCTATGACAAATTTAGGGAAGAAACGGCCATCCAGAATGATTGGAGTGCATCCACAATCAAGAAATTCAAGACTTTAAGAAATCATCTGGAGCGGTTTGCGCCAGACCTAAATTTCGACGAATTGACCGAAGAGGGGCTTAACAGGTTTCTGGACTATCTCAGAGAGAAGTGTGGATTCCGCAACACTTCCATTTTAAAGACCTTGAAATTATTAAAATGGTTCCTCCGTTGGGCAGTGGCCCATGATTATTGCCAGCAGACTGCATTTGTCACTTTTGCTCCCAAATTAAAGACTACCGAGAGAAAAATCATTTTCTTAGACTGGGATGAACTGATTAAAGTGTATTATTTCCAATTTCCTGAATTCGGAAAGACAATAAAGCTTTTCGATGTTAATGGAGACGAGTACGAGAAAAGTGTTGCTGTCGGTCCGGATACATTAGGACACGTGCGGGACGTGTTCTGTTTCTGCTGCTTTACGAGTTTGCGATACTCTGATGCAGCAAATCTTAAACAGGTAAATCTTTTTCCAAACTATATACAAATAACAACGGTTAAGACGCATGATTTACTAAGAATCGAACTGAATGATTACGCCCAGGCCATATTGGACAAATACAAGGATTTTAAGTTTCCACATGGCCTGGTTCTGCCTATCATCAGTAATCAGCGTATGAATGAGTACTTGAAGGAAATGGGAGAAATCTGTGGATTGAATGCCCCTGAAACCATCACCTATTATAAAGGTAACAAGCGGATAGACGAGGTATATCCGAAATGGGCATTACTCGGCACACATGCTGGCCGTCGCACTTTCATCTGCAATGCCTTGATGATGGGAATACCTCCCCAGGTTGTTATGAAATGGACTGGGCATAGCGACTATAAAGCAATGAAGCCATATATTGACATTTCCGATAGTGCAAAAGCTGAAGCGATGAAGAAATTCAACAAATAACAAAAAACTTTCTTTTACATATTTTAACACGCAGAAAAACTTCGCTTTCTCAGTCCCTATCCCTCAAGGGGTTGTTATGTTTTTCTGTGATTTTCGGAAGTTCCAGGATGCACGGCAGAAGAAGGGAGTGGCACGCCACGACCGTCCCCTAATATCCGATGTTTCTGTTATAAAACATCGTCTATTATGTCAATCACCTACTTTTGCGAATCGTGCAAAAGCCCTGTTTATCGGCATTTCAGGAAAACAAGCATAACAAACCTATGACAAATTTAATACTCTCTATGACATGCCAGACTTGATGTCATAGAAAGGATTTTTAACAAAAACTTCTTCCCGATTCACTTACTTTTTGCATTTTAATTCTTCATTCTCACGTTTTAATGTTTCGACTTCATTCCTTAATCGTTCGTTCTCTATTGTAAGTTCCTCGTACCGTTTAAACAAGTATTTTTGATGCCGCAGCTCTACTTTTTCATCGGAATCAGGGAATTCTTCATAGAATTCATGGAAGAAATTATAATTCAATATCAGAGAAATGTTAGTAAGTCTAACTGTATCGAAGGAGATCTTTTTCAGAATCTTACTTACATCAGACTGTGTAACACCAAGCCGTGCAGCGAAATCATTCTGTGTCATTTTGATGGCCTTCATCTGTCTTTCGATTTGTAATCCCAAATCAGGTATGGTTATGGAATAATTATCGTGAGTATAAACAGAATCATTACAGAACGCGGCAAAAAAATTATATTCCAATACCATACAGATTTCAAAAAGCCGATCAGTTTCAATAGACTTTTTCTTCAGAAGTCTGTTGAGGTAGGCACTATCTACTTTTAGACCACGGGCTAATTTTGCCTGAGATATCTCATTGCTTTTGAGATATTCAAGAATCATATTACCTACATGAATATCTGGTATAGAAATGATTTCATGAGCCATTCTTTGTTAAATATTACTAATTAATCAATATTTTGTTGTTTGTTATAGAATAATTATGAATAAAATGTCTATATTTGCACCCGGAATCCAATCATCCTTGGATGCGTTATTGACATCGATAATTCAAATTTCGGTGCAAATATACAAAAAAAGTCCGAATTATCCACCTTTTAAATAATAAAATATATGAATACAGCATTTCAGATTACAGATGACACTCCAGTAGCAATCTTGACAGTCGGTCAACAGAAGCAGATGATTGCATCTGCCGTGCAGGAAGCTGTCTTGGCAATGTTTGGGAATAGTGGTAATGCCCCGAAAACTGTTAGTCCACCCGAAAAGAGATACGTATATGGAATATCGGGTATTGCATCGCTTTTCAAGGTTTCGTATGTTACGGCTTCCAAACTCAAGGAAGGTGTACTCAAACCAGCTGTATTCCAGCAAGGCCGCAAGATTATGTGTGACGTGGATCTTGCCCTTGACCTGTTTCGCAAGAACTCAACGGATAAAGTATAGTTAATGACGCCATCATTGGTCCCTAATCAAAAATATGTCATACAGTCGTACATCTCCAAGTTTTTCGTCGTTGGGAATGTCCACCGTTGGATACTTTTAAGGAGATCCTATCTATGAGAAATATAAAAAGAAATATCCCCATAGACATAAAAAAACCCGAGTATGAAACCCGGGCATGTTTTGATTCGCAGAATTGCGTCCTTCCAAAATTCCTATGCAAAGGTACGCTTTTTTCTGCAAACAACCAAATTTTTAACATAATTTTTTGCAGAAAATATGTCGAGACCCATAAAAACAACAGCTGATTGGTTCAAATTTGAGCGTGGATTTCTGACAACGCACAAAATGAATGCCCTCCGTCATCATTATGGTAACAGGGGCGCTTTTACATTGATATATATATGGGAATATCTGTTAGGATGCGAGGATCAATGTACAGCCTATAACGAAGACACTCTGGATATTTGGGCTATTGATCTTAATGAAGATATACAGTTCATCAAAGATGTAGTAAATTGCTGTATCAAATACAAGTTATTGCAGATTGATGTGACAAGGAATCTATACAGCGAAGACCTCAATGAGAAACTGAGTGGACTAAAGGAAAAGAGAGAAAAAGACCGTGAACGCCAAAGAATGATTTCTCGTGGCGAAAAAGGTAATTCTCGCAGCGAAAATAATAGTTCTCGCGACGAGAATAATAGTACTCGCAGCGATAACAATGGTTCTCGCGGAGAAAAAGGGGGTTTTCGCTATATAAGAGAAGAGAAGAATAGAGAGAGAGAAGATTATAATACGTCGACAGCGCCCGCGCGCGTGGGAGCTGGTGGGATTTCTTCCGGCGGTGATGAAGATAGTTCCCAGCCGGACATTTCTGTTTACATTCAACGTTTAGTAGGCGACACCGATGCGCTTTTGAGAATAGTCCGCGAAACTAAATACTCCAAGGAAGATGTCATACGATTTATATATCAACTGGGTCGGAAGTGGGAACTTCGGAAACCTCACTACGATTACGACGATTTTCTGCGGCACATCATAGATACGCTAAAGATAAAATTCAAGGCGAAGGAGCGTCCAGAACAAATGTATGTAGAAAACTTCTCCACAGCCAAAACTCTATGGACTGTTGTTCAAGCAGAGCTTATTCTAACAGACAATATCCATGCTCAGATCTATGAAAGTCTTGAATTTTACAATTACAAAGAAAAGGAAAAAGAATTAATCCTCTTAGCTCCCACTGACGAAATTAAGGATGCAGTAAAAAACGATTTAATAGACAGCATTAAAGAGTGTATGAGAAAATTTACGCCATCGCAATTTGATGTAAAGTGTGGAACCTATCGAGAATCCAAATAGGAATTTTCAAGTAAAAAATGATTATTAACGTAAAAATTTTGAATTATGACTGAAAACAGAACTCCCCACAAGAAGAGTGCTAATCGACAAGTAGACTACCAGTATGCACGTGTTCAACCTCAGGCACTCGACATTGAGCGTGCCGTCCTTGGAGCTTTGATGATTGACAAGGACGCTTACACAATCATATCAAGCATTCTGAAGGCTACGGATTTCTATGAGCCAAGAAACCAGCGTGTATTCGAAGCTATCAGTGATCTTTATCATGCAGAAGACGGTCAGAAACCGATAGATGTTCTTACTGTTACAGATAGGTTGGAGAAAAATGGGACTCTTGCGGAAATAGGAGGCCCTGTGTATATTACAGAGTTATCCGGCCGTATTGCATCATCTGCAGACATCGAATATCATGCCAACATCATCGCCCAAAAGGCTTTGGCCCGCGAACTGATTAAGTTTGGCAGCATGGTTGTAGACAAGGCTTTCGATGAGACTACAATTATTGATGACCTGATGCAGGAGGCAGAAGAGGATCTGTTCAGACTTAGCAAGGAACACATCAAAAAGGATGTCAAGGAACTTGACCTTGTTGTGACAGATGCTATGAAGGAAATCTCCGCTGCATCAAGTAATTCCGATGGTATTACAGGAATCTCCACGGGATATGACGAACTTGACCGTTATACAAGCGGCTGGCAGAATACAGATTTGAACATTATTGCCGGACGTCCTTCGATGGGAAAGACTGCATTTGCTTTGTGCATTGCCAAGAACATTGCCATTGACCAGGAAATACCGCTTGCTTTCTTCTCCTTGGAAATGTCTTCTACCCAACTCGCAAAGCGTTTAATTTCAAATGCATGCAAAGTTGAAGGTGCAAAGTTACGCAATGGGCAATTGGATTGTGCCGACTGGGAACGAATCGACAAGGGGATTAACAGACTCTTGGGTAAGAAATTCTATCTTGACGACACTCCAGGTCTGTCTGTGTATGAACTCCGCAGCAAAGCGCGAAGGCTGGTAAAGGAACGCGGTGTGAAGATAATCATGATTGACTACCTACAGCTGATGAATGCCAACGGTATGCGTTTCTCCAGCCGTCAGGAGGAAGTTTCAACCATCTCGCGTTCGCTGAAGGGATTAGCGAAGGAACTGGACATCCCCATAATTGCACTCAGCCAACTTAATCGTGGTGTTGAAAGCCGAGAGGGGCTTGAAGGGAAACGCCCGGTTCTATCGGACCTGCGGGAGTCTGGGGCCATTGAACAAGATGCTGATATGGTTATATTCGTTCACCGTCCAGATTATTATCATATCTACGAGGATGATAAGGGACGCGATCTTAGGGGCGCTGCGGAGATTATCATTGCAAAGCAGCGCAATGGTGCGACAGGCGATATCTTGCTTTCATTTGACAGTGAACATACCAGTTTCACGGAATATGAAAAAGGTAGTTTTTTAAGACCTACACAAAAGAAGGAACTTGATTACTAATTTTCAAATATAGTAAACTTTGCAAGCTTTACTATATTAGCGAACTTAGTTACTTTAGGTAATAACATAACAAAACAGGAATATGAATAATGTAACAATTCTAATGAGCAATGTCAAGGGGGGCTGTGGAAAGACAACTCTGAGCAGTCTGCTCTCCACATACCTTGTTGAGAGAGGCTTTCCAGTCGTTGTCTTCGACTCAGACACACAGATATCATTAATGAAGAACAGGCGTGACGATTTGTCGCTGACCCTAAAAAGCGTGGAAGAACCATGGAAGGTTTTTCCGCTTCGAGTCGATGAAAAGGTTGAGGAGCATCTTAAGAAAGTTAAGATGCTTCCGAGTGTTGTTATTGTCGATTGTCCTGGTACCGTTGACAATCCTAACCTTCAGTACATTTTCAAGGCTGCTGACATTGTAGTCATGCCGTTTAGTTTTGAGCGGATGAATGTCCGTGAGACAGTCACCTTCGCAGAAATGTTCACGAAGATGACAAAAGCGCGTATTTTGTTTCTACCGAACATGATTACGCAGTACGACACCAAGCGAGAGGCACTGAGATTAGCCAAGGAAACGGCAGAGACAGAGTTTCCAAAGTATGGGACAATTCTTCCCTGTATCACCAATTGTCTTGCTGTCAGGGACTCAAACACCCTATCAATAAATTATAAGCAGCGTTGGGCAGTCAGCGATGCTTTTAATGGTATCATTAGTGAAATCAAGAAAATAATGCAATAAACTATGCCAAAGAAATTAAAGAACCCGATGGTCGATTTCGACATGAAGGGATACATGTCTGGAGGTGTAATGTCCTCTACAGTTGAGAATAACAATAAAGAACCTTCAAAAGAGAATAATGTCAAAGAAGTTAAGCCCCAAAAATCTGGGACACCCCAGAGAGTCAGGAAAGGCGCTGCCTGTGGCTGTAAAGTCGGATATACCCGTCATACATACGTGCTTCCATTGAAGATGATAGATCAGGTGAAGGCTGTGGCCCACTTCTTCAACTGTTCTGAGGTTGCTGCCGCCGAGCAGATTATCCAGAAAGGTCTTGATGACATTCAGAAGAAACACGGCAAGAAAGCACTAACTTTACAAAAGACGCAAAAATTGTTCGATTAGCGTTTTTCATCCAGTGAGTAACGTTAGTAAAGTTAGTTAACTTAGTAATAGTAGTAATAGTAGTTACCTCAAACAAATCAAATATTTAATAATTAAAAAAAGGAAGATTATGGCTAAAAATGAAGATGCAAATCAGCAGCTCAAGACTCACTTTGAGAAACTTCAGGATGTCCTCGACGTTCTGATAGGTGTTGAACCTAAAAACCCGGATTATTGGGACGAACACATCCTGCGTGCCATCCGTGAAGTGAATGAAGTGAAGTGGTATTTTAACGAACTCTAATTATGGCAGAAATGAACATCAACGAGAAATGGGCAGAGTTGCTTGACTATGCACGGCAGCATGCCACTGGCGAAGGCTTCCATAGGGGATATAATTGGCTACGGGACGCCTTCAACGAGTACATGGACATGAGCGACAACACCCCCGGCTACGGGATGGGCGGTCAGCCAGGCAGCATATACAACCGCAAAGTGCTTGCCGAGCGTGTGTGTATGGAACTTGGTTACCACGTCGGTGGTCGACAGCTCATCGACGAGGCCCAGGAAGCCAAGTTGCGTGCGACGCTGGATGAGGTCGTCGCTGATCATGGCCGAACCAACGGAATTAAAGTTTAGAGGTTATGGCAAAAGCGCATGAGAATTTAAAGTCTTGCCTGACTGATAAGCCAGGCAGGGCTTTCGCCATCGACACGGTGTGCAGGATCTACTCCTGGGCAAATCCTGTTGCGACAGACATGTACATTCGTTACAAGGTGTTTGAAGAGTTGTCTGTGCGCTACGACACCGGCGAACTGACACGCAAAAAGATGAAGAAGATGAAGCATTATAGATTTGATGCCGTTTTCTTCATCCAGCCCGGACTGGCATCACTGAACCAGGGCGAATGTTTCACCGTCGGCGTTGAGTTGAAGGGAGAGAAGTACGACCTCACAGGTGATGACAAGATGGGGATGTACCTCGGATGGACGGATCTCTTCTTTATAGGCGTTCCCGAATCGCTTGTTGATGAAGCCATGAAGAAGGCCGACGAGGTGAGTATGGAAGCATGCGGCACCTGTGACATGGTGGGCGTCTTCTGCGTCGAGACAGGCATCATCTATAAGATGCCATCTCATAGGCAGGTGGTATCACCGGCGAACCGTATAGCGGTCATGGAACAGGTCATTTACAACCAGGTATTCAACATGACCGATGCCATCAGCATCACCCTCGAGGAAATCAAGGATCTGCAGCGCATGCCGGAAAACATGAAGCTGACGGGTGCTGTGCCCTCATACGCTGTCGTTCCCGTTGCCATTGCCGGTGTCGCCGCTATTATACCCCCAAATAATGAGGTATTAAATAATACCGAATTGACCCCGGAGGAAAGAGCTGCCAGATATGCCGCTGCAAAAGCCCGTCAGGACGTTCGCAAGGAATCGATGGGACAACTGTCCGAGCGGTCGGCGAAACTCAGTGAGGAAGCCCGTGGGAGCCTCATGGCGTTGCCGTTGAAGCATCAGCAGGTGTTCTGGGCAATCGCCGATGCCGGGGAACCTATTCAGGCGGGCGCAGTCCGCAGTCTGCTCGGCTTCGGAGACAACACCATAGACAGGGCAACGTCTGCACTGCTGGCTGCTAAGCTCATTGCCCGTGAGGGGAGTAAGAAGACCGGTGGCTATGTCGTGACCCCATTAGGCCAGTGCGGTACCGAGTGTGGCACCTGTGCCATTGCCCTGATATGCCCACAACATCAACCAATATAATTATTTATTAGTGGCTCGACGAATATTTATTTTCCGTTGTTCTTTAAAACGCAAAAATGGGCGTAAGAATTCTTGACCATAGCAGTTTAAGACTTTTCAGCTCTTGAATTTGTTAAATCAAGACGAAATTTTAATCAGCTCTATTCTTCTTTTTTCAAAAGTCGTTTCTTTGCACAAAAATATTAACGCAGACTTTTTTTATGTTACAGAATGTATTATTACAAGCTTCTGATCTCATGGATGGCATGGATCAGCTCCTGGGCATCAGCTTCTTTGACGATGAGATAGACCAGGTCATCTTCCAGACGAACCAGTTCCTTGTCGGCGGTGGTGCGGACAACGGCGGCCCGTTCTTCTGGATTATGCAGTTCAGCCTGACGTTAGGTGCCCTTTTCGCTGTTATCATGGCCTCCGGGATGGCTTACAAGATGATGGTGAAGGGTGAGCCTTTTGACCCGCTGAAGCTGTTTCGTGTCCTTGGCATTGCCTTGGTGATGTTCTTCTGGTATGGTGAGAGTCCCGGATCCACTTCCGGTTCCGGTGTTCTTGATGTTCTTGCATACGCTCCCAATGCCATCGGCTCCTGGACTCATCAGATGTATGAAGCCGAAGCCCTTCAGGTGCAGGGTTCCTTTGAGCTGTTGAAGGAACCTCTGCAGACTCTTAATCAACACATCGATTCATGTCTGGCCAGTTACGAGTCATCCGAGCATACCGTCGTTCAGACGAATACGGAGGTTGCTGGTGAGGTGTCAGATGTAAAGACCCAGCGTGATGCCGACGCGAAGGTTCATTATATGGAAAATCTAAGTACATACGCCCATTTTGTGGTCACCCTTGACAAGCTTGTGATGATTCTCAGTCTTGTCATCTTCCGCATTGGCTGGTGGGGCACCATTTTCTGCCAGCAGATCCTGTTGGGCATGCTGACCATCTTCGGTCCCCTGATGTGGGCTTTCAGCGTCCTGCCCAAGTGGGAGGGTGCCTGGGCCAAGTGGATTACCCGTTATCTCACCGTCCATTTCTATGGTGCCATGCTCTATTTCGTGGGCTTCTATGTCCTCCTGCTCTTTGACATTGTCATCAACATCCAGTATGACATGCTGAGTAACATTATTGAGTCGAACGATACCATCCTGCAATACCTCACCCATGCCATGACTACGGCAGGCTACCTGCTTGTTGCCAGCGTCGTGTCCTTGAAATGCCTGAACCTTGTTCCAGACCTTGCCGCGTGGGTTATCCCGGAGGGTGACACCGCATTCTCTACCCGTAACTTCGGTGAGGGTGTCAGCAGTGGTGTCAAGCAGTCCGCTTCCTCAGTTATTCCAAAGATGATTCAGTGATTAACCAATAAAAACATACCGTTATGTCTGTAATGAAGAATTATGAGAACAAGATCAAGTTAGTGCTGATTGTCAGCCTCTTGTTCATGGCCGGGGGCATCGTCGATGCCCACAAGAAAGTATATGTGCAGGACAGCATGGTGTCTGTCCTTGTGCAGCGCACGATGGAATGGAAGTATTACGGCCGTCAGCGCATTGAGCGCCGCACGAACATTCTCACCCATCAGCTTGTTACTGCGGGTAAGCTGATGCGTGTGCCGCGTACCGAGAACAACCCGCACGACCTGATGATCATCAACTGGCGCACTCTTCTGAACAAGGACGTTGAGCAGAAGGTGAGGTCACAATTTTAGAAAGGAGGCCCCCATGTTCAATGTCAGTGGATTCCGCAGGATCTTCATCGGCGAGCCGATGCCGGACAAAAATGATCCGAAGTACCGTGAGCGCTATGAGCGTGAGGTAGCGGCAGGCAAGCAGTTTGCCGATGCAACCGGCATCTCGTGGTTAGGTGCTCGCTATATTGCCGTGGCTACGGCCCACAGGCGCACCTTCATGTGCGCGATGGTGGGTCTTGTCTTCCTTTTCTTCGTGGGCAACCTCTACCGGCTGGTCAGCTACTCGCATGTTGCCCCGAAGGGCAGCTATGCAGTCACCATGCAGGATTCGCTTCTGAAGCAACGATATCTGAAACACCCCAATCATGTACAATCATACGATCAAGCGACCGCGAAATGAATGTTAAATCTCGGCAAAAATTTGTATACATCGTATATATTGTATATATTTGCGCCAAAATTCAGAGATTTATGGAAGTAACAGTCAGAAAGTCCACAGCAAAGCAGGCCATGAGGCGCAAGGTTATCGACATCAAGCCGGACACATTCCGGGGATTGTCCGTCATTGCCGCCAGTCGGGGCACCAACTTGAAGAAGTTCATTGAGAACAGTCTTGATGAGATTGTAGAGTCATACGACGATGCTGCCATATACAGGTATCTACAGCAGACGGATCCTGAAGGCATGGAAATGCTTAGTGATGAAGAACAGGCTGCCTTTGAAAAGAAATACGGACTATGAACGTCAAGATCTCAAAGAGCTTTTCAAAGGCGGTTGACAGGCTGTCTGGCAAGCAGCTCGACAGCGTCCTCGATGTCATCAAGGAAGTCAAAGCGGCACAAGGTGTTGAAGACATCACCGACTGCATTCGCCTTGTCGGCTATCATTCCGTGTACCGCATCCGCATCGGCGGGTACCGGGCATTCTTCACTTTTCATCTGGAGATCGTCGATGACACTGTGATGTTCCAATACCTCGTATCGAGAGGACAGGCATATACGAAGAAGATGGAGAAACAACTGAAGCGACTGGATGACTGAAAAACCAGCAAGAATGCAGGAATGACAGAATTTAATATACATTTTAGTGAACAAAGTAGGAAGGCCATACAACAGCACCACACCGGCATGGCGTAACAAAGCAGCCATCAAGGTAAGGGCTTATCGTTGGTTGGAGCGCGACAAAGCCACCAAGTACGGTTGCGCCCAGAAGATGCGGATGTCCAGGACAACAGTCATCAAGTGGTGGGATGCTATGGGATGGTCAGATGAAAGGAGGAAGGGCTTTGATGACGTTATGGTATGGTATAATACACATTGGGAGAATCTTGACTACGATTTATGTGCAGAAGAACTTGACTTGTCTGTTGACGAAGTCCTGCTGAATGTGGCCACATATAAGGAACTCACCCCCAAATATGTATTATTTTAGTTAAAAAACAATAAAGCAGACCTATACAAATTAATTATTTAGGGCGGCAACATATAAGTAATCATAATAGAATTATCGCGCACGCGCGAGGCTCGATTTTGCGATTAACAAATTTTTTTCTAATTTTGCAGCCACGGTATGGGAAACGGAACGGTCTATTGCATGCACGACGGATGCATGGTCGGCCGTGCGGCAGGAAAACTCACCAGTGAAGTTCGCCAAAACGAAGATCCAGAGGATTCCTGCCATTTTTCTTCGGAAAGCGTGTGTTCTTTGAAAAAAATGTTGTAACTTTGCACCAAAATCGGAGGTGCTCGACCAGTGAAATCGCCAATATCCACTACCACGGGCGCACAGACTTGCAACAACCCATACTGTGGGCTGTCTGCTTGTGTTGGAATGGTGTTTGGCGATACCAACTGGTGCATAGGCGGCAGCCCACTTCTCTATAAAGTATAACGTCCTCACAGGCTGACCGGGGACAACCAGAAATTATCGCCATTATGAGGAAGTATGTTTTTCTCGGGCTGCTTTTTGCAGCATTCAACAGTGCTACGGCACAAGAGGTAACGGCTCCTGAGCCGGAGTTTATAAACAGTTACTGCATCTTGACGAGTGATGCCACGTATGACCAGCTGCCAAAAGAGTCAGGCACCATCGGCAAGCACCAGAACAAGGTAAAAAAATGGTCGAAGCTGATAGGTGGTGCTGCCAATATTGCAGGTGCTGCCGGTATGATTGGCATCGGCACGGCTGGCTCCATGAGCGGAGTCGTCACCGGTGCCAGAGTGATGACAACGGCCAGCGGTGTTGGTAGTGCTGCAGGAACTGTCAGCAGTCTCGCAGGATCAGCCGGAATGGATGTCATCTTCAAGGGTGGTAATTCCACCTATTCTGTAAAGCCTGGTCAGGCCGTGCGCCTGCTTATCAAGGGCGAGAAGAATGACATTGATCCCAAGGATTGCTACCGTATCGTCCGTTTTAATGCCAGTAAGAAGGAGCGTCGCATCCAGTGGATGGAGTTTGAATCATCCTTGCTCGGTTCTGATGACACCAAGAAAGCAGGCTACGTAGACTTCACTGGCCACAAGTACGGCGAACAGTCATACCTGCTCACCATTCCTGCCTCTGAGCTGGAAAAAGGTGAGTATGGTATATTCTACATGAGCATCATAACTGCTACCAGCATCCCTGTAGGCACATTCAGCGTAAAGTAGCCAGTTGACAGCGCGTTCTTTGAAAAAATTGATATAGACGGGTGTCGTCACCATGGATAACGCTTTGGACGTAGAGACACGGGGACGGCAACCTCAGCGGGATTGATTCGCTGCTTGCCGGGCATCGGCCACCTTGGAAGGGGGACATCCGTCTTTTATGCGATCTTAGATATATTGGTATAGATGGGTACTATCCTGTAGCTGCTCTACGCAGAGTTATGACCTGCACCTTAAATGGTTGGCCGAGAACATCAGGTAGCGGTTACAGGATTCCATGGATATAGATGGGTGCTGCCGTAGCGTCAACTATTTCCCGCTGGCTTCGTCAGGGATTATGGGGCTTATCGGATCAGCGGCCAGAGCTGATGTATCGGGTTCACGCCGTTACTGGCATCCATCTTTGAATTTGAAGGGCAGCGCTATTGTCACCATAGTGTACAGTCTGTACAGCTGGAGAGGGCTGCTTATCACCGGAAGCGTGATGAGTGAGGCTGCTGGCAGAGTTTCCGTAGTCGGATTGAGGAGATTGCCCTTCATACTTATAGGCAAGGATGGCGCTATGTACGCCCGATGTTTCAGGGGAATAGTCCCTTTCATGATAGGGACTTGTCTGGTGTATGCCTTTTCTTCATCTGAAGAACTGAGTTTCCGGGGTTCCCCTTCCTGGCACGTCGGTGATGTGTGCCTTTCCCTCTTCGGAGGAAATGAGCGATTGCGGTGCCTGGCTCTTCTAAGGTAGGTTCCAGTCACGCTGCTGGCGTAAACAAGCGGCCACTACGGAAGAGGAAAGGCAGGCGGCGGACGCAGAAATCAAAGCCTACAATGCCGATGAGAGCGTTCTCAACGGCTATGGCTCCGACGATGCCAGGACTTCTATCTACGACAAGGTATTCAGGTTCTACGGGCCGATGATTAGAAAACAACAACAAATGAACAAGAAAGAGATTTTTCAGAAGATCAGGGATATTTCCCTTCGCTATAATAATATACAGGCAGAAGATGTGCAAACGGTTAGACTACCCAAGGAACTGACTGACCGCCTCGAAGCCGTCAGGGACTTGGAAGCGGGATTACAGTGGCCCATGTGGGCCGACATCTCTGGCATTATAGAGACATTCGTTGACAAATACGAAAAGAATGACGAGATATGACACTAACAGAACAACAGATTGAACTATTGAAGGCCACATCCCTACAGGATGGGCGCAATGCCTGGGAATACATTCATTTGTATGAGGAAGGAAAACAGCCGTGGGTGGCCGCTGGTATTCTTTCCTGCATTTCCCAAGGTCTTAACCTACTGCCAGAGATCATCAGCACTGAGGCAGGACACCTGAAGTATGGCGATTGCAAAATAACAAAACTGACTGAACAACAGAAACGAGTATGTCCTTTTCCCAGCTTTTGGGAAAACAGCGAGAAAGGACGGAGATTTCAGGAATTTTTGCCGCCTTACACAGATGAGGATGTGATTCGCGAAATGAAAGCAAGGGGACAGTGCAGAACCACTGGCTGGACTCTATAGGAGAATAAAGCGGTAATGAGGTCTAAGGAAGAAATACTGAAGATACTTCAGAGTTGGAAGCCGGATGCACAGGCCAAGTACGGTATAGCTATTCTTGGAATCTTCGGTTCGTATGCCAGAGGACAGCAGCATGAAGGTAGTGACATAGAGCAAATGGTTTTCTGAGCAACGTGGTGGCATGACGGGGCAAATCGTTCATGGCATCATTGCCTGGAGGCCAATACCAGAATGTAAAGTTGGTGTATAACGAAAATTATCGTTACGCTGGAAGATATAGAGTCCCAACGAATAGCAGACTGCGCCCGAAATGATGTGTAATTTAATTATAAATATAATAAATGTGAAAAGGTACACAAAAACATCGAAAAACATTTGGTAGTTTCGTTAAAAATGTGTACCTTTGCAAAGTAAAATTAAAGTAAACATCAATATGGCAACAAGACTGATCAAGACGGAAAAGAGCAACAACCTGGTCGCAAACGACAAACAGGAACTCATAGAGGCAGCGATGAACCTGGTGACACGTAGCCAGGAGTTCTACCGAAGGGAGATAACAAAGGATCTGGAGTCCAAGCAGACCTCAGTAATATCCATCCACTCATGCGCCTTCCGCAATGCGGGCGTGACGATCTTCTACGACCCGGAGAACAAACTCTCGGATGATGACCTCAAAAAGCCCTTCCGGGACATCAAGGCCAAATACCCTGAGTTTCACTTCTGAGGGCATAATCAGAGGTATTATCGAAGACTAAATACGTAGAAATATGACTGAATTTAATGAAGGTTGGTGGAACTGCTTCTGTTCCTTTGCTAACGAGCTGGCAAACGTCAGCAGTAACGCAGATATGGTAATACGTGCCGTGTTGGACGGTGCCGGTGTGACAAAGAAAGAGATAGACGATATCATCAAATCCCAACACCTCGATAAACGGGTGATTGAGGAACTTAAAGAGTATAGAGCGAAACTATGAGGATAGGCTACGCACGAGTATCGACGACTGCCCAGAACCTCGACATGCAGATAGAGGCTCTGAACAAGGCAGGGTGTGAGAAGATCTACACCGAGAAGGAGT
>JAEEGL010172347.1_pt1 | contig 15914 bp, 11 predicted proteins | sample 9134231 | NCBI WGS metagenome assembly JAEEGL01 (sample SAMN16246548, study PRJNA631951) | gut metagenome | biome: gut microbiome; feature: rumen; material: fiber-attached | host: Bos | place: Iran: Karaj | collected 2018-10 | reverse complement strand
TACTTAATCAGTTTGGACATTTGGATGTAGGAAAAGGAATGAGCGGTTTTGTTATAAACAGGCTTTCCGATTATGGTGCTATTGATGCTCTGATGCTGGCAATAATAAATACAGTAAGGCCTAAACTCCATGGACTGCTACATGACAAAGAATCTTCCCTGGAGTATGATAGTAATGATGAGTCTCAGAGAGATAGTGAGAATATTACAATTGATGATGATGCAATAATGGAGGACGACTAATATGGCAAATGAAATATATTCAAAGGTTGAAAAATGTGTAAAAGCAATAAGGAAGGTAACAGATTTTGAACCCAGAGTTGCGATTACACTTGGCTCAGGACTTGGCAACTATGCTGAGCAGATAGATGTAAAATGTGAAATATCCTATTCTGATATTCCGGGATTTCCTGTATCAACAGTTCCGGGACACGCCGGAAAATTTATTTTCGGATATGTTGGGAAAGTACCCGTTGTATGCATGAAGGGAAGAGTACATTTTTATGAAGGCTATGACATCAGTGATGTAGTTCTTCCGGCAAGAGTAATGCGAAGGCTTGGAGCAGAGATTTTATTCCTTACAAATGCTGCAGGCGGAATCAATTATACTTTTGATGCGGGTGATCTGATGCTTATAAATGATCATATTTCATTGTTCGCCAAAAATCCTTTAATTGGCCAGAATATTGATGAATACGGAACAAGATTTCCGGATATGAGCTGTGTATATGATAAGGAGCTTCGTGAGATTATTCTTGAAACAGCTCTCAAGAATAAAATACCGCTTAAGCAGGGAATATACGCGCAGGTTACAGGACCTTCCTTTGAGTCTCCGGCGGAAATCCGTATGTTAAGAATCGGCGGAGCAGATGCGGTAGGTATGAGTACCGTTGTAGAAGCAATCGCTGCAAGACACATGGGAATGAGAGTATGTGGTATTTCCTGCATAAGTAACCTCGCAGCAGGAATGCTTAATGAGCCCCTGTCACATGAGGATGTACAGAAGGCTGCGGACAAGACAGGTCCTTTATTTGAGAAACTTGTTACTGAATGCGTAAAAAAATTCTAATACCAGGTAGGAGATAAGCATGAGAATCAGATTTTACAACGCCAGAATTCTTACTATGAAAGATGGGCAGGATATATTCGAGGGTGAACTTTGGGTAAGTAATGATAAGATTATTTTCTGTGATACTAACGAACAGATTGAGAATTATTACAAGGAAAATCCGGGCTCTATGCTCGTATTTGACAGAGAGATTGACTGTAAGGGTAATCTTTTGATGCCTGGCTTTAAAAATGCGCATACTCACTCAGCAATGACACTTTTAAGGTCAAGAGCAGATGATATGCCGCTTTCTGACTGGTTGAATAAACAGATATTTCCTGTGGAAGCAAAGCTTACTGAGGAGGATATTTATTACCTTACAAAGCTTGCCATATTGGAATATCTTGATGGGGGTATTACCTCAATTTTTGACATGTATCTTACGCCCTTATCAATTGCTGATGCCTGCAGAGACACAGGAATGAGATGTGTTCAGGTTGGCGCTGTAAATAATTTCAGTCAGTCGCCTGAGCTTGTTGAAGAAATGTATAACAAGCTTAATGGCAGAGATGAATATAATTCGTATATCCTGGGATTCCATGCTGAATATACCTCCTCAAAGGAACTGCTTCAAAAGATAGCGGATTTGGCTTTGAAATATAAAGCACCTGTATTTACCCATATTTCAGAGACCGCAGATGAAGTTGCCGGATGCAGGGAGAGATATGGAATGAGTCCTGTTGAATTCCTTGACAGCCTTGGTATGTTTAATTATGGTGGTGGCGGATACCATTTGGTACATACCGATGAGAAGGATATGGAGATACTGAAAAAGCGAGGCATGTATGTTGTAACTAATCCCGGTTCAAATACAAAGCTTGCAAGTGGAATTGCCCCTATAAATGAATACTTAAAGAGGGGAATACCTGTAGCAATAGGAACTGACGGACCTGCAAGTAATAATGCTCTTAGTATGTTCAGGGAAATGTTCCTTGTTACCGGACTTGGTAAGCTTAAAGAAAATGATGCCGCATGCATAGATGCAATGGAAGTACTTAAGATGGCTACTGTAAATGGAGCTCACGCTATGGGACTTGCCAATGCCGATATACTTGAGCAGGGTAAGCTTGCTGATGTTATAATGATCGATCTTAATCAGCCTAATATGCAGCCGATTAACAATATCTGTAAGAATATAGTATATAGCGGTAATACCTCAAATGTTATTCTTACAATGATTGGGGGCGTTATCAGGTACGAGAACGGAAACTACAACATAGGTGTTAGCCCTGAGGAAGTGTACAAAAAGGCTAACGAAATAAAACAGAGAATAGATAAGGAATTATAATTCCGGAGACGGTATGACATATAGTTTAATTTTGGGAATTATCTTTGCATTTATATTTGCAATATTTTTGGTTGGCTATAACAACAATAAAACCGAACAGAGAGTTTTTAGAAAGAAGTGCGCAGACGAATACGGTGCTGCGCCTTCGTCTCGTCTAAAGAAAAAGAATAAGGATGTCAGTGGGTTCTTTAAGGCAAAAAGAAGAACTTTTTCAGTTGATGACATCACCTGGAACGATCTTATGATGGAGGATGTATATGACAGGATAAATTACTGTGAATCCTCATCAGGAGAAGAATACCTCTATTATTTACTAAGGTGTCCTGAAATAGAAAATGATAATTCCTTCAGTGCTATGGAAAAAAGTCTTAAGGTCCTCGAACAAAAGGAGGATGAAAGGATTTGCCTTAAGGAAAGCCTTCACAGAATAGGTAAAGCAGGCAAATACTCTTTATGGGATTATTTGCCGCTTGTTGATAAGGCTGAAGGTGGTTCTAATTTATTACACATAACAGTTCTTTTTCTTTATGCAGTATCTGTTATAGTAATGGCTTTTATGAATTTTATGGCAGGCTTTTTGCTGTTTATTATTCTGGTAGGGATAAATATTGTGTCCTACTTTAAGGTGAAAGCCGCTATAGATCCATACCTTACAACGTTTTCTTATGTTCTTAGGCTAGTAAGAAGTGCAGGTGAACTTAAAACAATTAAGTCAGAAGCTTTTTATGATGAAATACAAAAAATAGATCAATATGAAAGCAGGTTAAAACCCTTTAAGCGAGGATCCTGGATTCTTATGTCAGGAGGTAAGGCTACGGGATCGTCAAATCCTATAGACATTCTTCTTGATTATGTGAGAATGACTACGCATCTTGATCTCATTAAATTCAATTCCATGTATAAGAAGCTTAAAAAGGAGCTTGAAAGTGTTGAAAAGCTTACCGCACTCATAGGATATATTGATACCTGTGTGTCTGTAGCATATTACAGAGCTTCTCTTTCAGGCGGATATTGTATTCCTGCGTTTGATGATTCAGGGATATATTCAATAAAGGCTGGGAGACATCCGCTTATGGAGAAGCCTGTCCCAAATTCCTTTGAAGCAGAAAAAGGCTTTCTTATAACCGGATCAAACGCTTCGGGTAAATCCACCTTTCTTAAGATGTGTGCTATAAATACTATTTTTGCACAGACTATACATACCTGCCTTTGTGATGAATACAGAGGCCCTTTTTACAGAGTTTATACCTCTATGGCTCTTAAGGATAACCTTAAGCTTGGTGATAGCTACTATATGGTGGAAATAAAATCACTTAAGAGAATTCTGGATGCTGCTTACGAGCAAAAGACACCCGTGCTTTGCTTTATAGATGAAGTTTTACGGGGAACCAATACGGTGGAAAGAATAGCAGCATCCTCTAAAATACTTGAGTTCTTTGCTCAAAATAAGGAAAGAATAATGTGTTTTGCAGCAACACATGACGGAGAACTGTCAGATATTTTAGGAAAGCTTTATGATGTTCATCACTTTGAAGGTGAAATGAATGAAGGTGATGTGATTTTTGATTATAAATTAAAAACAGGTCCTGCTACCAAGAGAAATGCCATAAGCCTCTTAAGAACAATCGGATATAACGATAACATAGTTAATGAGGCTGAGAGCATGGCTGCAAGATTCGAAGAAAAAGGAATTTGGAATTTGTGAGGTTGATATGAAAGTTACAATTTATTCAGATGGATCTGCAAGAGGTAATCCGGATGGCCCCGGTGGCTATGGCACAGTAATTCAATATGTGGATGCCAAAGGTGTTCTGCATGAAAAAGAATTGAGTGCAGGATATGACAAAACTACTAATAACCGTATGGAGCTCATGGGTGCGATAATGGGACTAGAAGCATTGAATCGTCCTTGTGTGGTTGATCTGTATTCGGATTCAAAATATGTGATAAGCGCCTTTAATGAGAACTGGATAGACGGATGGATTAAAAAGAACTGGAAAAAGTCAGATGGCAAGCCCGTAAAGAATGTTGAGTTGTGGAAGCGACTTCTAGAAGCATCAAATAGGCATCAGGTTACCTGGCATTGGGTTAAAGGTCATGACGGTCATCCTGAAAATGAGAGATGTGATGGTCTTGCTACGGGGGCAGCCGATGGACCTTCCGGGGATTTACTGCATGATGATGGCGGAGATCTGAGATGATGCTAATATTTTTACTCCATTTCTTTAAATGATTTCATTTTGAGCAAGAATTGAAATAAAGACAGCATAATCTGAATTGAAATAAATAAATTTTGTGGTATAATAGTTTAGTGAAAACAAAAATATTTTAGATAATTGCTTAAGAATAGAAATCTTGGGCGGAATGGGGTGAATTATGAAATTCTTCTTGGATACTGCTAATGTTGATGACATTAAAAAAGCAAATGATATGGGCGTTATCTGTGGTGTAACAACAAACCCTTCACTTATTGCAAAAGAAGGAAGAGATTTTAATCAGGTTGTTGCAGAAATCGCTTCAATCGTTGATGGACCTATAAGTGGTGAAGTTAAGGCTACAACAGTTGATGCTGAAGGTATGATCAAAGAGGGCCGCGAGATTGCTAAAATACATAAGAATATGGTAGTAAAGATTCCTATGACAGCAGAAGGCCTTAAGGCTTGTCACACACTTGCAGCAGAAGGTATTAAGATCAATATGACTCTTATCTTTACAGCTAATCAGGCTCTTCTTGCAGCAAGAGCAGGTGCTGCTTTTGTAAGTCCTTTCCTTGGAAGACTTGATGATATCAGCACAAGAGGTACAGATCTTATTTCTGAGGTTGCTCAGATTTTTGACCTTCACGGCATCGATACAGAAATAATTGCTGCATCTGTTCGTCATCCTATGCACGTTACAGATTGTGCTCTTGCAGGTGCACACATTGCAACAGTACCTTACAAGGTAATTGAGCAGATGATCAATCATCCTCTGACAACTTCAGGCATTGATAAGTTCCAGAAGGATTATAAGGCTGTTTTTGGTGAGTAATATTTAGGTCTGCTAATAACTTATATATATTGTAAAAGGAGTACCATATATGTGGTATTCCTTTTATTTTTTACCAATTTTTTATATATGATTAATAGTTTTAAAGCCTATGTTTTGATACCATTAATTAAGATATACCAATATAAAGAATAAGGCTGGTTTTTGTATGGCAGAAAATGAAGTAGAAGGGCTTCCTAAAGACCTGTACCAGAAAGAAGAATTTGTAAGTTTGGTTAATAAGAAAGCAGAAAATGGTGAATTCTCTGCTTCTTTTTGCTGTGTGTATTTCGCTGTTGAAAACTTTATGCAGTATTACATGAAATATGGTTTTGACGAAGGGTATCAGCTTATTTCATTTGTTGGTAAAAAAATCAGAAATGCATTTCCTGTAGATATTGCATGTAAGCTTGAAGATTCAACCTTCGCGGTTATTACTGATATTGAAGATGTAGATACTTTCATAAACAGAATACGAAAAGATTTTGATGAAGTTTATATACATACCGGTATGGAGCTTCATGCAGGTATTTATCCTATTGAGCCTGACGATCGGAATGCTGAAGAAATAATACAAAATGCCAATATCGCGTGCTTCAACGGTGATTCAAAATCAGAAGGCATTACTGTGTTTGACAGGGAGCATGTTGATAATAGTGTACTAATGCAGCACTACGTGGTGCATCATCTTGAATCTGCTCTTGAAAATCGTGAAATAGTTATTTATTATCAGCCGATTTTCCATACTTATTCAGGAAAGGTCTGCGGACATGAAGCGCTTGCACGTTGGGATAACCCTGAATATGGTGTTTTGATGCCCAATGACTTTGTCCCTGTTCTTGAAAATTCGAAAAAAATATATCTTTTGGATTCATTTGTAATAAAACAGGTATGTGAGGACCAGAGTAAGATTAAAGAGACGACAGGGCTTGATCCGGTACCTGTTTCAATTAACCTTACAAGGCTTGATTTTGAGCTTTGTGATATGTTAAAGCTTCTGGAAGAACAGGTAAAAAAATATAAGCTGTCCAGAAATCTTATTCAGATAGAGATTAGCGAAGCTGAGATAACAACTGACAGAAAAGGTATCAAGCGTGAACTTGAAAGATTCAGAGATGCCGGATTTACAATTGTGTTTGATGATTTCGGAAGTGAGTATTCATCTCTTCATATATTGAATGATATGCCCTTTGATGCTGTTAAGATAAACAGTAGTTTTCTTGAGGGATATACCTATGACAAGAAGCCGAGACTTATGATGAAGAATGTCATCAACATGGTTAAGGAGCTTGGTATTCATACTATGATGGGAAGCGTTGAGGATGAAGAAATCCTTGAGTTCTTAAAGCAGGCAGGCTGTGAAAAGACGCAGGGACATCTTTATAGTGAAGCTGTACCCTTATGGTATTATCCGGAAGGTGGTTACCCGTTTGAATATGAATCGGAAGAGGAGCGGAATTTCTACAGCGAGATTGGCAATGTAAATATACTTTCACAGACACCTATAGAAGAAAAGCATATTGATGAGGAGGAGTCAATTTTCCTCAATCAGCTTCCCCTTGCTATATTGGAATTTGACAATAAGAGTAATTTCAAGGTTTTGATGTACAGTAAGGATTTTAATGATATTTTTGAACCTCTGTTCATAGGTGATGTAAAGTTTATTAGTGATCTTTTTGACTCACCCAGGCATTCTCTTACCAAGAATATGAAGCTTCTTGCGGCACAATGTTTTGATAATGATGATATACATGCCATGGAGTTTGTTACAAGCAAAGGCTATAACAGGCTTATGCTGAGACGAATAACATCGGCAAGGGAAATCGGGAAGATAGCTATACTTGCTATAGCTGAGAATATGACAGATGAAGATGCAGGTGCAAGAGCTGTTCAGCTAGATTCTCATCTGAAGTATCTATACATGATATACAATCGTGTTGATATAGTTAATGTTGACATGGATACCTTTGAAACCGTATATGAGAACAATGTAAAATATACGCAGAGAATGTCAAAAGGCACATTTTCAAAGGCAGTTAAGACTTTTGCGGATGAAGCCATTTATAACGAAGACAGAGAATCCTTTATGGATTTCTATGATATCAGTACCCTCAATGAGCGTATTGAGGAATATAGCTTTGATCATCTGACTGACTACTTTAGAACTATTGATGCGAAGGGTGATTATAACTGGCTGATGTATCTTATTATTCCGATTTTCTCGGAGGAAAATAAGATGTTTATTATGTGTTCAAGAAGCATTGATGCTGAGCGCATGAGAAAGCTTCCGGATATCAGTCAGAGTGGATCGGAATATTATGATATGCCAAGCGATCCGACATTCCTGCTTCTTGCCAGCGATGCATTTACCGATACTCTTGGCTATGGTTCGTTTGAACAGTTTATCAGAAATACCTTTTATCTTGAGGCTAATCTTACGGATGATAAAACTGTTTATATGCATCTTGGTCAGAGCGGACTTATATCCGATTTTGGTGAAACGGGTTATATTGAGCTTCCGTTTAATGATGTGATGAACAGCATGATCAATGCACAGGTGCTCGATGAAGATAAACAAAAGGTTATAGAGTTTTTTGATAATAAAAAACTCTTACAAAACTATTATGGTGGTACAACAGCTGATCATATTGTCTGCCTTGAAATGACAGGTGCAAATGATATACCAAGATATCAGCATTTCTGCTATAGAATGAGAAAATCCAGGCAGGATGACAAGATACATATTTATATTTTGAAATATGATATTGACCAGTTTAAGAGAACCAACGAGAGAATAAGATATCTTGCTGAAAGGGATACACTGACCGGTCTCTTTAACAGAATGACAATCAGTAAAATATTTGAAGGCTTTATTCAGGATGGAGAAACCAAGAGTCTTGCGCTTGTTCTTCTTGATCTTGATTATTTCAAGCACATTAATGACAGATATGGGCATGATTGCGGAGATAAGGTTCTTAAGGATGCCGCCAGAAGAATGCAGGAAAACCTCGGGGATGACTGTTATCCTGCCAGAATCGGCGGTGATGAATTCCTTGCCGTTATACGTAATAAGTCAGAGGATGAGGTTGACAGACTGCTTAAGAGCTTTTCAGAAGACAATAAGACAGTAGATTACAATGGTGAAAAAGTAAAATTTACAATGTCTATAGGATATTCTGTATACCCTTCAGACGGAAAAGCGTATAATGAATTATATAGAAATGCTGATAAAGCTTTATACCATGTAAAAGAAAACGGAAAGAACAATTATTCCAAGTACAAAGGGTAGGGGAGGTATCAAAATGTCTGGTAAGTATAATATCTGTCTCGATATTGGCGGAACAAAGATTCTTGGTGCTATCTTTGACGAGAAAAAGGACATTGTTTACAGATTAAAGAAAAAGACAAAGGAAGCAGGTGATGATGCTGCCAACGTTGAGAAGATGATAATCAGTGTCGTTGAGGATATGATTAATGACTCCGGCATTAAGAAGAAGGACTTTAAGGCAATAGCTGCGGGAGCACCAGGAGTTATAGATCAGGGAGCCGGAATTATACTTACATCGCCTAATCTTCCATGGACTGATTATGATATAAAATCATCCATAGAAAAGAAATTTGATATACCTTTTTATATTGGAAATGATGTTAATGTGGGCGTCCTTGGCGAATGGAAATATGGCGTCGCAAAGGGCTATAAAAATGTAGTCGGCTTTTTCGTTGGTACAGGAATGGGTGGGGGCCTGATTCTTGACGGAAAGATGTTTACAGGTAATAAATATAAGGCTGCTGAGTACGGTCATATGATTCTTGATCCTGAGGGACCTCTTTGCGGATGTGGGCAGAGAGGATGTCTGGAGGCATTTTCCAGTAAGAAGGGAATGAGTTCCTATATCTTGCAGCAGACAGCGAGAGGCCGTAAAAACATGCTTGCTGAAACTATTGAAAATGGCGTATTTAAGAGTAAGAACTTAAAGAAAGCAATTGCGGCAAAGGATACCGTAACTCTCGAGGCAGTGGACAGAGCCTGTCATTATCTTGCAATTGCAACCGGTAATATGATAAATACCATAAGTCCCGACATAGTGGTTTACGGTGGCGGAGTAATGGAAGCGGTTGGAGATTTCTTTATGGAAAAAATTCTTGCAGAGGTCGACAGATACTGCATGCCGTCCATAAGAAATACTGTTGAGCTTAAGAAGGCGGCACTTGGAGATGATTCAAACATTTACGGAGCGCTTGCCATGATTGAAGATATGTAAAAGCTTAAAATATTGTTTTTAAGTTCTTTTACAATGATATATCGGAATATTTGTTATATAATAAGACTTGTCACTGCCTGCTATTTCTTAGAAGGCGGTTGCAAGTCTTTATTTTTTATTCAAAGGAGAATCCTAATGAAAGTAAATATCAAAAAGTTAAGTGATACGGCGACTCTTCCGACAAGGGGAAGTGCAGCTGCAGCAGGATATGATTTATATGCAAATGTAAGCGAAACAACTCAGATTGCACCGCATACTACTGCGAAGATAGGAACCGGTCTTGCGATGGAGATTCCGGATGGTTATTTTGGTGGCATTTATGCACGAAGCGGAATTGCAACCAAAGAAGGACTTCGTCCTGCAAACTGTGTCGGAGTTGTAGATTCCGATTACAGAGGAGAAATAATTGTTGCTGTCCATAACGATTCAGATATTACAAGGGAGATTACTCCTGCTGAAAGAATTGCTCAGATTATCATTCAGCCGTATCTTTCCGTTGAATTTGAAGAGGCGGATGAGCTTGCTGAATCCGAGAGGGGAGCAGGCGGCTTTGGATCAACAGGCAAGGCATAATATAATCCTTTTTTTCGTAAACAAATTGATTGAAAAGTGTTATAATGATAAAAGCGGTTTAATATTTTAAATATAGATGCGGAGGGAATTTATGAATAATAAGCTTTATAAACTTATGAACTGGCCTGAGATTGAGGAGATTATCTACTCTGACGGAGACGATCCGCATCGAATCTTGGGCGCTCACAAGGTTGGTTCAAATCTTCTTATTCAGACTTTTTATCCTATGGCAGTTGAAATAGAAGTTGTTCCTGAAAGCGGAACCAAGAAATACAAGATGGAGCTTGCCGATGAAGCAGGTTTCTATGCAGCGCTTGTTCCTTATAAGGAAAACTTCAAATATAAATACAGAATTACTCTTGAAAACGGTGACGTTAAGGAAGTAATTGATCCGTATAACTTTACTGCAAGAATGGACCGCGAGGACTTCATAAAGTTCAACAGCGGAATGCATTATACAATTCATGAAAAACTTGGTGCACATCTGATTGAAATTGATGGTACCAAGGGCTGTGCTTTTGCTGTTTGGGCTCCTGATGCAGCGAGAGTAAGTGTTATTGGTGACTTTAATGACTGGGACGGAAGAGTAAACCAGATGCAGCGTGTTGATCACGATGGTATTTTTGAGATATTTATTCCCGAAGCAAAGGCAGGGGACGGATATCAGTATGAGATTAAGACAAAGGGCGGTGTTACCTTTAAGAGACCTGACCCTTACGGATATGCTTTTAAGGATAAGGAAAATGAAGTATCACAGGTAACTCCTCTGAATGATATAAAATGGACAGATGCTGCCTGGATTAAAAATCGCACTAAGTTTAACAGAGATACTGATGCTTTATCAATTTGTGAGCTTTCTCTTGATTCCTTTGCTGCAAAACATAAAAATCATATTCCTGATTATGAGGAACTTGCTCATGAAATAGTTGAATATGTCCAGAATCATGGATTTAATACCATTGAGCTCAAGCCCATAATGGAGCATATTTCAGGACATCCTTTTCATATCAATGGATTTTTCTCAATTCAGAAAAGATATGGTACGCCTGAGGGCTTCATGAAATTTGTAAATATTATGCATGAAGCAGGTATCAGGGTAATTATGGATTTTGTTACTACATTTTTCCCTAAGCTTCAGTGTGGCCTGAATTCGTTTGATGGCCAGGCGTTATATGAATATCCTGATCCGCGCATGGGTGTTCATCCCAGAACCGGTGACCTTATATTTGATTTTGGAAGAAAGCAGGTTACCAATTTTATTCTTGCAAGTGCATTGTTCTGGGTAGAGACTTTCCACCTGGACGGACTTAGAGTTGCTGATATTGCTAAGATTCTTTATCTTGACTATGACAGGAAGCCGGGACAGTGGATTCCCAATATGTATGGTGGAAACGAGAATCTTGAAGCCAAGGATTTCCTTTGCAACTTTAATTCAGTTTTAAAGACAGCCAATCCGGGTGTGCTGACGCTTACAAAGGAAACCTCCTGCTGGCCGAGAGTAACAGGTGAACTTGATGATGGCGGTCTCGGATTTGATTATAAGTGGAATAACGGATGGACCAAGGATTTCCTTGACTATATACAGAATGATCCTCTGTTCAGATCCGGTAACCACAATGAGCTGACCTTCTCTCTTGTATATTGCTATACAGAAAGATTTATACTTGCATTTACACATGAGGAAATAGGAAAGGGCTTAGAAGGCCTTTATGATCTTATGCCCGGTGATTCTGCTCAGAAGATGGCAGGCGTAAGACTTGCCATATCTTATCTGATGACACATCCGGGTAAGAAGATGCTTTACATGGATCCTAATGAGCTCAGTATTGACAACGCGGTTTTCCTTGAAAATATGATTCATTCACTTAATGAAATCTACTATAGCAGACCTGCGCTTCATCAGATCGATACAAATGACAGCGGATTCGAGTGGATCAACAGCATGGCTGCAGAGGAATGTATGATGTCCTTCATGAGAAAGGGTGAATCGGATTCCGATCTGCTTGTGGTTGTTGTGAATATGGCAGGTGTTGACAGAACATTTGAAGTCGGTGTTCCTGCTGATGGAAAATATTATGAGATTTTTAATTCCGATGATACCTGCTACGGCGGAACAGGAATTGTAAATCCCGGAAGAATTGAAGCAAGCTTCACTGAAGCTGATGGAAGACCATATTCAATACCGATTAAGGTTGCATCATCTTCACTTGCTATTTTCTCATATACTCCTTACACAACTCAGGAGAAGAAGATAAGAAAAATCCGTGAGGAAGAAGCAAATAACAAGATGCAGGAGCGTGAGAAGACTTTAAGAGAGCTCAAGAGCAGACAGGAAAAAGAAGAAGCTGAACTTTTAAGAGAGCTTCATGAGCGCTATGAGAAGGAGCTTGCTGCTCAGGAAGAGGCTATTGAAAAGAAATATGAGCAGATTGAGGAAGAGCGTATTTCAAGTATAGTTTCCGAAGCAGCACTTAAGTCTATTTCAGGCAAAAAGACTACAACAAAATCTACTGCTAAAAAGACTGCAGCAAAGAAAACTACTGCTAAAAAGACTACTGCTAAAAAGACAGTAAATAAAACAGATAAGAAGGAAGAAAATAAATAATGAATATCATGTTACCCCCTATGACACTTACTGCTACTGCTGAAACTGCTATTGAAACCATAGCTGAGGTAACAGGAAACGAAAACTTAAAACCGGGAGTTATCCAGAACTATTTAAAGGACCTCCCGGATAAGGCTTTCGCCCTTTTGGTGAAGGTTGTGCTTGCCCTGGTAATTTTTATTATTCTGTGGCAGGTCATAAAAGGAATTTCCAATGTTGTTGAGAAATCATTAAAAAAGACAAAGATTGAAGATGCTACGGCCAGGTTTCTTGCAAAAGTAACAAAAGTATCTCTTGATGTACTGCTTGTATTTTTCATAGCATCAACATTTGGAATGGATACAGCAAGTATAGTTGCTCTGCTTGGTTCTGCCGGTGTAGCAATTGGTCTTGCGGTTCAGGGAACACTTTCAAATTTTGCAGGAGGTATTCTTATCTTACTTGCAAGACCCTTCAGAGTAGGCGATTACATCGTTGTAAACGGTGCAGGAATTGAAGGATCAGTAACAGAAATATCTCTCATAAATACAAGAATGCTTACTGCGGATTACAGAAGAATAGTTGTTCCGAACGGAACGCTGGCATCCGCTACAATAACCAATAACAATGGAAATACTATGAGAATTCTTGATACTATGGTTGGTATTTCTTACAGTGCTGATATTGATAAGGCAAGAGCTGTAGCAATAAAAGTGCTGGATGCTAACGAATTCATATCAGATAAGTATGAAAAGGTTGTATATGTGGATGAACTGGGTGATAGCAGTGTTAACCTCAGAATAAGAGGATGGGTAAAGCCTGCGGATTATCATAAGGCAAGATGGTCTATGAATGAGACTATTAAAAAGGCCTTTGACAGGGAGGGAGTTGAAATTCCTTATCCCCAGCTGGATGTTCATATGAGATAGGACTTATCAGTCATTAAGCATAACATCTCGTTAGAAAATGCTTGTCAAAGACAGGTTACATCTATATAATGATATTTGTGTTTTTAAAATAAAAACACAAATATTTGCTGGAATAGCGCAGTCGGTAGCGCAACTGATTCGTAATCAGTAGGTCGAGGGTTCAAGTCCCTTTTCCAGCTCTTTTATAAATATTTACAAAACTCGTGGATAATTCCACGAGTTTTTCTATATCTTGTCGAATTGTATTCACTTTACCACTATGATATGTTAAAGTATAAATTGTTGTATTAAATTACTGGATTACATTATTGTATACATGAATTCAAAAAGGAGATTGATATGGCTCAGCTGTGGGGTGGCAGGTTTGAAGGCGAGATAAATGAGCTTGCCTGGAAATTTAATGCATCCATATATTTTGACAAGAGGCTTATTAAAGCAGATGCAATTGGAAGTAAGGCACATGTAACTATGTTGGCAAAACAGGGTATTATCACTGATGAAGAGCGTGGTCAGATCATAGAAGGACTTGATAATATTCTGGAGGATGTTGAAAACGGAAAGCTTGAGATTACTGATAAATATGAAGATGTCCATAGCTTTCTGGAGGCTAATCTCATTGACAGAATAGGCGATGCCGGTAAAAAAATGCATACCGGAAGGTCAAGAAACGATCAGGTTGCTCTGGATATGAGACTTTTTGTAAGGGCTGAGGTTAAGAATGTAGCGGGCATAATTTATGAGATGCTGAATACATTAAATGCTCTTATGAAAGATAACATTCATACATATATGCCGGGATTCACGCATCTTCAAAAGGCTCAGCCTGTTACACTCTCACACCATCTTGGTGCGTATTTTGAGATGTTTTACAGGGATTCCGAAAGACTTCTTCAGGTTTTCGAAGGCATGAATTATTGTCCTTTGGGATCGGGAGCACTTGCAGGAACTACTTATCCGCTTGACAGATCATATACTGCAGAGCTTTTAAAATTCTATGAACCAACAAATAACAGTATGGATTCAGTATCTGATAGAGATTATCTTATAGAATTTTTATCCGCTTTATCTATAATAATGATGCATCTTTCAAGATTTTCCGAAGAAGTAATTATTTGGAACTCAAATGAATACGGTTTTGTGACGATAGATGATGCATATTCAACAGGAAGCAGTATTATGCCTCAGAAAAAGAATCCTGATATTGCGGAGCTTGTAAGAGGAAAGACCGGCAGAGTATATGGTGCACTTAATTCACTTCTGGTCACTATGAAGGGAATACCTCTTGCATATGATAAGGACATGCAGGAGGATAAAGAGGTCAGCTTTGATGCTATTGATACAACTAAAAACTGCCTGATTCTGTTTACCGATATGCTTAAAACCATGAAATTTAACAAGGATAATATGGAGAAAAGTGCGATCCGGGGATTCACCGATGCAACAGATGCTGCAGATTATCTTGTTAATAAGGGTGTACCTTTTAGGGATGCTCATGGTATTATAGGAAGAATAGTTTTACATTGTATTGAAAAGCAGTGTGGCATTTCAGACCTGACAATTGATGAGCTAAAAACTTTTGCAGACCAGTTTGATAATGATATATACGAAGCCATCAGTCTTAAGACTTGTGTTGAGAAGAGACTGACTGCAGGTGCACCCGGTCCTGAAGCAATGAAGGCGTCTATTAAGAAGAATGAAGAGCGCCTTAATGAGTACTGGGCTAATTCAGAAGGCTTTTATACATTGGAAGTAATTTAAATATCTATATACATACAAGAGGAGAGTGGAAAAATGAGCGAAAAATTGAAAGTAGCAGTTCTTGGTGCAACAGGTATGGTTGGTCAGAGATTTATAACAATTCTTGACAATCACCCCTGGTTTGAGGTTGCTGTTGTTGCAGCAAGTCCCAGAAGCGCAGGCAAAACCTATGAGGAATCTGTAGGTGACAGATGGAAGATGGAAGTTCCTATGCCTGAGAAGGTTAAGAAGCTTGTTATTAAGGATGTAACTAATGTTGAAGAGGTAACAAAGGATGTTGACTTTGTTCTTTCAGCAGTTGATATGTCTAAAGACGAGATCAAGGGAATCGAAGAAGAATATGCTAAGACTGAGACTCCTGTAGTTTCAAATAACAGTGCCCACAG
>JAEEGL013474742.1_pt1 | contig 15915 bp, 14 predicted proteins | sample 9134231 | NCBI WGS metagenome assembly JAEEGL01 (sample SAMN16246548, study PRJNA631951) | gut metagenome | biome: gut microbiome; feature: rumen; material: fiber-attached | host: Bos | place: Iran: Karaj | collected 2018-10 | reverse complement strand
TCGGCCCCGGCGGAAGTACAGGCGGCCAGGTACAGACACAGACAACTGTCGAGAGCACAGCGACACAGAGCCAGCCTGCAGGTACCGGACAGAGCGTGGCAGGCCCGGCTGCAGAGACAACGGCAGCACCGGCAGCTGCTTCCCAGGGCACGGCAGCAGCACCGACAGATGCTACGGCATCTTCGATCGCGGCACCTTCCGTCAGCGGAACTGCGGCCGTTCTGTATGACGCGACGACAAATGAGATCCTTTTTGATAAAAACGGATCCCAAAGCATGTATCCTGCATCCACGACCAAGCTGATGACCGCATTGCTGGTTGCAGAGCGGCTCAGCATGGAGGATACCCTGACCTTTACGGACAGCGCTGTCAATCATCTGGAGAGCGGTGCCGTGACCGCGGATATGCGGGTCGGCGATACCATGACAGTCCGTGACGCGATGTATGCGATGATGCTTCGGTCTGCCTGCGAGGTCGCCAATGGCCTTGCAGAAAAGGTGGCGGGATCCCAAAGCGCCTTTGCGGAACTGATGAACCAGAGGGCCAGGGAGCTCGGCTGCACCAATACGCATTTTGAGAATGCATCCGGCCTCAACGGCAATCATACCACCACGGCACGGGATATGGCGTTGATCACCAAGGCGGCACTGAACAACGCGACTGTTCGCACAGTGCTGCAGACAAAGACTTACACCCTTCCGGCGACCTCTTCCAGAGGGAAGCTTACCTGCACCAACAGCAACCGCCTGCTTTCCGGCGGCGCGGATTACTATGAAGGTATCATCGGCGGGAAGACCGGCTATACTTCCAAAGCGGGCAGCTGCCTTGCCAGCGGGATCGAGCGCAGCGGGCATCAGCTGATCGCGGTGGTATTTAAGTCGAACAGCACCCAGTATACAGATACGAAGGCATTGTATGACTACGGTCTCAAGAGGATCGGCGCCTCCGGCACTGCAGCTTCTGCATCTGAGACCGGCAGTACCGGCGACAGCAGTTCTTCGGCAGCTGCGGGCGGCAAATGGGAACAGACGGCTGACGGCTGGAAATATCTGAAGGCAGACGGCAAATACTGTACCAATGAATGGCTGGACGTCAAGGGCAACACCTATTTCTTCGGCAGCAACAGCCTGATGTGCATCGGATGGAAGCAGTTCACGAACGGTTCCTGGTACTACTTCAATCCCGAGAACGGCGCTATGGTCAGGGGCAAGTGGGTCACCCAGAACCAGAAGTCCTACTATCTGCAGTCCAACGGTATTATGGCAGTCAACACGGTGATCGACGGCAAGTACCGGGTCAACGAAAACGGAGTTTATGTAGAAAAGGTCGGCTAAATTGGCAGATACCACTAATAACAATTCATACGGCACGACGGGCAGCGGAAGCTCCCGCAGAAAGCAGGGCGGCGGGATATCGCCCGTCCTGCTTGCTATTCTGGCGGCAGCGCTGATCGCGGCAGCTATTTTCTGTGTTGTTTCTTTCAACCGAAAGAAACAGGCGGCGATCGAAAGCGCGGAGGCGGAATCGGCGTCCATCGCCGCATCGATCGCCCAGGCGGAAGCAGAGGCTGCAGCGAAGAAGATCGACCTTCGTGAGTTTTCGGTCACGGAGATCCCGGAGCTTGATCAGCTGGTACGGGACTATTTTGATGCCAGGCTGGCAGGGGATACATCCCGTATCCTGGAGCTGTTTGGCCGGAACGATACGACGGAAGATCCGGAGCTGGCGCAGAAACTGAAGGCACAGGCCGCCTGGATCCAGACTTTCCGCAACATCACCGTGTGGGATGTGCCGGGTGTTCATGACAATGACCGCTTCTGCCTGGTACAATATGAGGTGGATTTCCGAAGGACGGACACTCTGGCGCCGGGAGTCATGTATTTCTATGCCGAGCGGGATGCCGAAGGCGGTTATCACTTCGTCGAGAATCTCATGAAGGATCGTGTCGATTTTATGGAGCAGGAGCTCGAAGGAGAGCAGGCTTCAGATCTTATCGCTGATACAGATGCGCGTCTGAAAGAAGCGTTGGATTCTGACAGTGAGCTGGCATTGATCTATACTTCATTTCAAAATGGCGAGATCTATCGCGAATCCAACCTGGATATGGACAGGGAGCAGGAGGTGGATCTGTTCCTTGATCCGGCAGATTCGATCCTGATCGACGGAGCGGATCTTCCGCAGATCGTGGAGACCCAGGAACCTGCACAGGAAACAGAAGAAGCAGAGCAGTAAGTTTTTCAATATGATAATGAATTCGGGAAGTATCCATCCATGCCACCGGCTGCAGATGGATACTTTCTTGTACGGAAGGTACCTGTGCCGGACGGTACAGGACAGAACTGCGGAGTATTTATGCGTGTAACGGATTTTGATTATGACCTTCCGGAGGAACTGATCGCACAGGATCCTCTGGAAGACAGGAGCTCATCCCGGCTGCTGGTCCTGGACAAAGAGACCGGAGCTGTCACACATCGTCATTTTACGGATATAAAATCATATCTTTCAGCGGGAGACTGCCTTGTGATCAATGATACCAAAGTGATCCCGGCACGACTGCTCGGTTTTAAGGAAGATACGGATGCCCATGTAGAGATCCTGCTTCTCAAGAGAAGAGAGGCGGATCTCTGGGAGTGCTTGGTCCGTCCCGGGAAAAAGCTCAGGACCGGTGCCCGTGCGGTGTTTGGCGATGGCCTTCTGAAAGCGGAGATCACGGAAACACTGGAAGACGGAAACCGACTGGTTCGTTTTGAATATCAGGGGATCTTTGAAGAGGTACTGGACCGCCTCGGGGAGATGCCGCTGCCGCCGTACATCACCCATAAGCTGCAGGACAGAAACCGCTATCAGACGGTTTACGCCGAGCACGACGGATCTGCCGCGGCGCCTACCGCGGGACTGCATTTTACAAAGGAACTGCTTCGTGAGATCGAAGAGATGGGGGTACGGATCGTACGGGTGACTCTCCATGTCGGTCTTGGGACGTTCCGCCCTGTCAAGGCAGAGACGGTGGAAGAACACCATATGCATTCAGAGTATTATGAGGTGAGTGAAGAAACGGCAAGGATCGTGAATGAGACTCTTGCGGCAGGACACAGCATTGTATCCGTGGGGACGACTTCGACCCGGACCCTGGAATCGGCAGCAGTGCCGAATCCTGAATATGAAGAACTCCTGAAGACGATGGATGGATCCTGCAGCCGTGTCTGCTGCGGCGGGCTGTCCATGATCCGGAGACCGGACGGAAGCTGTGTGCCGAAATATCTGCTGAAAGCCGGGGGCAGCTGGACTTCGATCTTCATTTATCCGGGTTATGAATGGAAACTGGTGCAGAAACTGATCACGAATTTTCACCTTCCCCAGTCCACGCTGATCATGCTGGTATCCGCCCTGGCGGGGCGGGATCATGTGATGGCAGCCTACAGGGAAGCAGTAGCAGAGCGGTACCGGTTCTTCTCCTTTGGAGATGCCATGTTCATCGGATAGAAGCAGGGAGCCTCATCGGAACGATAGATGAAAGAGGCGGAAGTATGCCCCTGTGGGGGTTGCGGATCCCTGCGAACCCCCGTATAATCCATTAAAGATATTTGCTGATCGCTTCGCGGAATTCCGTCAGCATTTCCGTATCGTTGTCTTCGAGGGCATGAAAGATACAGTGGTCTATATGCTCGCTGATGATGACCTTGCCGGTATTATGCAGGGCGGATTCTACCGCGGAGAGCTGGATCAGGATCTCGGAACAGTCGGCGTCATCCTGTACCATCTGTTTCACTTTGTTCAGGTGACCGATGGCACGTGAGAGGCGGTTGATGACCTTGTGCTTATGCTCCGGTGAATGATAATGATGATGCTTCAGGCTTTCCTGGTCATTCATGAGAGAGACCGTCCTTTCATAATTCAGATCCCCTTGATTTGGGGAATGCTGCTATAAAACGATTATAGATGGATGCGGGATCATTCACAACCCCCCGCAGGGGTATTTGTGCCTGCACATTCGGATCCATTTGGGAGAAGAGATATGACGATCATTGAATTGAAAGAATCTGTCCTGGAAGATAACGACCGGGACGCGGAAGCGCTGCGTGCGGAACTGAAGGATCATCGCACCTGTCTTATCAATCTGATGTCGGGTCCGGGTTCCGGAAAAACGACTACATTACTGGCGCTGAAGGAATACTTCGAAGGCCGGATCCGCTGGGGCGTAATGGAGGCCGATATCGATTCGGATGTGGATGCAGTCAGGGTACAGGAGGCAGGTATTCCTTCCATACAGCTGCATACCGGTGGAATGTGCCATCTGGATGCGGATATGACAAGACAGGGACTGCATTCCTTCGGGAGGGATGATCTTGACCTGATCTTTCTCGAGAATATCGGCAACCTGGTCTGTCCGGCGGAATTTGATACCGGCGCAGCCATCAATATGACGATCCTTTCGGTTCCCGAGGGGGACGATAAACCGGTCAAATATCCGCTGATGTACGAGGTAGCGGAGATCCTGGCGGTCAACAAGATCGATACCCTTCCGGTCTTTGATTTTGACCGGGAAAAACTGGAAAAGGCAGTATATGCCCGGAATCCGAAAATGAAGATCTTCTATGTTTCAGCCCTGACCGGAGAAGGCATGAAAGAACTGGCAGATTATCTGATACAGCAGGTGAAGGAGGTGAACCGGTAATGGGTGAAGTAAGGACTATAATGATAAGGGAGAACATTACAGCGCCCAATGACCGCAGAGCGGAGGAGACCCGCTCGATGCTGACAAAGAAGGGCGTCTTGTTCATCAATGTCATGTCAAGCCCGGGTTCCGGTAAGACTACCCTGCTGACAGCGCTGATCAACCGTATGAAGGACAGGATCCGTATCGCGGAAATGGACGTGGACATCACTTCCACACTCGATGCCCAGAGAGTTGTCGATGCGACCGGTGTCAGGGCGATGCAGATCCATAACGGCGGGCTCTGTCATATCGATGCGGACATGACAAGCCGCGCACTACAGGAATTCAGCACCGATGACCTGGATCTTCTTATTCTTGAGAATATCGGCAACCTTGTCTGTCCTGCTGAGTTTGACACCGGTGCTCATAAGAATATGATGCTTCTTTCCATCCCGGAGGGCGATGACAAGCCGCTCAAGTACCCGCTCATGTTTTCGGTCAGTGATATCGTCCTGATCACCAAGACCGATACGGCAGCCTATTTTAATTTTGATATGGATGCCGCCAGACAGCGGATCCTGCAGCTGAATCCGGATGCCGTGATCCTTCCCGTCTGCGCGAAAACAGGGGAGGGCCTGGATGCGCTGGAAGCACTGTTGATGAAAGAGATCGAAAGAGTAAAAAACGCAGCTGGCATAAATGGCTGATGAAAGACTAGTGCCGGTGTCATGAGCAAGTATACATATCCCCCACGGAGGCTTCCGCGGGGGATTTTTTGATGCTATAATCCCAAGTTGTCCGGGGACAACATCCGTATACCGGTTCCTTCCGGCAGGAAGCCGGAACAGGCTGCAGAAGCAGATATGTCGAGAGGTATGCGGGGGTGAAAGAGCTTGTTTCCGTCACGTCAGAAACTGTATGCGATGAAAGCATATGGCCTGCAGAAGAACAGGCTGTATGCTTTTATATTTTAAAGGAGGAATAGTATATGAGAAAGCAAATCATTTCTGCAATTATGGCGGCTGCACTGTCATTGTCTTTGACGGCCTGCGGCGGCTCATCCGCACAGCCTGCAGCTCCTGCGGCTCCGGAAACGACCGCCGCTGTATCGGAAACTGCGGCAGAAGCAGCTCCGGAGACCACTGCCGAGGGACAGCCATCTGCCGAGAGTGGCGAAAAGATCCTGTATACTGCGGCTTCTTTCGCATATCCAAGCCTGGATACCCACACAGAATACTATGGGTGGTATACATCGATCTACGGCCTTTCAGAAGCGCTTTTCAAGATCGGACCGGATATGGGCCTGGTGCCCTGCCTTGCTGAATCCGCTGAGACGGAGGGTACGGTGATGACTGTGAAGCTGCAGGAGAAGGCGGCATTTTCCAATGGTGCTCCTTTGACAGCGGACATGGTGATCCGTAATCTTGCCCGCCTGGCAGAGGTCAATCCGCGTTTTGCCTTCCTGGCGGACTTCGATTATGAGGCGCTGGATGATCACAGCTTCACGATAGATACAAAAGAACCTTACCCCACTCTTAAAAACGACCTTGCCAGTCCGGAATGCGGTATGATCGATCTGGATGCCACTACAGACTTTGACCTGGCGCCTGTCTTTACCGGTCCCTTTGTGGTGAGCGACTTCCAGCCAAGCGGTGATGTCCGGGTCGTACGCAACGAGAATTACTGGAATGGAAATGTCGCTTTGGACGGCGCGGTATTCTATTATATGCAGGAAGATCAGCCGAAACTGATGGCAATGCAGGCCGGAGAGCTGGATTGCTACAACAGCATTGATTCTGCCTCCCTGCAGATCTATCTTTCTGATCCGTCTTCCTACAATGTTGTACAGATCGCAGGTACCCGTCTGCAGTTCTACATCCTGAACGAGAACCGTCTCGATGATAAGGTACGTGAAGCAGTCAACCTGATCGTGGACAAGGACAGCATCGCGGCTTATCAGGAAGGTACGGTCTCTCCGGCAGTAGGTCCCTTCCTTCCCAGTGCTGCCTATGGAAAGGCCACTGTACCCGCGACGGATCCGGATAAAGCTAAGAAGCTTTTGGAAGAGGACGGATTCACCATCGGTGCAGACGGTATCTATGAAAAGGATGGACAGAAGCTTTCCTTAAATATCTGCTATTATGCGGCCCGCAATCTGGACGCTATCGCGATCCTGATGCAGGAGCAGCTGAAAAATGCCGGAATCGACAGCGTTCTGACCGTGGAGGAAGACCCGGATGCTACCTACATCGCAACCGGTGATTTCGACATAGCGCTCTACTGTATGATCGCTGATAAGGCAGGAGACCCTCTGTATTTTCTGGATTCGACCCTGGCAGAGGATTCCTATTATGATTGCGGAGGCTTTGACGACGATGAGTGTCAGGCTGCGATCGAAGAACTGCGGACCGAGCCGGACCCGGCAAAACGGGCAGAACTGGCCAATAAAGCGGTACAGATCGCGATCGATGACAATGCCTTCGGTTATGTCGGCCTGTTCAACCAGACGACGGTCCTGAAGCCGGGTGTGCACGGCTTTGCGGAAGACATTCCCTTTGATTTCTACGGCGTCGACCAGTATACCGATAAAGAGTAATATCAGACCTGCATCACAGGCACATCCGATTAAAACTTATGAAACGATATGTTACAAAACGGCTGCTTACCCTGATCCCATTGCTGCTGGTTCTGAGTTTCTTCAGTTTCTGGCTGTTGGATATGGCACCGGGGGATCCCGTCGAGAAAAAACTGTCTGCGCAGGGAATTGCCGTGACCAAAGAGATCATTGAAGCCGAAAGGATCAGGATGGGGCTTGACCGCCCCTTCCTGGTCCGCTATATCTCGTGGCTGGGATCTGTAATGAAGGGGGATCTGGGGATCTCCTACAAAGACAGTCTTCCGGTCTCGGCAAAACTCATGGACGGACTGAAGATGACATGCAGGCTCGCCTTGGGCAGCCTGCTGCTTTCCCTGCTGGTCTCTATCCCCGCGAGCATCATCAGTGCGGTGCGGCAGGGATCTGTTTTTGATCACATAGCGAGAATACTTTCATTTATCAGCAATTCTGTTCCGAATTTCCTGATCTCGGTGCTGCTGATGTATTTTCTGTGCATAAGGATCAAATTGTTTCCGGTCATTGCGGGGGACTCTTTTTCCGGAATGCTGCTGCCGGTGATCTCCCTGGCGCTGCCAATGACAGGCCGCTTTACAAGACAGTTTCGTGCGGAGATCATCGAACAGCTGGAACAGGATTATGTGACCGGGATCCGTGCCCGCGGGGTACGGGAACAGCTGGTGCTCTTCAATAATGTGTTAAGAAACTCTCTGGGACATATGATCACTGTGATCGGACTCTCTATCGGTACCCTGATGGGCGGCAGCGTGGTGATAGAAACGATCTTTCGGTGGTCGGGCATCGGCAAGCTGGTCATGGATTCTATTACAGCCAGAGATTACCCGGTGATACAGGGATTTGTGCTTCTGATGGGCGTGCTTTATCTGCTGATCGGGCTCGCAACAGACCTTATCTTCGTGTTTCTGGACCCGAGAGTGGAGCTGCAGTCATGAAAAAAGTTATTTCCTCACGTATCCTGCAGCGGCGCGCACGTGTAAAAACAACGATCATAGGCATGCTTTGCATCCTGCTGATCCTGCTTGCCGTCTTTGCCGATCGGCTGGTTCCGCATGATCCGAATGCGACCAGCGCGCTTCTGATCCGTCGGGCACCTTCCGCAGAATATCCCTTCGGAACGGACAGCTTCGGGCGCTGTGTGTTTTCCCGTGTCTTAAGCGGCGCAAGGACCACGATCTTTGCGACGAGTTTTCTGGTTGTGATCACCTTTGCGATCGGAACAGTGCTGGGGATCCTCTCCGGCTATTATGGAGGATTCATAGACGGGATCATCATGCGGATCGCAGAGCTCTTTCTGGCTTTTCCGCAGATGGTCGTGGCGATAGCCGTGGCGGGCATCCTCGGCGGAGGCCTGAGAGCTGCCTTGATCGCACTGGGCGTAACAGCCTGGACCGGCTATGCGAAGATCGCCCGGAGCCATACACTCAGTATCAAAAGTGAAAACTATATTGCCGCTGCGCGTCTGGCAGGGAAAAAAGGATGGCAGATCATCCTGTTTCACATCCTGCCGAATATCCTGTTTCCTTTGGTCACCAATGCACTGACCCAGATCGGAACGACCATGATCGGTATTTCAGGCTTGTCATTTCTGGGTTTGGGAGTGATCCCGCCTCAGGCGGAGTGGGGTTCCATGATCAACGAATCCAGAGCCTATATCCAGCTTGCCCCGTGGTCGGTTTTGTTTCCGGCAGGCGCTACGATCCTTACGATCATGCTCTTCAATTATCTCGGAGACGCCGTGATGGAACTCAAAGAAGCTGAAAGGAGGGCGTGATGAAACAGAATACATCCGGAACACCGGTCCTTGAGATTCGGGACCTGAGCCTCTCCTATGGAGACAGTGATATTGTGCGTCATGCTTCCCTGTCCATAATGCCCGGTGAGATCGTTTGTATTGCAGGGGAGTCAGGATGCGGAAAGTCCACGCTGCTGAAAGCGATCCATGGGATGGATGCAGTCAATGTGACCGGCGGTGAGATATACTTTAATGGCAGCAGCCTTACGGACATGAGCAGAAAGGAACGGCGCCTCCTCATGGGGACGGGGATCGGCCTGATTCCGCAAAATCCCCAGGGTTCCTTCAATCCGCTGAGGACCTTCGAAAAACAGATGCGGGAGACTATGTCCAGTCATGGACTGGCCTTCGATCCGGATGAAATGATCAGTCTGATGGATTCCATGGGTCTTGAGGATGGCAGGAAACTTCTGAAGAGCCGGCCATATGAATTATCCGGAGGAATGAATCAGCGTGTGGCGATCGTTTTTTCCCTTCTGCTGAAGCCCAGGGTGCTGCTATGCGATGAGATCACAAGTGCACTTGATGTGACGAACGGCAAGTTAGTCATTAGTGAGGTGGAAAGTTATGCAGCCCGTTCCGGCGCTGCCCTTTTGATGGTGACACATCATCTGGGTATTGCTGACCGGATCGCGGACACTGTGGCGGTCATGAATTTCGGCGAGATCGTTGAGTATGGCAGTACAAGTCAGGTCCTGTACCATCCGCAGGACAGCTATACAAGAATGCTGCTGGAAAAGATCCCGCGTGTCCGAAGGGAGGAATGGTGATGGGAATGACACCTATCCTGGAAGTAAGGGAGATCTCGCGCACTTACCATCAGAAAGACAGGATCACCAAGGCTTTGGATCAAGTCTCCCTGCGTTTAATGCCGGGCAGCATTCTCGGGATCGTCGGGGAGAGCGGCAGCGGCAAATCTACATTGATCCGGCATATCGCCTGTCTTGAAAAACCGGATGGGGGAAAGCTGCTATACCGCGGAAACGAGTATACCGGCAGAACACCTGCTTTTGCCGGTCAGTTTATGCAGATGATCTTCCAGGACGCTTACGGCTCCTTTGATCCGAAGATGCGCTTTGACAGGAGTGTCCGGGAAGCCCGCTGGGAAAAAGACGATCCTGCGCTTCTTGCGGAACTTCTAAAAAAGGTCAGGCTTGACGAAAGCTTTCTCCAGCGGTATCCGCGCTCAGTCAGCGGAGGCCAGTGCCAGCGGCTCTCCATTGTACGGGCGGTATATTCAGGTGCCCGTATTCTATTATGCGACGAGGCAACAAGTGCTCTTGATGTGGCATCCCAGGCCATGGTGATCGATCTTTTAAAAGAACTGCAGCGCGATTACGGCATTTCCATGATCTTTGTTTCTCATGATCTCGGGGTAGTGAGCCAGCTCTGTGATGAAGTGATGGTGATGCGCTCAGGCCGGTGTGTGGAACAGGGAGACTGTCTGGGTGTGATATCCCATCCACGGGACCCCTACACGCGGGAACTCCTTGATGCCGTCATGGAAGTCGGTGAAGAAACTGGTATTCACCATGCCGCAGAGGCGCAAAATGAGATTTCTGTATATCCCGGGATCCCTGTGATTTGACAGTTGCAAACAGAAGGGGTTTCGGATACAATAGGGCGTATGAAAAAGGACATGCCCCGTTTTCTGTACCGATTGATTCAGTTTACCTGGGGTCTGCCGCAGACAGCGGCAGGCCTGATTTTATTTTTGTTCTTTTATAAATACAAACATTTCAACTACAGGAATGCTATAATCACGGCGTGGAGCGATGGGGCCGATTGTATATCTTTGGGCCCCTTCATTTTTATTTCAGAAAGCTTTCTGAGAGCGGCCGGAGCGCCCGGCGGGATGGATAAGGAAGGCATAAGGCTTTTATCCGCGGATGATGGACCTGTATCTGATCAGACGGTCATGACGCCGGCACTGGAGCGTATTCTCCGTCACGAGTACGGTCATTCGATCCAGTCTATGATCTTTGGCCCGCTGTACCTGCTGCTGATCGGGCTGCCTTCGATAATGTGGTGCCGGGTCCCTGCGATCGGGCGGAGCTGGCGCAGCGGAAGGCGGTCATATTACTCGTTCGTTACAGAACGAAGCGCAGACCGTCTGGGCGGCAACGAGCGGGGCTGAGTCCGGAGGAGCTGGGTATGGAAGGCATTCGCATCAATAAATATCTGTCAGCCATGGGCATCTGCTCGCGTCGGGAAGCCGACCGGCTGCTGGCCGAAGGGCGCATAAGGGTCAACGGGAAGCCTGCTGTCGCAGGACAGCGCATCATGGACGAAGATGTGATCCGTGTGGATGGCAGGACCGTTACTGCGGATCTGAAGGGAGAGCCTGTGCTGCTCGCATTCCATAAGCCCCGCGGGATCGTCTGTTCCACAACGTCCAATGACAGGGCTGTCAACATTATCCAGTATATCGATTATCCGGGCCGCATCTATCCGATAGGACGTCTGGACAAGGAGTCGGAAGGCGTCATCCTGTTGACCAACCGGGGAGAACTCGTCAATCTGGTCAACCGTGCCCGCTATGGTCACGAAAAGGAATACATCGTCACCTGCCGCAAAAAGGTGACGGAAGAGTTCCTGCAAAAGATGCGGGAGGGCGTGGAGATCACCATTCCCGTGACCGATGCGGGAGAGAGGGACCGCAGCGGCGCCGGCGGAAGGGAGTATGTTGCCATAACGACACGACCCTGCCAGGTCCGGAGGATCGATGAATACAGCTTCGATATTATTCTTACACAGGGGTTGAATCGTCAGATCCGCAGGATGTGCGATGCCTTGGGGAACTACGTAGAGCGGCTGATAAGGATCCGTGTCATGAATATTGAACTCGGGGATCTGCCGGAAGGGCAGTACCGTGAGGTACGCGGAGAAGAACTAAAGACACTGGAACGCCTGATCGGGCTCGACAGGCAGGATCAAATATGACTTAAGGACAGTTGCATCTGTCCGGTTCGGGGAAAGGAGAACACCATGCAGCTTATTTTACCGGAGGGGTATGACCCGAAGCTTTCTGTCCGGGAGACCCAGGAAGCGATCAAATACATCAGGGACAAGTTCCAGAAGGTATATGCCAGAGAGATGAATCTGGAAAGGATCTCGGCTCCCCTTTTCCTGGAGAAGAGCTCCGGACTCAACGACGACCTGAACGGTGTGGAACGTAAGGTCAGTTTTGATCTTAAGGTGATGCCGGGTGAGGAAATGGAAATCGTTCAGTCTCTGGCGAAATGGAAGAGGATGGCTCTCGGACGCTACGGCTTCCTGCCCGGAGAAGGGCTTTATACCAACATGAACGCCATCCGCCGCGATGAGGAACTTGATAATCTTCACAGTATTTACGTGGACCAGTGGGACTGGGAAAAAGTTATCCTTAAGTCCGAGCGAACGGAAGAGATGCTTCGCAGGACCGTACGGACGATCTTCAAGACCATCAAGCATATGGAGCATGAGGTCTGGTATCGTTTTCCACAGGCGGTCTACCATCTGCCGGATGACATTACCTTTATAGATTCCGAGGAGCTGCGGCTGATGTATCCTTCTCTTTCTTCCAAGGAAAGAGAGAACGAGATCTGCAAAAAGCATGGCTGTGTTTTCCTGATGAGGATCGGTGACAAGCTGGGGGACGGCATCCCTCACGACGGACGCGCACCGGACTATGATGACTGGCAGCTGAATGGAGACATTCTGTTCTGGTTTGAGCCCCTGAAAATGGCACTGGAGATCTCTTCTATGGGTATCCGTGTGTCTGAGGACAGTCTTCGCACCCAGCTGGAGAAGGCCGGCTGTCCGGAAAGAGCAAAACTTCCCTTCCACCGGATGATCCTGGAGCAGAAGCTTCCGTATACGATCGGCGGCGGCATCGGCCAGTCGAGACTGTGCATGCTGCTTCTGGGCAGGGCGCACGTCGGTGAGGTCCAGGCATCTTACTGGCCGCAGGAAATGCGTGAGCAGTGCGCGCAGCACCGCATGTTCCTCCTGTAAGGCTTTTCCTGCCGAAAGGTGTTTCTTTTCGGAGCACTGTTTCAAAAACTAAAAAAGCTGCGTTTTGTCACCACAGTTTCAAAGGGATACGTGATGATAAAATGCAGCTTTTTCTGATCAGGTCTTATCGCTTCCCATCAGGCTCAGCATGATATGGGAATAGAGCTCCTGGCTCCGGGCAGGCCAGTTGGCACACATATCGGCAGCAATGCGCTCGTCAGGAACGCTGATGTCAATGGAAAGCAAGGGACCGCTTCCTTCCCTGGAGACACAGTGTACAGTGTAGCTTCCGCCGGAGCGGAAATAATCAGCTGTCGTGTCCACTGCGGAACGGATGCTGTATTTGTTGTTTTCCAGATACTCGTCCATATCCGCCATAGCCGCGGCGGAAATATCCCCGATGAAAAAGTTCAGTGCTTCCCGGCCGTCGCTTGAGATCTCGTAATGTGTCGAGTTGCCGACCTTATGAGAGTTGATCAGTCCCGCCTCGACCAGGTCATTCAGGACGAGCTGGAGAGTCATATATGTCGTGTATTCCTTATCAAGGAAAAACTCGGAAAGCTGACTGTTGGTCAGAGGAAAATTGACTCTGTCCAGCATATAGAGCGTCATCAGCTTATATAAGGTTTCCGGTTCCTGCAGCATGTCGGAGCACATCCTTTCCCAACTCATTGATATCTGTCCGATATCCGGTATTTCTATTATATCATACTTGTTATACAACACGGAATAATCCTGTGTGAAGTTTATGATCATGTCCAATTTGTTATGGAAATCCGTGGACCCGTATGCTATCATAACTGTGTATAGGCTCTGAAGCCGCTGTCACAAAGACGGCGGGATTCGGAGCGCGAAGCGCGTAAAAAAGGGAGACCATGAGAGACAAGATCAGCAGACTATCCAGGGGAATGATCGATATAGAGACTCCGTCAGTCAGGATATTGCCGGAGTCTGTCAGTGAACGTATGCCTGCGGGAAGCCGGGATGCGTTTGAGCTGGAAGTAGTCAGCACGAACGGCTTCAGTGTCAGAGGTGCTGTTTTTTCGGACCAGCCCGGGATCAGCTTTGAGACAAGGACATTTACAGGAAGGCGGATACATATCCGCGTCCTTTTGGATACTGTCGGTCTTGTCCCCGGTGAGCATCTGCAGGGAGACATCTGCCTGGTGACCAATGCAGGGGAGTTCCGGGTCCATTGTGATATTCTTTGCACGGAGATGAACGAAGCGTCCGGTTCGGAACCTGCCGGTGAGATCGCTGCGCCGGAAGAGTCAGGGGAGTCAGCTGCCACGCGGCAGGCAGTGGATCATACAGAGGGGCCGCTCGTCTATGGCGCGCCCCGTGGATATCTGCGCACACCGGCCGATGCCGGATCGGACACGGACCGCATGACTGATGAGCAGAGGAAACTGCTCTGTACTGTATTTCCCAAGGACCGTCCGCTTTTTGAGGCTGTGGTTACCGGCCTTATACGGGCAAAGGACGAATCGCCGGCGGCATTTGCGTTTTACCGGGAAGCGATCCGCCGCGGCCTCAGTATTACGCGTCTTTACGAGTGCTATATCCATGCATATCCATCAGATTCGGATGAAATGATGCCCAGGGAAGTCCTGCTGTACTTCTCCTACGACCGGGATCCGGAAGCAGGTATCCGTGAGAAGCTGTATAAAAATGTGCTGCTTTATATAGACCGGGACTCTGAGCTGTATGGGATCTATGAGCCCCGTATCAGCCAGTTTGCCATGAACAGTGTGATGGAGCGGAGGATCAGTGATGATCTCTGTGTGATCTACGACCGGATGATCTATCCGGGCATGGTGGACCGGAGGGCAGCAGAGTATCTGCCTGATATTCTGAAAGCGCACAGGATCAGTGTATCGGATCCACAGGTCAGATCTGTTACTGTCCGGTATTCGGAGCTCGGTACGAAGATCCGTGCAAAGGTGACCGGCGGAGTCGCATGGGTCCCTGTATATTTTGATGACGCGGAAGTGTCTGCGGATATTTCCGGCGCGAAGATCTCCGATGAGCCGGTATTCCGGCGCCCCGATCTTCTGCGGCGCTGTTTTGATATGTATCCGGAGCACAGGATGCTGCTCTTATCTGCAGTCAGAGAGATCGCGGACCGCGGTATCCGCAGCGAGGAGGAAGCCTCCATATGCACAAAGGCATTGGGAACGCTGCAGCTGCAGCAGGCATTTCGCGCACGTCTGATCCGGGCGCTTTGCAGGGCCGAGACTGATCCCCGCTGGGTCAATACCCTGGTGCAGGAGGATTATACTCCGCAGCTGGCTGTTGACATCTGCCGCGCGCTTGTGAAGCATGCGCATCATGCGGAAGCATGGGAGATCATGAAAGCCTGCGGCTCATGGCGAAAGGACCCTGCCATGACAGCGGACTTACTGGATACGCTGATCCGGACAGACCGGATCCCCGGGAAGGATGGGCAGCCGGAGCGGAGTTTCGTCTGCATCTGTAAGCATGTTTTCGATCTGGATCCGACGGCGGCTCCGGATTCCGTTTGTGAATTTCTGGGTTATGCGTATGAAGGTACTGCCGGTGAGATGTACCGGGTCATGACCGAGCTGCAGAACCGGAAGCGGAAGCTTTATGATCTGCCGGAAAATGTCCTGGCCTGCCTGCTGTTTACAGACAGCCGGGAACACATTGACGAGACATTTTTGAGTTATCTGGATCACTGTGCCTATACAGACATGATGGTCAGGGCTTATCTGATCCGGCGAAGCGCGGATTATTTTCTGGATGAGCAGGAAGTGATCGGATCCATCCTGTTTGAGGCATTGCTGAGCTATCTGAAAGCCGTGGATGATCCCC
>JAEEGL017440366.1_pt1 | contig 15916 bp, 13 predicted proteins | sample 9134231 | NCBI WGS metagenome assembly JAEEGL01 (sample SAMN16246548, study PRJNA631951) | gut metagenome | biome: gut microbiome; feature: rumen; material: fiber-attached | host: Bos | place: Iran: Karaj | collected 2018-10 | reverse complement strand
TATTCTCGGATGGGAACAGGCATCCCTGTCCTCTCTCCGCAATGTTCACTGCTTTACTGTACGACCCCCACCATTGAATGGCGGATCACCGTGTCGTGATACGTGTAGCCCTTGAGGAACTCCTGTGCCACTACACCGCTCTCATACTCGTCACTCTCCACCTGCATCACTGCGTTGTGGAAGTTGGGGTCAAATTCTTTTCCAACTGCTTCAATCGGGGTCACTCCAAGATTATCAAGTTCTGTCATAAGCTGCTTGTAAATCTTGTTCATGCCGTCTGCAAAAGCTCCGTCCTTTTCAGCTTCCGGAACTGCTGCAAGACCTCTCTCAAAGTTATCTACTATAGGAAGGAGCTTTTCAAGTACATTGCTCTGTCCCATTTCAAACTGCTGTGCCTTTTCTTTGTCGGTTCTCTTTCTGAAGTTCTCGAACTCTGCCATCTGGCGGAGAACCTTGTCGTTAAGCTCATCAACTTTGTCCTGAAGAGGATTCTTTTTCTCTTTTTTGTTGAAGAGTCCCTTTTTCTTTTCCTCTGAGGAACCATCCGCTTCAGCAGTCTGCCCGGCATCACCGGCTTCCTTTGCTTCTTCGGAAGCTTCTTCCTTTACTTCAGGTTTCTCTTCAGCTTTTCCTTTATCCTTTGCTTCCTGCTCCAGCTCTTCCATGATGTTCTCAAGGACTTCTTCCTTATCCTTGTCCATGGGCTTTTCTGCCTTGGCAGAAGCGTTCTTTTTTGCTTCGCTCAAATCATTGCCTCCTTAAATTGCTATTCCTTTTTATATAGATCATCAAGCGCATGTCGCATATTTTTCAAAGTTGAAATAACCTTGTCATAATCCATTCGCTTAGGTCCTATGATTCCCACAGTACCCTTCATTCCATCGCCAAGCTCGTAGGTTGCTGTAACAACGCTGCAGTCCTTCATAGCCTGAACAGGAGATTCACTTCCGATGTAAACCTGGATTCCAGTCTCTCCGCTCTCTGCTGAAAGTGTATCCTCTACGATGCTGGAGAGATCGCTGGTATCCTCAAATGTACTGATAAGCTCACTTGCCTTGGTGGAATCTGTAAGTTCGGGATACTTAAAGAAGTTCATTGTACCGCTGGTATATATCTGAAGATCTTCATCAGCTGTAATTGATTCAGCAGCTGCGTCGATCACGTTACCAATGATCTCGCTGTGTATACCCGCCTCCTGCTTAACAGCGGCGATAAGGCCAAGATTGATATCCTCAACAGCCAGTCCGTCAAGCCTTGTATTCATGAGAATGTTGAGCTTGAGCATTGTGGCATCATCCAAAACCTCATCCACGGTTATGATCTTGTTCTTTATCACATTACCTTCAATTACTATGGTAGCCAGAAGATGCCCGTCATCCACCTTGGATATCTGGATGAACTTAAGCTTGTTCTTGCGGATCTGGGGAGCGGAGATCATTGTGGCATAATTGGTATCAACTGCCAGTGTCTTGGCCACCTGCTTAAGGAGATTCTCAAGCTTCTCTTCCTTATCAAGAAGCATCTCCTTCATGTTCTCAACTTCCTTCTCCTTATCCCGAAGCATCTCGTCTACATAAACTCTGTAGCCCTGATCTGAAGGGATACGGCCCGCTGAAGTGTGGGGCTGCAAAATAAGTCCCATCTCCTCAAGGTCTGCCATCTCATTCCTGATGGTTGCGGAGCTTAAGTTAAGGTCTGTGTATTTGGAAATAGTTCTGCTGCCTACAGGCTCTCCTGTCTCCAAATAGTTCTTAACTATCGCATGTAGTATGATCCTTTTTCTCTCATCAAGTTCCAAACTGCACCTCTTCCTCTGCTAACCGGTTTTCATTGGAATGGTTTTTGGAGTATTAGCACTCACCTCTTTTGAGTGCTAACATCTTCTGTATCATAAAATATCACTCCCGGATACCAATGTCAACCAGCCATTTATAAAAATAATGTGAAAAGATATTCGGGCAAAAGAAAAAGAACCCCATCCTCATGGATAGGGCTCTTTGAAAATATCTCGCTTACAAATTATTTATCAAAGTCCGATTCTTCCCTGTACCTTGTCGTTTACAACATAGTATGCTGCATCCTCTTCAGGCTTAACATATACGCTGAGCTTTGTGATCTCATCAACCTTGCCGCCCATGTCATACTGGAAGTGGTTCTTTGCGTTAGTAACGATTGTATCGTATGTAACGTTCTTATCGCCATACTGAAGAACTACATTAGCCTTAATTGCTGTTGAAGCTGCCTTTGTAGCTGTCTTCTTAGCTGCTGTAGCCTTCTTAGCTGGAGCTGCCTTCTTTGTTGTAGCTGCTTTCTTAGCTGCAGGCTTCTTCTCAGCTGCCTTGGCTGTCTCTTTCTTAGGCTCAGCCTTCTTAGCCGGAGCTGCCTTTTTTGCTGCAGGCTTCTTAGCTGCTGCCTTCTTAACTGGAGCCTTCTTAGCTGGAGCTGCCTTCTTGTCCTCTGCCTTTGCAGGAGCAACAGGTGCCTTAACTTCGGGTGTCTTAACTTCTGCAGCTACCGGTGTCTTGATTGTTGCAACAGGCTTTACAGCTGCCTCTGTCTTTTTAATCTCTGCCATCTTTGTTTTTTCCTCCTCAAAATCATAAATGATTTATGTAGCTCGTTAAAACAGTAAAGTGATTACGAAATAGAGTTTACACCCGAAATTACGCATTGTCAACGCATCTTTGTTCAAATACTCCCCATCAGTCCGCAATCCATGCGGTATAAAAGGACACAAGTGTCGCCGAGAACAGTAAACCAGCCACTATATCGGTAAGCCAGTGCACTCCGGAAAAGAGCCTTGCGCATATTCCGATCACCATGACCGCAATAGCCGCAATCTGTATGGCCTTAACCTTCTTCTCATCCTTAAGGAGCCTCTTGCAGGCAACTATGGCGCTTCCCATTACACTTGCAATGACAAGGGTATGGGTTGAAGGGAAGGAAGTCTCAATCTCTGTTTCGCCGGGCTGAAGTATAGGCCTGTAGTTTACAGGAATCTTCCCAAATGCCACATAAAGAACTACCACAATAACATATAATATTCCAAGTCCGATAACAGCCTTACTTACCTTTGAAAGGCTCTTGCCCTTTACCAGCTGCATGACCCCAACTGCGGCAAAAACAGCCACAACTAAAAAAGACAGATACATAGCAAGGTCTGAAACAAGGTCCATTACAGAGTTATAACCAAAATTTCCTGCAAAAAGTCCATTGATTGACGAGAACCCCACCGAAGTTCCCTCAAGTCCTATGGGCTTTCTGTCCACTACATAAGCAAGAACTGAAAAAAGTACTGTAACAGCCAGCATGATCACCGGCTTTTTATAATCCTTTGCGCCTTTATTCATTTTCCATACACCTCTTTAACAAATTTTCTAAGCTGCACCATGGCTCTTTCGACCTTTTTTGTATCGATGCAGTAAGCCACTCTGAAATACCCCGGAGCGCCAAAGCCGTCGGCAGGAACAAAAATAAGATCATAGTCTTTGGCTTTTTTACAAAACTCCACAGAGCTCTCCTCAAGGGCCTTTGGCATGATGTAGAAGGTTCCTCCGGGTCTTACAACCGTAAAGCCAAGCTCTACCAGAGTGTCATATATTATGTTCATATTGGTCTCATAAACCGAAAGATCAGCAGTAAGTCCGCACACCTTAGCCACCGCCTGCTGGATAATGGAAGGAGGACAGTTATGACCTGTGCCTCTTGAGATCTGTCCGCACATTGGAACGATAACATCACTTCCCTCGCAGGCAGGATTTACTGCCACATAACCAATTCGTTCTCCCGGAAGAGAAAGAGACTTGGAGAAGGAGTAGCAGCTAAGCGTATGGTCATAGAACTTTGAAACGTAAGGCGCATCGACCCCTGCAAATACTATCTCCCTGTATGGCTCATCAGATAACAGGAAAATAGTATGTCCATACTCTTTAGACTTCTCTTTCAATATGGAAGAAAGCCTCTCCAAAGTAGCAGTTGAATAGGCAATTCCGGATGGGTTGTTCGGTGTATTTACCAGCACTGCTGCGGTATTTTCACTTATCATCTCAAGGAATGCATCAAAGTTTATCTGGAAGCTTTCGGTATCAGCAGGAACCACTGTCAGCTTGCAGCCTGCACCTGTGATGTAAGGATTGTACTCAGGAAAATATGGTGCAAAGGTGATAACCTCATCCCCGGGCTTTGTCACAGCACGTACAGCATGTGATATAGCTCCTGCAGCACCCGTTGTAGGGAAGATGTGCTCAGGGCCATAGTTCATCCCAAAGCGCTCGTTCAGACTCTTTGCTATTGCGTCCTTATAAACAGCATTTCCAAGGCTTGGTGTGTACCCGTGAAGAGTCATTGTGTCCTCTTCCTTAAGGAGTCTTATCATTTCATCTGTAAACTCCTTTGGCACCTCCACGCTTGGATTTCCAAGACTGAAATCAAATACATTCTCGTATCCGATTTCTTTTCCCCTTGCTGTTGCATACTCTGAAAGCTCACGGATAACCGACTTTGCTCCCAACATGTTTTTGTAAGTTTCGTTGATCATGCGCTCCTCCTTAATACTATTTCAGTAGTACCTTCATACTCTCCACAAGATCCTCAGCATCCTTTAGAAGCTGTGCTTCTGCCTTCTTGGGATTTGGATCCTTTTTGAATTTATAGACAAACACAGGTGTCTGGCCCTGATGAAAAGACATATTGCCCTTATATCCCGCAATGAATCCGGGAATCTTTCCGGGATCAAATTTAGCCCCCTGGTTTACCTTTATCTCTATTTCCGACGAACCGCCGTTTATTTCTACTATATATAATGCCTTCGCCTTTGTGCGCAAAAGAGATATCCTAAGAAGATTATCTACCGCCTCCGGTATCTGTCCGAATCTGTCCAAAAGCTCATCCTTCATATCCTCGCACTCCTGGTGATTCTCAAGGCTGGCGATCCTCTTGTAGATCTCGAGCTTCTGTTCCTCGTTTAAGATGTACTCATTTGGAATATAGGCATCCACATCAAGGTCAATACTGGTGTTTAGCATATCAAGGACTTCATCTGTGTCCTCGCCCTTCTTGATCTTGACTGCCTCCCCGAGCATCTTGCAGTACAGGTCGTAGCCAACAGCCTGCATGTGACCGCTCTGTTTTTTTCCAAGAAGGCTTCCTGCGCCTCTTATCTCCAGATCCCTCATGGCAATCTTAAATCCACTTCCAAGATCTGTAAACTCCTTGATGGCGGCAAGACGCTTTTCAGCGACCTCTTTCAACATCTTATCACGTTTATACATAAGGAAGGCATAGGCAGTTTTATTGGATCTTCCAACTCGGCCCCTTAACTGGTAAAGCTGCGAAAGTCCCATCTTGTCCGAGTCGTGGATGATCATTGTGTTTACGTTTGGAATATCAAGACCCGTCTCAATAATGGTGGTGGACACCAGCACATCAATGGTTCCGTCAATGAAGTCATACATGATGCGCTCCAGCTCCGACTCCTTCATCTGTCCGTGGGCAAAGGCAACGTTGGCCTCAGGAACCAGCTTTTGAATGGAAGCTGCCATGTCAGCGATGTTATTGACCCTGTTGTAGACATAGTAGACCTGGCCGTTTCTGGAGAGTTCCCTCACTATGGCCTCTCTCACCATCTCGTCGTTGTACTCACAGACATAGGTCTGGATGGGAAGCCTGTCATTAGGCGCTTCCTCCAGAACGCTCATATCCCTTATTCCCACAAGGGACATATGGAGAGTCCTGGGAATAGGCGTAGCAGAAAGAGTGAGAACATCCACGTTCTCCTTCATGGTCTTTATCTTTTCCTTGTGGGTTACGCCAAAGCGCTGCTCCTCATCAACGATAAGGAGCCCTAAGTCCTTGTACTGGATATCCTTTGAAAGAAGTCTGTGGGTTCCGATAACTATATCAACCAGTCCCTTTTTAAGGTCCGTCACTGTCCTTCTCTGCTCTGAAGCAGTCCTGAACCTTGACATCAGATCAACCCTTACAGGAAAAGCCTTCATTCGCTCTGCAAAGGTGTTGTAATGCTGCTGGGCAAGGATGGTGGTGGGCACCAAAAGAGCTACCTGCTTACCGTCCTGGACCGCCTTAAAGGCTGCGCGGATTGCTATCTCAGTTTTTCCAAAGCCAACATCTCCGCAGATGAGCCTGTCCATGATCCCAGAGGACTCCATATCTTTTTTGGTCTCATCTATGGCTGTGAGCTGATCCTCTGTCTCCTGATAGGGGAATGCATCCTCAAATTCCTGCTGCCAGACTGTGTCTTTACTAAACTCATAGCCAACAGCTTCTCTCCTCTTGGCATACAGCTCCACAAGGTCCTGGGCAACCTCTTCAACCGCTGCCTTGACCTTGCTCTTGGTGTGGCTCCAGTCTCCGCTTCCAAGCTTGTTGAGCTTTGGCTTGTGGGCAGTCTCATCATTTGATCCGGAAGCATATTTCTGAATGATGGAAAGGCCTGTGGCAAGAACATACAGGTTTCCGCCTCCGCCGTATTCTATTTTGATGTAGTCCTTGACCACATGGTCCGTCTCAATCTTCTCGATACCTCTGTAGATTCCAAGGCCGTGATCCTCGTGAACTACGTAGTCACCTATCTTAAGATCAGCAAAATCGGAGATCTTCTCTCCCTTGTACTGACTCTTTTTCTTCTTTTTCTTTTTGGCATGCTCAGTGAAAATATCACTCTCTGCTATTACGGCGAACTTGATGTCGGGATACTCAAAACCTTTTAGTATCCTTCCGTAATAGGTCATGATCTCACCCTTATCAAGAACTCTTCCCGGGTTTTCACTGTAAAATGCCGATACCTGGTTGTCCCTGAGGTCCTCAACAATCCTTTTTGCCCTGGTTCTTGATCCTGACAGTATCAGTACCTTAAAGCCTCTCTTTACATAATTCTTAAGGTCCGAAACCAGCGCATCGAAACTGTTGTTGTAGGCTGCTATACTCCTTGCCTTGATGTCCCAGCTCTTTTCAGGGGAAAAGAGATTTTGGGATTCCGGCATTGCAAGGGCTGAAACCAAAACTCTCCTGCCGTTGGACATTCTGGCAATTACGTTGTCCGTGGAATAAAGAAGCTCCATCTGGCCAGGAAGCACATATCCCTTTTCTGCCCTGTGGCTCATGCTCTCCCTAAATTCCATCTCGACAGCTCTTGCGTGCTCCTGGACTCTTTGGGGTTCGTCGATAAAGATGCAGCTCTTTCCCTTGGGGAACATCTCCTGGATAGTTACAGTATCTTCATAGAAATACCTGATGTAGCTCTCAAGGTTGACTGCAGACTTAAGCTCAAAGAGTTCCTCTTTAAGTTCCTCGGTTCTTGTCTTGAGCTCATGGGCCTCCTTGGTCTTAAACTGCTCCCTAAGAGCCTTTACTATTCTGTCAGTATCCTCCTCAATCTTCTCCATACCTCTTTCCAGCTCGTCCTCTTCAAGGATGATCTCTGATGCCGGATAGATGTTTATGGATTCAAGCTTTTCAAGGGATCTCTGGGAAAGGATGTCAAAGCTCCTTATGGCCTCAATCTCGTCGCCCCACAGCTCTATCCGGTACGGATTTTCTTCGGTCAGATCAAAGACATCGACAATATCTCCACGGACGGAAAACTCACCCGGAGCCTCTACCTGATAGTTTCTGGTATAGCCCATGGTGATAAGCTGCTTGCTGATCCGGGTCTCGTCTATTCTGGTCCTCTTGTCTATGGAAAGAATATGTGACTTGATGACTTCAGGCTTGATCTGTGGAGCCATCAGGGCCGAAAAGGTTGTGACCACAGTTACGGGTCTGCCTTCGATCAGGCGCCTCATGCACCTGATACGCTGCCTGGCGATCTCATTGCTGTGGACATCAGCCTGATAAAAGATAAGATCCTTGGCCGGATATACAGTGACATTCCGGTCGTAGAACTTAAAGTCCTCATAGATCTCTTTTGCCCGAAGATCTGAATAAGTGACAATTATCCTGTACTTGAAATCCTCGGAAAGTCCATCGATGAAATGTAACTTCTGGGAATCCACGCAGCCCGTCACCTGACAGCAGGCAAAGGGCTTTTCCAGGTACTTATTTATCTCATTAAATTCACTAAGCTCCCTTAAGGGATTCGTGATTGCTCTCATTATTTTTTACCGTTAAATTTGTTCATGGCACTGTCTGTACCATTCTCCATTATCTCTATTGCTGCACCGCAGGCGTTTTCAATTCCTTCTTTGATGGCAGCGGCATCCTCGCCCTCGAAGTGTCCAAGAACCCAGTCCACCATGTCCCATTCCCTGGGCTTTCTGCCAACACCGATCCTTATTCTGGTAAACTCATCGTGTCCAAGCCGGGCAATGATGTTTTTAAGGCCGTTGTGACCGCCGCTGCTACCCTTTGGCCTTACCCTGAGCTTACCCACATCCAGCTCCACGTCATCTGAGATCACTATAAGGTCTGTTTTGGTATCGACCTTAAAGTAGTTGCAGATGGGTGCCACTGCTTCTCCGCTGAGATTCATATAGGTCAGAGGCTTAACTAAAATGACCCTGTCAGCACCGATCCTGCCTTTTCCGTATACCGCCTTGAACCTGGTCTCTGTAAGTCCGATCCCATACTTATCGGAAAGGGCATCTATTGTATCAAAGCCCACATTGTGTCTGGTGCCAAAATATTTCTTTTCCGGGTTTCCAAGACCCACTATTACAAACATCTTACCATCTTCCTCTTTATCTCTTTTTGTAAAAAAAGCTTTTAATGCCTTAAACATACCCCGCACCCCAACACAAAATCAGGGGGCTTAAAAACTTAAGTCCCCTGTTTTTTACTCATTATTCACTTTGTTTAATCTCTTGTCAAGCCTCTGGAGAAGCGCTTTCCTCTTCCTCTGCAGCCTTGTCGTAAGCCTCTAAGATTGCACTCTGAAGAACGCCTCTCATCTCGGAGTTAATGGGATGTGCAATATCCCTGTACTCTCCGTCAGAAGACTTCTTGCTTGGCATTGCAATAAACAGTCCCTTCTCGCCTTCAATAACCTTGATGTCGTGGACAACAAATTCATCATCAAAGGTAACAGATACTACTGCTCTCATCTTGCCCTGCTTAGTTACTTTCCTTACGCGAATATCTGTAATCTTCATAATGTACCCCCTCTGTACAATATAAACACACGATGATACTTGGCTATATCATCAAATTACGTACCTTTCATTGTTCTCCACAACAACCTTGATTCCGTTCTCTTCCTTATAGAAAGAGTTGGCCTGTATGGTTCCATGGCTCTCAACGATGCAGTTTTCAATATGCGAATTGTCTCCAATATAAACGTCGTTCAGGATGATGGAGTTCTTAATGTAGCAGTTGTTTCCGATAAACGCTCCCTTGAAGATAACAGAGTCCTCGATGGTTCCGTTTATGATACATCCGCTGGAAATAAGTCCGTTTCTTACATTGACTCCAACGTTATATTTTGCAGGCGGAAGATCCGTAACCTTGGTGTAGATTCCCGGATACTCCCTGAAGAAGTAATGTCTGATCTCAGGTTTAAGGAAGTCCATGTTGGTTCTGTAGTAGTCCTCTACAGAAGCAATGTTGCTCCAGTACTCCTTGATCTTGTAGCCATATATCCTCTTCATATCCTTGTACCTTACAAGGATGTCTCTAACAAAGTCGTATCTCTCCTCTTCCTCAGCTCTCTCAATGAGCTCTATGAGCTGTCTGCGTCTGATAACGTAGATACCACAGGAGATTGTATTGGACTTGGATACTACAGGTTTTTCCTCGAACTCCTCGATCCTGCTCTCCTCGTTCATCCTTACAGTACCAAATCTCTCTGTATCAATGGTAGCCGGCATATCCTTGCAAACAACTGTGATATCTGCCTGCTTCTGGATGTGATACTCAAGGAGCTTTCCGTAATCCATCTTGTATACGCAGTCACCGGAAGTGATGATAACGTATGGCTCATGACAGCTGCGAAGGAAGTCCAGGTTCTGGGCAATGGCATCTGCTGTACCTCTGTACCAGAGATTGCCCGATGCCTTGACAGCCGGAGTGAAAACATATAAACCGCCCTGTTTACGACCGAAATCCCACCACTTGGAGGAACTAAGGTGTGTATTAAGGCTTCCTGCATTGTACTGTGTAAACACGGCAACAGTCTGGATATGGGAGTTAGTCATGTTACTGAGCGCAAAGTCGATGCTCCTGTAAAAACCGGCCACCGGCATGGCACAAACCGCTCTCCTCTTGGAGAGATCCTGCATCCTGCTGCTACTGCCGCCTGCTAAAATAATACCTATCGCCCTCATACTTTAATCACCTGCCTTATCTAATGTTCTTCCGCTGTCGAGGATTCCGTCCGCATAATCGTTAGCAGTAGTAATTCCAGCGATCATTGTGTTCTTGCCAACCTTAACATTGTCAGGAATAACTGAACGCTCACCGATAGTGCACAGGCCTTCACAGTAAATTCCGGGCTTGGTCTCGTTTTCTTTTTGCTCAAAGGCACCAAGTGTAACCCCTGATCCAATCTTGCTCTTCTCAGCGATGATGGCCTTCTCGATGTTACAGTTGTCGCCGATCTGTGTATCATTCATGATGATGGAGTGGCTCACAACAGTATCCTTGCCAATCTTGACGCCGGGGCCGATTACGGAATTGTAAACCCTACCGTCAATCTCACAGCCTTCGCCCACAATACTGCGCTCTATGGCGCTGTCGGGTCCAAGGTACTGTGGTGGCTGAACATCACTTGAGGTGTATATCTTCCAATACTCCTCATATAAGTTAAACTCCGGAACAATGTCAATAAGCTCCATATTGGCTTCCCAATAAGAAGTCAGAGTTCCGACATCCTTCCAGTATCCGTCAAATTCATAAGCATAGAGTGAGCTGCCCTTTTCCTTGCAGTAAGGAATAATGTGCTTACCAAAATCAAGCCCTGCCTGATCTTTGTTCTTGATAAGGGCTTCTTTTAAAACCTTCCAGGAGAAGATGTAGATACCCATTGAAGCCAGGTTAGAGCGCGGATGCTCCGGCTTTTCCTCAAAGTCCACGATTCTCTTATTCTCATCGGTGATCATGATACCGAATCTGCTGGCCTCTTCCATGGGTACAGGCATAACAGCAATGGTGACATCTGCGCCGCTGGACTTATGGAAATCAAGCATTGTCTCATAGTCCATCTTGTAGATATGGTCACCTGAAAGTATCAGCACGTAATCAGGGTTATAGTTCTCCATGTACTCCATGTTCTGATAGATCGCATTGGCAGTACCTGTGTACCACTCGCTGTTTGCGCTCTTCTCATAAGGAGGAAGAACTGTAACTCCGCCGAAGTTACGGTCCAGATCCCAAGGTATTCCTATTCCAATGTGGGAATTAAGTCTGAGGGGACGATACTGTGTAAGAACACCAACAGTGTCCACTCCGGAATTGATGCAGTTGCTGAGCGGGAAATCAATGATTCTGTACTTTCCCCCGAAAGAAACTGCGGGTTTAGCCATCTTGGCTGTAAGCACACCAAGTCTGCTGCCCTGGCCCCCTGCCAGAAGCATGGCGATCATTTCCTTTTTTATCATGTTTCACCTCGTTGCTAGCTAATATTGCGTTGATTCACCAAATATGCTCCCTAAAGCATATAACAGAAAACCGCTTTTTTCTTATTATTAAGTATATCACATGTTTTGACAAAAAAAACCACGTAAAAAGGTAAATAAGCTATATAATTTAGTTAAACGTTTTCGAATTATCTGATTTTTGACTTTGACCGAATAAGTGCTAGAATAAAGAAAGTTTGGAGGCATATTAATATATGTATAAAATAGATTTCAATAATCCCGTACACGTTTATTTCATTGGCATTGGCGGCATTTCCATGAGCGGCCTTGCTCAGATCCTCATTCAGGAAGGCTTTAAGATCTCCGGTTCTGACTCCAAGGAATCAGCCATGACAAGAGCCCTGGAGCAGCAGAATGTAAAGATCAATTACGGCCAGAAGGCTGAGAATATCACTTCTGCAGACAATATAGATGTGGTGGTATATACCGCTGCCGTTCATCCCGACAACCCTGAATTTGCGGCTGCCAAGGACGCTGGAATCCCGATGCTCACAAGGGCAGAGCTCCTTGGTCAGATCATGAAGCAGTACGATCTTCCTGTTGCCATCAGCGGAACCCACGGCAAGACCACAACAACTTCCATGCTCTCTAAGATCCTGTTAGAGGCAGATACAGATCCAACCCTTTCAATCGGCGGTATCTTCAAGGATATAGGCGGTAACATAAGAGTCGGCAAGTCCGAGTACTTTGTCACAGAGGCCTGCGAGTACACCAACAGCTTCCTTAGCTTTTTCCCAAAGATCAGTGTCATCTCCAATATTGACGCAGATCACCTGGATTTCTTTAAAGACCTTGATGACATCAGGCACTCCTTCAAAAAGTTTGCACAGCTCCTTCCTGATGACGGAAGCCTTGTTATAAGCGGAGACATTGAGAATGTAAACGAGATCACAGATGGACTCCCCTGCAGGATAATCACCTACGGATCTTCCGAGAGCTTTGACTACTATCCTTCGGACATTGTATATGATGATCACGGCAATCCATCCTTCACAGCTCATCTTCCTTCAGGAAAAGAGCTAAAGATAAGGCTTGCTGTACCGGGCATCCACAACGTTTACAACGCTCTTGCAGCCATCGCTGTTGCAAACATACTTAATATAGAAGATGAACATATAGTATCTGCTCTTTCACTCTTTGGTGGAACCAGCAGGCGCTTTGAATACAAGGGCGAGATCGGCGGCGTTACAATAATTGATGACTACGCCCACCACCCAACAGAGATCAAGGCAACACTTACTGCCGCCCAGAACTATCCCCACAACAAGATATGGTGCGTTTTCCAGCCGCACACCTACACCAGGACCAAGGCTCTTTTAAATGAGTTTGCTGATGCGCTGTCTCTTGCGGATCACGTAGTTCTCGCTGACATTTACGCAGCCAGGGAAAAGGATAATCTTGGAATAAGTTCACGGACTCTTGCTGACAAGATTGTCAGTCTGGGCCATGAATGTAATTATTTTCCAACAATTGAAAACTTTAATGAAATTGAAAAATTCCTTTTGCAAAATTGCACTAAAGGAGATCTGTTGATAACCATGGGAGCCGGAGATGTGGTTAAAATAGGTGATGAGCTCCTTGGCAGGTAATACTTATCCACATTTCCACTTTCGAAAACGTTTTATGTAAATCATTTTTGGTGGATAAAGGTCTGACTGGAAATCCTCACAGTCAGACCTATTTTTATAGAATTTTAATAAAATAATCCACGTTATCCACATTGTCCACAAAAAAATGTCAATTCCTGAAACCGCCTTGTTTACTGGATTTCTTCGGCATTTTTACCCATATCATTTTAAAAATCCCCATGTTATAATCTGAATTGTTCCGAGAAAGCAGACAATTCTTTTTCGGATATGTTAGTTGAAGTAGGTGATGAAGAAAGATGATGGGGAGAGTAACTATTAGTTCTAATTGTGGGGAGGATTCTACTTATGTATCAAACATTTTCATTGATGAATACATGCAGGACGCAAACGATGCGCAGATTAAGATCTACCTCTATTTACTTAGGATGATGAGTGCGAATTTACCTACCAGCGTTCCGGCTCTGGCAGATAAATTCAATCATACAGAATCTGATGTACTACGTTCTTTAAAATATTGGGAAAAGAAAGGACTCATTTCCCTTGAATATGATGGAACCCAGAACCTTACGGGCATTCATATGGAAGATATTGTAGCCAATGCACAGCGACGCTATGGCAGAAGAAAAGGCGACAGCGCTTCAAGGCCAATTCTTTCACCCGTAACACCTGAGGATACGTCAGTTGCACCACAGCAGGCCTCAGTACCTGCAAGGCCAAACTACTCAGCTTCTCAGCTTAAGTCCTTCAAGCAGTCAGAGGGATCCAGTCTTCTTTTTATAGCTGAGCAGTATTTTGGACGAACACTTTCACCAACTGAGATGTCCACAGTTTATTACATCCATGATGAACTGAAATTCTCAGATGACCTTTTGGACTATCTGATGCAGTATTGTATCGATAATCATAAAACAGATTTCAGGTATATGGAGAAGGTGGCCATTAACTGGAATCAGCAAGGCATCAAAACACCAAAACAGGCACGCACAGAGATCTACAAACATGACAGTGACATCATCACTATCATGAAGGCGCTCGGTATGGAAAATTGTCCCACGGAGAAGGAAGGTACCTTCATTCGCAAATGGCGTGGGGAGTTGGGATTTACGATGGAGATCATTCTGGAAGCCTGCGATCGCACTGTTTTGGCTGTGCAGAAAAACCGTCTCAAGTATTGCGACAGTATTCTGAGATCCTGGCATGAAAAAGGAGTTAACACACGGGAGGATATTGCCAGATTAGATGCTGATTTTACTGCAGATCTCGCAAAGAAGAAAAAGGCTTCCGTATCTTCCATCGACAGCAAGCTTCGTTTGAGCGATTCATCTAATCGCCCGGGCGGAACCCAGAACCGCTTTAATCAGTTCCAGCAGAATACCTATGATTTTGTTGAGCTTGAGAAGAAGCTTCTGGACAACTAAACCCTCTTACAGGATTGGGGAATCCTGCGGGAGAGACTGTCATAAGCTCGGCCCTGTATCTTGGTTCGGCGGCGGCTCCGGCCTTCCCTGAAACACGTACAGGGCCATACTTATGAAATTCTATGGAGAAACAGGAAGTGTATCGACAGAATTTTCATAAGGATGAGGCCTTGTTTCGATTGATGAGGAGATTAAGTGTATGGCGTTAACAAATGCGCAGTATGATGCGATAATGCATGAGTATGAAGATAGAAGGAGTCTGCATAGGCAGGAGCTGGAGGAAAGGCTTCAGTCTGTTTATGATAATGTTCCGGGGTATAAGGAATTAGATGATGAGACTGCCAGTGCCAGCGCAGACTTTGGGCGCCGTCTGTTATCAGGCGAAAAGCTTGATCGCAGCGTGCTGAAAAACCAACTGGCTGAGCTTGCAAGGCAGAAGCTCACTCTTCTTACAGATTCCGGTTACTCCAAGGATTTCCTTGATATGGGCTATACATGTCCGGATTGCAAGGATACGGGATATATCGGGAACGAGAAGTGCCACTGCTTTAAGCAGAAAATAATAGAGACGCTCTATGATAAATCAAATCTTCGGATGATGACAAAGACCGCAAACTTTAAACTTTTGTCCGAAATCTACTACGAGGGCGAGGACCTTAAGAGATTCCAAGGTGCAAGACGAGCTGCTGAAGATTTTGTGAACAATTTTGGCAATGACTACCAAAATTTATTTATTTATGGTACAGTGGGTACTGGTAAATCGTTCCTTTCAGTTTGCATCGCTGATGCGATAATAAAAAAAGGACATTCCGTTATATATTTCAGTTCACAAGGCTTATTTGAGCTGATTGCCGAAAATACTTTCGACTACAAAATGAAGCAAAACCTTCGTGCGATCTATGACGACCTTTACGAATGTGAACTGTTGGTGATTGATGATCTGGGAACAGAAATGAGCAGCGCTTTTACTGCCTCAGAGCTCTTCGCTCTTCTAAACGAGCGCGATTCCAGAAAGAAATCCACCATCATTACCACTAATTACTCATTAGAGCAGTTACAAAACACATACTCAGACAGGATTTTTTCCAGAGTAGCAAGCAATTTCAAGCTGCTTAAGCTATCCGGTCCTGATATCCGTAAGGTTAAAAAGATTGCCAAAAAAGAAAGTGAGGACATTAGATAATGCCAAGAAGAGAAGAGAAACGTAATCTGGAGACCATCCCAGTTGGGTCTTTGGGAATGATCCCTTTAAAGGGTATCAAGCCCCTTGCAGAGAAGGTTGACTACTATCTCGTAAAATGGAGAGCAGAGAGGGAAAACG
>JAEEGL017356119.1_pt1 | contig 15916 bp, 2 predicted proteins | sample 9134231 | NCBI WGS metagenome assembly JAEEGL01 (sample SAMN16246548, study PRJNA631951) | gut metagenome | biome: gut microbiome; feature: rumen; material: fiber-attached | host: Bos | place: Iran: Karaj | collected 2018-10 | reverse complement strand
CATATCCGGACTTTCGACAGGAATGTCATCCTCCGGCTCAAAATAACCCGCAGGGATGTCGTCATAGATGGAGTAGTCCTCCTGTTCAAGCTCGCTTACTTCAGCAAATGAGCCGCCTTCTATAGATTCAACAGCTTCAACATTTTCATCCTCTATAAGTAATTCCTGTATCGAAGTCTCATCAACAGCTTCTTCCGCAGCATAAACCATATTTCCGCTGCTCAGAACCATCGACGCAGAAAGTAATATCGCTAAAAGTCGTCTTTTCATATTACACGCTCCTCAATCAATAGTATTCCTATTTTATATTACCATTCATGCTTTTTATGAACAACCGAATCATTCATATCAATATTGTACTTATGTATTGTTACTGTTCACTCTCTTGCAGCTCGCTCCAGTAATTGAAAAAGAGGATGCCGCCATGCGACATCCCCTTTAATGGTTTTGTGAATCTTATTTATTTAAGGCCTTTTGCTGTGAGCTTGAAGGTCTGTGACTTTGTTCCACCATAGTTTCCACGGCCACGAATAGTAACTGTTACTGTTCGTGCTGCCTTGTTTTCTGTGATGGTAAGGTCATAGTCATCTGCGCCAAGCACAGCCTTGCTTACTGTTACCTTAAGGTCTGACTTTGTAAGCTTAACTGCTTCGCCTGCGTTTACTGCAAGCTTTGACTTGTCGGTAACTTCGATCTTTGCCTTGGAGAGATCCTTCTCAACAATTCTGAAGTAACCTACAAGCTTTCCGTCATCTGCAACATAGTAAGGGCTCTTATTTGAGCAGCTTACTGTAACAGTTACAGCGATTGTTGTGCCTGCCTTAACCTTATCGGTCTTTTCAACCTTAGAGCCTGCAACCTTTGTCTCGCCGCTTTCAAGTACTGTATCTTCAAGATATGTGAACTCGTAAGCATCCTTTGCAAGCTTCTCAACATCCTTGCCCTTGCCTATTGTAAGAGCCTTGCCATCATCCATAAGCTTAGGAGTTGCAAGGAAGTATCCGGCCTTGCCCTTCTTGTAAACAACGTCCTTGGCTACAACGCTTACCTGCTTGATGTTAGCCTTTTCAACTGTAAAGTTCTTAGAAGCTGTTGTACCAGCATAGTTGCCAATACCCTTGATAACAACTGATGCTGCGCTTGATACCTTAGCATTGTTCTTGTAGGATACAGTGAAATCTGTTCCCTGAACAAGCTCAGTGTCACCAACCTTAACTGTTACTTCAGGCTTTGCTCCTGTCTTTACGAAGGTAGCCTTGTCACCACCAACGAATGTGATATTAACCTGTGATGCAGGAACCTTGTGAGCCTTAACAGTTACTACCTTCTTGATTGTTCCTGTGTATCCGCCCTTACCTGTGAATACTACATTGAACTTTCCAAGAGCTCCTGTGTTGCTCATCTCTACAGTGTAATCCACGTCTTTTACAAGAGCTGTCTCACTGCCCTTCTTTCCGGAATAAAGAGTTACTGCCTTCCAGTCAGCTTTGAGATTCTTATCAGCTTTGTTGAACAGATCATCAAGTGTTATCTCGCTTCCTGTAAATTCAACGGCTGTCTTAAATCCTGCAACCTTTACCTTCTTAAGATCTACGCCCTTGATCTCGTAGGTGCAAACCTTCTCACCGATGTAGTTCTTCTGTCCATCAGCAAGCTCTGGCTTTTTAATACCCTTTACAACAAAGCTGTGCTTTCCTGCTGAGGTGTTGTCATCATCAAGAGCTTCTACTGTAAAGTCAGTGCCAAATACAAGAATCTTGTTGCCATCCTTCACAAAGGCTGTTGCATTCTCATTGCCCTGTGAATTGTCGAACTTCTTAACGATATCTACTGCTGTATCTTTTGCATACTTCTCTGTGATAGCCTTACCCTTGTTGTCGCCAACCTTGAGCTTGCTTACAGGAACGATCTCTGCCTTCTGCTCAAGAGTCTGAACAGAAATTGTATCCTTCATTGTTCCGGCGAAGTTGCCCTGGCCAAGAACCTTGATTGTGTAAACCTTTGTAGCATCATTTAATACTACGCTTGCTGCGTTAACTTCTGTAGCACCGTCAAAGAACTTAAGCTCATAGTCCTTGCCCTGTGTAAGCTTCTTACCCTTGTAGGAAATAACAGGCTTTGTAGCTGAGAGCTTGGTCTTTCCGGTAATAACTGCTACATCCTTCTCAGATGTGATCTCTGCATTGTTGATGTCATCAGCTTTGATCTCAAATGCAAATTCTGCAACGCTGCTATAGCCGCCCTTACCCTTTATTACTACAGTAGGAGCCTTTGCTGCATTTGCTGCAGCTGCATTAACATTATTGCGATAAGCAACTTCGTAATCTCTGTTCTCTACAAGCTTTCTTGTGTTATGGAAAACAGTGATCTTGTCGTTAAAGGTGATGCTCTCTCCTGTGTATGTAGCAACTACGTTAAGAGCACCCTGTTCGTATCTTACTCCGTCAAATACAAACCATACGTCTGCGGGAATCTTGTCGAAGTCTTCGTTAAACCACTTGCCGCGGCTGTCTTCGTCAATATCTCCCCAGTCCTTATCTACTGTATAAACAAAAGTAACTACGCTGCTGACCTTGAGGCCTTCCTTATAAGCAAGAGCCTTGATGGTCATATCATTTTCAATCTCAATAGCATCTGTAAACTTCTTTGTAGCACCCTCTGCCTTTGTTCCGGGGTTAGTGCCATCAGTTGTGTAGAAGATATCAGCACCTGGAGTATCAGTTGCGAGGGTTACAAGTGTTCCCTTCTGTACAGTGCCTTCTGCAACATCTGCGTAAGGATCAAGTACTCCTCCGAGAGGACTTACTGTAACCTTACACTCAGCACTCTTATCTGTGCCATCGATTGTTGCCTTGATAACAACTTCTTGTGCCTGCTCAAGGTCATCTGCAGGATCAACAATTGCGATCTTGCTGTCATTTGCATCAGCTGTTACAGTTGCGACCTTTGCATCGGAAGTAGTCCAAACAACCTTCTTGTCAGCGTATACAGGAGCAAGTGTAGCTGTGAGCTTTCCTGTAACTCCTTCATTTGAAGTGAGAACCATTTCCTTTGCACTGAGAGTAATTGCCTCAACCTTCTCAGATACTTTTACGGTCACTTCTGCAGTCTTATTATCTACTTTAGCAACAACCTTGGTCTCGCCCTTACCAACAGCCTTGATCACAGCGCTTGATCCGCTGCCTGTTACGGTTGCAACCTTGGTGTCCTTTGAGGACCAGCTTACAGAACCAGCCTTCTTTGAAGGTGTTACTGTTGCTGAAACTGTTGCTGTATCATCAACGCTAAGGTTTACGGTTGTAGGAGAAACCTTAATTGTTGTCTCAACATTTTTTCCGGGAACCGTGATCTTTATAAGATCTGATCTTACACCGTTAAACTCGGCATAAACTGTTGCTGTTCCGGGAACATTAGCGGTCACAAGACCATCTGTAGTAATAGTTATTGTGTGAATATCCTGGTTGTTAGACTCCTCAAGTGAGTAGTTGTTAACATACCAGTGAATATTTTCTGTCTGAGTAGCAGGCTCAACTGTGGCTGTAAGCTGCTTTGTCTTACCTTCATCAAGAGTAATTTCGGTTGTATCTACCTTGATAGTAGGAAGTGCATACTCAGCCCACTTTGCATAAAGGGTTGTGTTAGCCGTAGGAATGAAGTACTCATCGTTGCTATCATCAGAGAATACTGCAGCTCTCTTGGTGAGTGCTTTATCTGTATACCAGCCGACAAATACCTTGTCACCATCTCTTCTTACTCTCTTGGTGATATCAGATACATTGATTGCTCCGCCCACAAGCTTCTGCTTTGCTTTAACAATTGTATCATCCTTAAGATTTGAAGGATCCTTTGTTCTGTCCTTATCCTTGTCAAAATATCCGCCGTTGGCGTCAAAGGTCAGAGTATAGGCAGCATCAAAGCCTGCATACAGATCCGTTACTTCCTCAGGAATGATAATGTACCAGTAATTATCCTTCTCGCGCTTAATCTGATACTTATCAGGATACCTCTTTGTAAGAGCCTCATCATAGTACCAGCCGCTAAATGCAAGTCCTATATCATCGATATCAGGAACACGAGCATAATTAGTATTTGTAGCGCTTAAAACATATTCAACTGTGTATGTTGTTGTACTGCGGCTTCCGAAATATCCCTTTCCAGAATGAAGTGTAAGTTCCTTTGCTTTCACTTCCTCGGAGCTTCCGCCGCCTGAGCTCTTATACCAACTTGCATAGATTCTTGTGTCTGCAGTTATTTTTGTATAATAACCTATATACTTTTTGCAGGCTGCATCAGTATAACCCCAGCTGCAATCTGTAAAGCCTTCCTTTGGAACCATATAATCGGAATCATCATAAGGCGTATGAAGTTTACCATAACGAGTTCCGCTTGCTACTGTTACAGTTCTTTCTGTCTCTGAAACAAATGTTGTATACTCATTCTCCCACTCGTTGTCCAGGAATTTACCACCATTGGCGTCAAAGGTTACTGTAACCGGCTTTCCCCAAACAGCATATAATTCCATGCTTCTTGTAGGTATAAAACCATACATGTTGTAGTAATAGGTGGTGCCATCTTCAGTTTCATAGCAGTGGTTTGATGTACCGAAATAGTAGATATTTCCGCTGCCATTCTCATTCTCTGACCATCCTGCTGTTATACTACTTCCGTAGCTAATGGATACCGGAAGAGCATCTGTGATTCCATCGTAGGTAAGCTTAGGAGCTGAGAAAAGAACGTCCTTAGTTGCACTGTCTTTTCCATATCTGTAAGCATCACCCTTGGTCACCTTAACCTTTACAGGTGCAGTTGAACCGTCAAGCTTAGCACCCTGATGGTTTGCATGGAAGGTGAGAATGTAACACTCTGTAAATCCTGCATAAAGCACTGTGTCCTGTGTAGGAACATAGCTGTAGATATTCTCTACTGCGTTCTTGCAATCCTTGTCGGTAAACCATCCACGGAATACCTTCTCCTGTGTTGACTTTACTGAAGGATACTTGCCCTTAAGGGACTCGCCCTCAGCAACTCTTACCTTATAAGTGTTTCCATCTTTCTTTACGAAGCTTCCACCATTTGAGTTAAATGTAACAAGATATGCATTCGCATACTTTGCATAGAAGGTTGTATCTTTAGTAACTACAAAAGAGAGGACCTCATCTCTTTCGATCTTATTGTTAAGCTCCTTATCTGTGTACCATCCTGCAAATGCTCTGCTCTCGCTCTCAGGAACAGGATCTGAAGGCATTGAGTTGTTCGAACCAAAGGTACTGTTTTCTACTACAGTGTAGGTAACTTTATCCTTGCCATTTATCTTGCCTTCGCCAAGCTCAAAAGTAACAGTGCATTTATCAAGCCATCTAGCATAAAGAGTTATATTCTTCGTTGGAGTAATGTAATTTCCAACAGGATCTTTCCAGGTATCCTTATCCGTATACCAGCCACCAAACTCTTTTGCATTATCTGTATAACGAGGAGTATCAAGCCAGGTCTCTTCCCCCTCTGCTACACGTAAATCCTTTGTTTCAGGCTTATCGTTGCCATTACTGAAGTATCCACCATTAGCGTTAAGAGTAACAGTATATGCTGCCTTATAATGTGCTTCTACTGTGGCATTACCTGTAAATGCGTAATCATACAGATAATCGATTTTGGTTTTTCCAACGTACCAGGCGTCAAAAATCTTGTTCTTATCATCAATTTCAGGATCATAAATGCTGCGTCTTATCGCGCCGCCTTTACCGGTCTTAAATTCAACCTTTTCTACATCCTCTATATATTTACCTGCTTCACTGTCATAATATTTGAACTTACCGCCCTTAGCATCAACAGTAATAGTATAAACATCAATATAGTGAGCCTCTATTGTTGTATCTTTTGTAAATACATAGGAATAAAAAGACTCTATCAGTTCTGTTCCGTTGTACCAACCATCGAATACTTTTTTATCGTCCGCAGACTTGGGTTCGTAAACAGAACCATGAATTGTTCCATCAGCTTTTGTTTTGAAGGTTGCTGTCTTAGCATCGTCAACATACTGACTAAGCTCATAGCTGTAATATCTGAAAGTACCGCCCTTAGCATCAACAGTGATGGTATATACATCTACATAATGAGCTTCTATGGTTGTATCTTCTGTAAATACATATTCGTCAAGATCGTCTATCTTTGTATTTCCGATATACCAGCCTTCAAAGGTCTTCTTGTCATTGTCAATTGTAGGATCATAAATATTAGCATTAAGGGTTCCATTAGCTCTGGTCTTTACCTTAATACTTGTTGCACCTTCATGAGTCTCGTAGTCTTCATAGTCATAGTACTTAAAGCTTCCGCCCTTGGCATCAACAGTGATGGTATAAATCTTCGTGTAATTTGCTGTAAGTGTTGTATCTTCAGTAAATTCGTAGCTATATAGATCATTGTTATCTATCTTATCATCTCCGTACTGCCAGCTCTCAAATACATAATTATCATCAGCAGAAACTATTGTGTCAGGGGTATTTCTTAAAAAGCCATCGTCCTTTGTTCTGATAGTAGCCTCAGTTGCGTTCTCAACATAATCTCCCAGAAGAATATCATAATACCTGAAGCTACCGTTTCCGGCTTTAAATGTTACAACATTGTATGCGTCTTCCCAGATTGCATATAATGTCAGATCACCTGTAAGCTTAATTGTAACCTGCTTATATGCATATTCGCTGTCATAGGTACTTGAATACTCATATTCCGGTTCTGTAGATTTCGCATCAGTGCTCCAGCCAATGAAACGCTTATGAAGATCTTTATTCTTAAGGTAAACATCACCGCCTATATATGAATCATATTCACTCGGCTCAAAGCCTTTCTGAACACTGCCGTGGCTCTGATCCTTCTTGTTTTTGGAATCATAAATGAATCCGCCATTAGCATCAAAGGTCACAACATAGTTTGTGTCGTCCCACTTGATGTACAGATCCATATCCTTTGTAACATTGATGTTTCCATAAGAATTAACCTCTAAAGGATCATTTCCTGAATTATCAGTATATACTCCCACAAAGCCTCTTCTTGGATTATCATTTTTTGCATAGTATTTTATGTTGCTTGAGTAAAAAGAATAATTCTTATCAATAACATAATAGTATGTGTCATATCTTCCATTCGAATTATTTGACTCATATGACAGATTTGACTGTTGTGTAAAATAAGCTGTATCGTCAATGTTTTTAAAAGTCAAAACATACTTCTTATCTGCAAAACCCGCATAATATGTGGTATCAGCAGTAGGAGTTTCTGATAAATACGTTCCAATTTTTGTCGTTCTATCTTCATCCCTATACCAGGCATCAAATGCATAATGACGGTCTTCATTACCAATATAATATGTATTATTCGGATAATAATTGCTGTTTATCTTCTTTCCAACAGGAATCAGGTACTGGATTTTCTTTACCCTTTGCTGATAGGTCTCACTATTGTAAGTAGTGTCATAGTAAAAGCCTGTATCCTTTAACGGATCAGTTCCTGTTTCATTTCCAAAGACATAAGTAAGGACATAGCAATCTGCCCAGCCAGCGTAAATAGTTGCGCCTTCTGCAGGGTAATCCTTCAAATAATAAATATCGTTATTATCCGGATCATAGCTATTTGATAAAAGAGTTGTACATTCTTTTTCAGCGTACCATCCTTTAAAACGCTTACCCGCTAATGTTGGCTTATATGAAGAAGAGCTTAAGCCTTTTGTTTTAGATGTTATATTGATAGTAAGTTCCCCATTAGGAAACACACCACCATTGGCATCAATAGTATAATATACTGTTGCGCCAAGCTCATCCTCTTCCTGAACATCAGCTTCTTGCGCATCTACTGCCTCAGCAGCATCTTCGCTCTCTGCAATCTCGCTCTCAAATCCTGCGAAGAAGGTTACATCCTCCTCAAGGACATAGGTTGAGAGGTCCACTGGACTAAGTGCTTCTGCCTCATAGTACCAGCCTGTGAAAGCAAAGCCATCTCCCATCTCAGGATTCATGGGAAGAGAAGATAATCTCTCTCCATAATAGCCGCTAACAACCTGCTGAGATTCGCCATTATCGAATACTCCGCCGTTAGCGTCAAAAGTAACTGTAATTTCATTTTCGGAATCAGCAGCTTCTGCCTCTATGGCATCTGCTTCTTCCTCGAGCAGCATATCTGTTTCATATACCGCTTCGCTTGTTACGCTCTCAGGCTCCTCTGCAAGAGCTTCGCTGAGAGTTTCTTCGGTAACTAAAAAGTCGCTGGCAAACGCTTCTACAGCACTAAAATTCACTGAAGTAAGCATTAAGACAGCGGCCATTACCAAAGCAAGTCTTTGTTTCAGCTTCATAACATTCCCTCCTTAATGAATAACTAGCCCCTCTTCCAGGGCACCTGATCACAATTTTATCACTTCTTAATAAAGTAGTCCCAAATATTTTATACTTTTTATACCTGTTTTATATTTTATTTCGCATCACACTATCCCTCTTGAAATTTCATTTCACATTTTTTCCAAGCAATCGAGCAGGCTGACGTGCGCATCCATAGCGGAGCGTTTTTATATATTAGGAAATTCGGAGGAATTTCCTAATTATAAAAAGGGGATGCCGACAAGCGACATCCCCTTTTGTGGTTGTTGAAGTTTTATTTATTTGAGACTCTTTGCTGTGATTTTAAGTGCCTGAGCCTTGGTTCCGCAATAGTTTCCTTTACCACGGATTGTAAGAGTTGCTTTTCCAACTCCCTTGTTATCTGTGATGGAAACAATGTCGTAATCCGCTGCTTTGAGCTCTACGCCCTTAAGAGTTACCTTAAGATCTTTCTTTGTAAGCTTAACAGCTTCGCCGTTGTTTACAGAAAGCTTTGTCTTATCAAGTACTTCAACCTTAGCCTTTGAAATGTCTGTCTGAGCTATTCTGTAATAGCCAACAAGCATCTCGTCAGCGCCAGCAGTATATGGACTGCTATCTGAGCACTTTACAGGTACGGAAACAACGATTGTTGTATCTGCAGGAATCTTGTCAGTTTTCTGAACTTCTTCTCCTGCTGCCCTTACTGTCTTGCCATCCTCAAGCTTTGTCTCTGCAAGATAGGTGTATACATAATCAGTCTTGGCAATCTTCTCAACATCCTTGTTCTTTCCTGCTGTAATAGCCTTTCCGTTGTCCATAAGCTTAGGAGTTACAAGGAAGTAACCGGCCTTTCCATTTGCCTTATAAACAACATCCTTAGTCACAACACTGATCTGCTTAACGCTTGCCTTCTCGATAGTAAAGTTCTTGGACTTTGTTGTTCCGGCATAATTACCGATACCCTTGATTGCAACTGTACCAGGCTTTGTAGTCTTGGTGTTGTTCTTGTAGGTAACTGTGTAATCTGAGCCCTGAACAAGTGCCTTATCGCCGATTTTAACCTCTACTTCAGGCTTTGCTCCGGTCTTTACGAAAGTAGCCTTATCAGTGCCGCCTGCAATAATGATGTTGACCTTATCTGCAGGGATCTTAGCTGCTTTAACTGTTACTGTCTTCTTGATAGTTCCTGTATATCCTTCCATTCCGTAGAATACTACATTGAACTTTCCAAGAACTCCGGTGTTGCTCATCTCAACAAAGTAGTCATTATTGTCAACGAGCGCCTTCTTTACTCCTGCTTCTACAGTGTAAAGAGTTACTGCCTTCCAGCCTTCTGATGTAACAGTCTTATCATTTGCATTGAAAAGATCTGTAATTGTAATAGGACTTCCGGTGAACTCAACAGTTGTCTTAAGTCCGGCAACTTTAACCTTCTTAAGATCTGTGCCCTTGACCTCAAAGGTGCAGGTCTTCTGGCCGACATAGCTCTTTCCGGATGCTTTTTTAATACCTTCAACTACAAATTCATACTTTCCGGATGATGTACCAATAACAGGAGCTTTGATCCTGTAGTCTACATCATACTTTAGCTCCTCGGTGCCATCCTTTACAAAGGCTGTAGCCTTGCCATCGCTGTTATCAAACAATGCTGCGATATCGTAGGCCTTATCCTTATTATATGGAACTGATATTGCCTTGCCGTTTACATCAACTACCTTAAGCTTGCTTACAGGTACAACTTCTGCGGAATTTGCAATAACATTAACCGTAATCGCATCATCTAATGTCTGATCAAAGTTGCCCTTACCGGTAATACTGATGGTGTATACCTTATCTGCTGTATCAAGAACTGCTGCGCCGGCATCTGCTTTCTTATCATCAAGATATTTAAGCTCATAGTCCTTATTTACTGCAAGCTTCTTACCTTTGAAGCTAAGTACAGGCTTAACTGTTGCAAGCTTTGTCTTTCCTTCGATAACAGTTACCACTCTCTCAGTGGTGATATCAGCATACATAATGCTGCATGGCTCAATTGTGAACTTAAAGGTCTTTGTGCTGCTGTATACGCCTTTACCCTTAATTGATACTGTAGGAGCCTTTGCAGCCTTTGCTGTAGCTGCATTTGTGTTGTTTGCATAAGCTACTGTGTAATCTCTGTTCTCAATAAGCTTTCTTGTATTATGGAAAACAGTGATGTCTTCATTGAAAGTGAGCTTTGTTCCATCATACTCAGGAGCAAAAGCGATTTCCTCTTCGTCAGTATACTTAGCACCATCAATCACGTACCAGATGCCCTGAGGAACCTTATCAAAGTTTCCTTCAAAAAGCTTCTGAGTATCCGCATCGATATCTCCCCAGTCCTTATCAACTACATAAGCAAATGTAGCGATGCTGCTGGTCTTAAGGCCTTCTTTATAAGCAACAGCCTTGATAGTTGTATCTGTTTCGATAGTGATTGAATCTGTGTAAAGCTTTGTTGAGCCCTTCTCCTCAGTTGCAGGATCTGTTCCGTCAACTGTGTAGAAGATGTCTGCTCCAAGGGTCTGTGTATTAAGTGATACTATTGTGCCCTTCTTAACAATACCGGATTCTACGTCTGCTGTAGGTGTAATTGCTCCGCCGATAGGACGAACAGTAACCTTACAAACATCAGTGAAGTCTGTGCCTTCAATCTTAGCGGTAATAGTAACTTCTTTTGTTTCTTCAATATCATCAACAGGATCGATGATACCGATCTTGCTGTCTGAAGCGTCAGCTGTAACCTTTGCTATAGTTGTATCATCTGATGTCCAGACAACCTTGTCATAACCATCTGCCAGAATAGCCTTCAGCTCGTAGGTCTTTCCTTCAGCAGCTGTTACAGACATTTCCTGCTTCTCCAGCTTGATAGGGAAGGATACAGTTACTTTAACAGTAGCCTTTTTATCACCAAGTTTAGCAGTTATTGTTGTCTCGCCTTCCTGCGATCCGGCTGTAATGGTAGCTACCGCTCCATCGCCTACAACATCTGCGATATTCTTGTCAGCGCTGCTCCATACTACCTGAGATGCGTACTTAGCAGGAGTTACTGTAGCAGTAACAGTTGCAGTGCCATTTTTAACAAGATTGATGCTGGTCTTGTCAAGGGTAATGGACTTCTCAACATCGCCATCTCCAGGCACCTTAATAGTAACAATAGCCGATCTTACGCCGTTTATTTCAGCAAATACAGTACATGTTCCAGCTGCCTGAGCTGTAACAACTCCATCTGTAGTAAGAGTAATAGGATCCATTCTGTACTCATTACTCTTTTGCTGGTTGCTGTCAATGTACGTGCTTGAAATATACCAGTGAATATCCTGGGTCTTGGCAACAGATTCAGGTGTTATGGTGGCTTTAAGAGTTACTGTATCTCCCTCAGAAAGAGTGTATTCTGTTTTAGAAATCTCAATCTTTGTAGGAAGCTCGTAGTCTACCCACTTTGCATAAAGAGTTGTGTTTTCTGTAGGAGTATAGAATTCGTAATTGCCATCGTTTGTGATTACTGCCTTGTTTTCATCCTTGCAATCAGGATCTGAGTACCAGCCGGCGAATACCTTATCGCCGTCTCTTCTGATTCTCTCAGTATAATCGCTAATGTTTATTCCATATCCGGAGACATAATTTTTGCTGCTAAGGACTGTAACATCTCTTAGCTTTTCGCTAGGATCCTTGTATCTGTCTTCATCCTCATCAAAATATCCGCCGTTTGCATCGAGCTTAACCGTAAAGGCAGGACCATATTTTGCATACAGATCTGTTACATCCTTGTTAAGAACAATGTACCAGCTTGTTCCATCCAGGAACTGCGTAGCAGGATATTTCTTTGTAAGAGCCTCATCCTCATACCATCCAAGGAATGCTCTTGAAGGATCGTCAATCTTTGGAATAGATGTGCTTTGTCTTGTTTTTAATGAATAAGTATTCTCAACAACTTTTCTTGTAATATCGCTATAGAAATAGCCTTCTCCTGCATGATATTTAATTTTCTTCGCCGTGGATTCTCCGCCTCCACCGCTGCTACTGCCTGAGTATTTTGCATAGACGGTTAAATTCTTCGTAATTGGCTGACTTGAATTAATGTAATTCTTACATTCTTTATCAGAATAGTAGAATGAAACACTGGTCGCACCATTCGGCATGGTTTCCATCATAGATGAATATGGCTTGTTTATGTTATTAAAGGTCATTCCGGAAGCAATAGTCAGTACTCTCTGGCCTTGGGCATTAAGTACTCCGTAGTTGTCATAGTAGGAATCTTTCTTAAATGTACCGCCATTTGGATCAAATATAACCTTTACAGGTTTACCCCATCTAGCATAAAAATCCATATCACTGGTCGGAATAAAGCCATACATATTAAATCTGTAGTAGCTTCCATCGCTCAGGTACAGACTGTGATTGTATCTGCCAAGAGTATAATTATCACCGCTGCCATCAGCTTTCGTATTCCACAATACCGCATCATCACCGTTGTTGTTAACAAAAGGTATATTGCCGGTCTTTACATTGGAATAGTCAAGTTTTGGTGCTTCAAAAAGAATATCTTTATCTGCACTGCTATCACCATATCTGTAAGCAGTACCTTTGGTAACAAGAACAACAACGTCTGAAGTGCCTCCATCAAGTGTTGCTCCTTCCTGATTAGCATGGAAGGTAAGCTTATAGCACTCTGTAAACTGCGCATAAAGGGTGGTGTCACCCTCTACCTTGTAGCTGTAGATATTCTTTATCTCATCGCCTTCAGATGCCTTAGTGAACCAGCCTCTGAACACATAAGTATCAGTTGACTTAACAGTTGGAACCTTGTATCTTATTGACTCGCCCTGAGGTACCTTAACTGAATAGGTGCCACCACTCTTTGAAACAAAGCTTCCTTTATTTGTTTCTACATCAAAAGTTACAGTATAGGAATTTACATAATTTGCATAGAAGGTTGTATTCTCAGTAGGAATAAATTCAAGAATATCATTTGTGGTAAGTCTGTTTCCCTCCGTGCAATCTTCATCAGTGTACCAAGCCTGGAACACCTTTGATGAGTCATTAGCTGTTGGATTGTTAGGAAGGCTGTTGTTCTTTCCAAAGGCTGTGCCCTCGGTTACTGAATAAGTAGCACTCTTAGAGCTTCCTATTTTTCCTGCCTTGCAATCAAATGTGACTGTGTAATTGTTCAGCCACTTAGCATAAACGGTTACATCGCTTGTTGGATAGAACTGATCAGGAACGGGTTTATTTGAACCTTCAAAATACCAGCCGCCAAAAGTCTTATCTGCATTAGTCTTAGGATCTGACAAATAAATATATGACCCTTCAGCAACCTTTTTTGTCGTAACCTCTTCATCCATATCAGTATCATAATTATGGATGTAACCACCATTACAATTGAGGGTAACAACATAGGCAGTTGCATATTTAGCTTTAAAGGTAGTATCCTTTGTCAGTACATAACTCCAAATATTCTCAACTTTAGTACTACCATCGTACCAGCCGGCGAATACCTGCTTAGAATTTGTCGGAACCGGGTTATTAGGATAGCTGTCAATCTCGCCGTTTTCTTCTGTTCTGAATGCGTACTTATTAGTTTCTACATACTCACTCTTAACGTTATCATAATATCTGAATTTCCCATCACCGGCATCAAAAGTAGCTACCTTGTATGCAGTCTTGTTCCAAACAGCATACAATCTGGTGTCACTGGTAAATTCTCCTTCAATGCTTTCATTCTCATACCCTTGGTCTGGTTTAGAAGCGGATTGACTTTTGCTCCAACCAAGGAATTTATAATGGAGATCTGAATTATTAGGTTCACCCGGACTAAAATACTTCTCAGTTCCATCAGTACCTATCTGGACTGATTCGCTGATAATATCGTATTTGCTAGTTTTTGAATTCCACTTACGAAAATATCCTGTTTTACTATTAAGATCAAAAGTAACAACCTTATTTGTACCGGCCCATTTTACGTAGATATCCTTATCTGAGTCGAACTTAACGTAGTAATCACCATCATCATTTGAAGGCAGTGGATCGTTTTTACATTCCTCGTCATAATAATACGCAGAAAAAGCCATACGAGGATTGGTATTATGAATATTGTAATCATCCGTTGGAAGTGATGTATTACCGGTTTTAGAAGCCCGGATGATCATAGTCTTTGGCTGTTCTTCCGTTTCGTCCTCCTGATAGTTGTAGTTACTATAACGGAAATAGCCATTCTCATCGGTAGCATGCAAAGTCAAAACATATTTATCATTTTTATAGCCTGCGTACAAAGTAGTATCTTCTGTTGGCGTAAAGCTATATGCAGAAACACTCTTTGTTCTGGCTTCATCAGTAAACCATTTGTTGAATGAATAATGAAGATCTTCATTTCTTACATATGAGCTACTTGGGCTATAATTATTTATATTCTTTCCAACAGGAACCTTATATTCTTTGGCAAATACCCGCTTTTTGTTTTCGTAATCCGAAGTATCCCATAAATATCCTTTATCAGTAAGGGGATCATCTCCTGTTCCGGTACGCATAACATAGGTTACAGTATGGTAATCTGTCCATCCTGCGTATATCGTTGAACCATCTTCTGGTTCTTCCTTTAGATAGTACTCACCATAAGACTCACAAAGGTATGTTGTACACTCAGGTTCTGCATACCATCCGGTAAACAGCTTCCCTTCCTGTGTAGGGTGATACTCATCGGAAGTAAGATAGATAGTCAGATCATCCATTTTAATAGTGGTATTTCCATTGGGGAATACACCACCGTTTGCATCAAGTGTAAAGCTTCCCTCTGACTTTAATTGATCTTCCTCTTCAAGAAGTTCATCCTCAGCTATAGGTTCTGTTTCCTCCTGAAGGCTTTCTGCCTCTTCCAGAAGAGCATCTACTTCTTCTGAAAGGCCCTCTGCGGCTTCTGAATCGCCATCAGCAGCTTCTGCATCCTCAGAAACTTCTGCAGCATTTGCATCCTCTGCATTCTCATCCACTTCACCTGAGTATGCATCCTCTGCAAATTCGTCTGCTGAGCTCTCGAACATATCTTCCTCGAGAACCTCACTCAGAGTTTCTTCAGCAACAGCATTATCAGCAGCAAATGCATTAACATTGGTCAAATTAACCGATGTCAGCATAAAAACAGCCGCCATTGCCAAAGCAAGACTTCTCTTCAACTTCATAACATTCCCTCCTTAAAAATTTTGTAGCCCTTAATCAGGGGCGTCTAAATATCATTTTATCACTTCTTAACCTCGGAGTAATAATTATTTTAGTTGATTTAGACGTTTTTTCGATATATATTTTTACCCCACAATATGTATGCACGAAATTTCTTTTTACCACAATATGAACACAGAAAAATCACAAACTTTCGCAAATCTTAAGAAATTTCGACGGTATTTCTTAAGATTTAGCTGCTAGAATATCTCTTGTGCCCATTCAGGGCGAGGCTGCCACGGTCGGAGGGCAGTTGGCGATTTATCCACATTTTCACAAGAATTATAAAGAAAGACGAGGAATTTTATGAGTAACTATCAAGAAAAAATACGGAGCATGTT
>JAEEGL014457297.1_pt1 | contig 15916 bp, 11 predicted proteins | sample 9134231 | NCBI WGS metagenome assembly JAEEGL01 (sample SAMN16246548, study PRJNA631951) | gut metagenome | biome: gut microbiome; feature: rumen; material: fiber-attached | host: Bos | place: Iran: Karaj | collected 2018-10 | reverse complement strand
TTCTTTGACAAGGAAACGACCAATGCGATCCGGAAGGAGGCAGAGGCATGAAAAGAACAGTGTTCAGCGTGATCACTGCGGTTCTGTTCGTTCTGATGGCCGCCGCGGTCTTCATGAATCTCTTTCATTTTACGGGCACGGGCCTGAACGGAGACTATGGTCTTCTGCATGTGCCCGGACTGGCCGCCCATGATGCCTTCTTCGAAGGGAAGGGCGTGACAGCCATCGTAATGATGGTCCTTCTGGCGCTCTCGGCGCTCGGCGGTCTGTTCGCAGCCTGCCTTGCACTTGTGAAGAAGAATGACAAAGCCCTGAGCGGCGCGGCCGCCCTCGGCGCCATTTATCTGGTCCTTCTTCTTCTGACGCTGGTCTTCATGAGCGCCGGCGGCAAGGATCCGGCAGTCTCCAACAAATTCGCCCTCTTCGGATGGGTCGCGCTCGGCGCGTCCGCACTGGCAGCCGCCATCGCCTACTTCGGCTACGGGCTTCTGGAGGAGCATCAGGGCAGCATGCCGGAATTCCTCAGAAAGTTCTTCGTGTCCCTGAAGCGTACGCCGCAGATCATCCCGATCCTGCTGTTCGTCGTCGCGTTCCTTCTGTACACGCTGAACCTGACCTATGTTTCCCATACGACCAGCCGTATCAACCTGACCGGCATGGGACTCTGCGGATTCATCACGATGCTGTTCTCCACGCTCTCTTTTGTCGCGGTGCTGAACGCCTTCCCGAAGCGGAAGAAACCGAACATCTGGATGATCCTGCTTCTGGTGGTCATGATCGGCGCAGTCATCGTCTGCGACATCATTTACCGGAACCTGATCACGCAGGCGCTGACCCGTCCGGACAATCCGATCGCGATGGAAGACTACATCGTCAAGGCCTATAACATGCTGTTCTATCACGTCGTGCTTCTGGGCATCGCCCTTGGCCTGACGCTGACGGTTCCGCTGTATGCAAAGCTTCTGAACCTGATCAATACCTCGATCAAGGTCGAAGGCAACGAAAATATGGGCGCGATCGAACTCGAAAGCGAGAACTGACCGCGCGTACGTATAAGTATTTATTTGGGGGGCTTCACGGAGCTCCCCATACTTGAAGAAGGGGCATTTCTCATTCCATGGCCCGGAATAAATACAAGAAGAGAAGAGAGATGAAAGAGGAGCCCATGGGCTCCGCGGATTACTACGACCTGCATCCGAAGGCAGTCGAGGATCTGGCGACGGCGAACGAGGAGAATTCCCCGGAAGTCTCGGAAAAAGAACTCGACCAGTACCGCTCCGGCCCGAAGATCCGGCTTTCCACGACCGTCAAGGCGATCCTGATCAAATGGTGGTTTGCCGGGATGGTCTGTTTCTTCATTCTCTGGGGCCTCGGCGCCTATCTCGGCGACACCATCACACAGCTGGTCGTTACCGGCTTCGCGCTGGGTGTCGTGACCGATCTTCTGGTCAACAACATTTTCCGCTTCTTCGCAAAGGAAGAAGGCGAATTCGATCCGTGGATGATGTTCCCCAAGAAACAGTTTTCCAGCTTCTTCCTGAACATCCTGTACGCATACATCGTTCTGGTTTTCGTTTATACCCTGTACAATCTGATCAACATGATCGCGAGCCGCGTGACGGGCAATACCGACAGCATCGCGCTCGGCGTCGAACCGATCCTGTTCGGTCTGTTCTATATGGCCTTTGACCTGGGCTTTCTGTTCCTCAAGCGCCTGCTGTTCAGGATCATTAAAGACGCAAAGGAGAAGAGCAAATGATCCGTTTGCTTTTGGCGACGGCCACAGCGGCCGGCTTTGAAACCGATTCACGGACGCCTTTCTACGCGCCTCAGCCTTTTACGCTCTTTCTGGACGGGAAAATGGTTCGGCGGGAAGACCGGAACGTCTTCACGCTGTTCGGCCTCCGGCCGGAGTCGGAACATACGCTCCGCGCGGTTTACGAAGACGGCACGGAAGATGAACTGTCATTTGCGACGCTTTCCGAGACCATGGCCGTTTCGGTCCGCGATTTCGGCGCCGTCGGAGACGGCGTGCATGACGATACCAGAGCGATCCAGACAGCCATTTACTGCCTTCCTGAAGGCGGCAGACTGACTTTCCCCGAAGGCACGTATCTGAGTTTCCCCATTGCGCTCAAGAGCCACATGACCCTGGAATTTCAGGAGGGCGCGGTGCTTCTCGGAAGCACGGAACGTGAAAAATATCCCTGGATACCCGGGACCGTACGGGATCAGGCCACCGGTGAAGAGCGGGCTTTCGGCAGTTTCGAAGGCAATGAAGTGGCCATGTACCAGTCGCTTCTCTTCGCGGAATACGCGGAGGACATTACGATCGTCGGCCCGGGCTCGGTGGACGGCAACGCCCAGAACAGCGATTTCTGGATAGATTTCAACCGCTTCCCCTATAAACGACCCCGGCTGATGTTCTTCGCCCGCTCGAGAAACATTCGCGTGCTGGGTGTGAAGGCCCGGAACTCCGCCAGCTGGCAGTTGCATCCGTACTTTTCGGACAATCTGGACTTCATAGACGTCCTGGTCGAAGCGCCCAAGAACAGCCCGAACACCGACGCCCTGGACCCTGAATCCTGTGACTCTGTGCGGATCGTCGGCTGTACCTTCAGCGTCGGAGACGACTGCATCGCCATCAAGTCCGGCAAGATCGAAGTCGGAAAAAAATACAAAAAACCGGCTTCCAATCATGAGATCCGTAACTGCCTCATGAAGTTCGGACACGGCGCCGTGACTTTGGGTAGCGAGATCGGCGCAGGGGTTCGCGACCTTAAGGTCACGCAGTGTCTCTTCAAGGACACCGACCGCGGGCTCCGCATCAAGACCAGAAGAGGACGCGGTAAGGACTGCGACATCGAACGGGTCACGTTCGACAACATCCGTATGGAAGGCGTCGTGACGCCCTTTGTCATCAATATGTGGTACAACTGCGTGGATCCGGACAAGCATTCCGAATACGTGTGGAGCCGCGAAAAACTGCCGGTCGACGAACGTACCCCACACTTCGGGCAGTTCATTTTCCGGGACGTCACCTGTGTGGATGCCCAGGCGGCCGCGTGCTACATCGACGGACTCCCGGAAGCGCCCATCGAAGAGGTCGTTTTCGACCGCGTCTCCGTCCGCTTCAAAGAAGACGCGAAGCCCTCGATGCCGATCATGGAGAACTTTGCACGGAAGTGCCTGAGGCTCGGCCTCTATCTGGAAAATGTCCGACGCGTGGTCCTTCGTTCCGTCGAGATCGACGGTGCGATTGGAACCCCCGTTGTTCCGAAGAACTGTGAAGAAGTGATCCGTGAGTGAGGAAAAGGCGATGACAGCTTTGGAGAAGAAAAATCTGGAATCCTACGCCCTGAGGCTGATCCGCGAATCCACGGCGGACCGTCCCATATGGAACGTCGAGAAACTGAGAAGCGGCGAGAAAGCCTCCTGGAATTATATCGACGGCTGCATGATCATTTCGCTCCTCGAACTTTTCGACGTCACCGGCAATCAGGAATACTTTGATTTTGCCGAGCGTTTTGTCGGGAGGCAGATCGCGGAGGACGGCACGATTGCGGGCTACGAGCCCGAGAAGTACCGCCTGGACGACGTCAATGAAGGCCGTGTGCTCTTCACACTGTATGAGAAGACGGGTAAGGAAAAGTACCGCCTTGCGGCCGACAGGCTTCGCGACCAGCTCCTGCATCAGCCCAGGACCTTTGAGTACAGCTTCTGGCACAAGGAGATCTATCCGGACCAGGTCTGGCTGGACGGCATCTACATGGCGCAGGTCTTCGCCGCGCTCTACGCGCTTCGTTTTGGAAACGGCGATACCTCCGACGTGCTCCGGCAGCTCAGGATCGTCCATACGCACATGAGAGATCCGAAGACCGGTCTTTACTATCACGGATATGACGCCTCGAGAAAGGCATTCTGGGCAGATCCTGAGACAGGGCTTTCCAAAAACTTCTGGCTCCGTTCGATCGGATGGTTCTCCGCGGCGCTCGCCGATCTCTCGGAGATCCTGCCTGAAGGGGAGGGGCGCGCGGAAGTCCGCGGAATCCTCGCGGAGCTCATGACGGATATTGCAGACTTCGCGGATGAAGAGAGCGGCATGTACTGGCAGGTCGTCGACCAGCCCGGAAGGGAAGGCAATTACCTGGAAACCAGCGGCAGCGCGATGGTCGCCTACGGCATGCTGAAAGCGGCCCGTCTGGGGATCCTCGAGGCCTGCTACGGAGAGCTTGGCCGGAAGACCATGAACGGCATCCTTCGGAAGTATGTCACATTCGACGAGGGAAAAATGGAACTGGGCGGCATCTGCCTGGTCGCGGGCCTCGGTCCCGAAAAGGACCGCCGGCGCGACGGGAGCTATGAATATTACATTTCAGAACCGGTCGTCCGAAACGATGCAAAAGGCGTCGCACCGGTCCTGATGTGCTTTGCGGAAATGCTTCGCACAGAGGCCTGACCGCAAAAAAGCAGGGCTCAAAGGAGCCCTGCGGATCACGGAGGACCGGTCATCCCTCCAGAGGAACCTTCATGCTGTCCTCGTTCTGGACCGAGTTGATCTGCTCGCGCTTCTGCTCTGCGTAGAAACTTGGCGCCACCCCGTAGCGTTTTTTGAACATGCGGGAGAAATACAAGGGCTCGCGGAAGCCCGAAAGATGCGCGATATCCGTGATGTTGGATGCATCCGCGGTGCCCCGCTGCAGAGCGTCCGCCGCCGTCTGAAGGCGCTTGTCCTGCAGATACTGATGCGGCGTGATGCCTACCTCTTTTTTGAAACGCTTACGGAGGTACTCGTAACTGAAGGGAAGAGATCTGAGGTATTCATCCAGCTCAAAGCCCGGATTCGGGAAGTTCTGAATGATGTGGCCTTCGATCTCCGAAACGATCCCGGTGTGGATCTCACTCTCCTGATAGGCCTGCGCATAGGCCACGATCAGGCTTCCATAGGCGGAGAGGAGCGAGGTGTTCCTGACATCCGCGGAATAGTGGTAGAAGATCGCCTTAAACGCGGACAGCAGAAAACCGTTGGCGTCGTCATGCACAAGAAACGGCTGCTTCACATTCAGAGAGCAGTCATCGGCGTTGATGAAGATGTTCGTAAAGCCTGAACTGCTCGTATTGGCGTGCGGGGTTTCCGGCGGAATGGCGACCATCGAACCGGCCTCATAGGACAAGGTGTAACCGTCGAAGAACAAGACGCCCGTGCCTGTGGTGCAGTAAATGAATTCCCAGTTGTGATGCATGTGTCTGGGAACCGAGTAAGTCATGGTGTGTTTGCCTGCATACGAGATGTCATTCATGAAAAAGCCTCCGAAAGGCAGTCGATGAATTGTGAGGTATAGGAAGCATAGCACCTTATATCCATTTTGTCCATACAGAAAGACGAAATGTGCATATGAGGGCAAATGAGGTACCATGAAGGCTATGAGCCATTTTGTCTATGAACGGGTCTGTTTTTGCGATAGAAAAAGCGGACTGTTTCATATATTCTGAAAACAGGTGTAAAAGAAGCAAGGAGGTTTTCCATGGCATACTTAACGCTGAAGGATATCAACAAGATCTATCCAAACGGCTTCCACGCGGTCCACGATTTCAATCTGGAGATCGAGAAAGGCGAATTCATCGTCTTTGTCGGTCCTTCGGGCTGCGGCAAATCCACGACGCTCCGGATGATCGCGGGTCTCGAGGATATCTCGGACGGTGAGTTTCTGATCGACGGAAAGCGCGCCAATGAATGGGGCCCCCGCCAGCGCGGGATCGCCATGGTTTTCCAGAGCTATGCTTTGTATCCGCAGATGACCGTTTACGACAACCTCGCTTACGGTCTGACGCTTCAGGGCGCCGATGCGGATTTCATCGACGAGCGCGTGCACTGGGCCGCCAAGATCCTCGGCCTGACCGATTATCTGGACCGTCTGCCCCGCGCCTTGTCCGGCGGACAGAGACAGCGTGTCGCCGTCGGCCGCGCCATTATCCGTAAAGTGGGCATCTTCCTGATGGACGAGCCGCTTTCGAACCTGGATGCCAAGCAGCGTGTCACGATGCGCTCCGAGATCACCCAGATCCACCGCCAGACCGGCGCCACCACGATCTACGTCACCCACGACCAGACGGAAGCCATGACCATGGCGGACCGCATCGTCGTCATGAAGGAAGGCGTCGTGCAGCAGGTTGGTTCTCCGAGAGAACTGTACTTCGACCCGGTCAACGTCTTTGTCGCGGGCTTCATCGGCGAGCCGCCCATGAACTTTGTCCGTAAGACCATTGAGAACGGCGCCATCATGATCGGTGAGAACAAAGTCGATCTGGGGCCGAAGCTTGGCAAGAAACTCAGTGAATATGAAGGCAAGAAGATCGTCTTCGGCTTCCGTCCGGAGAACGCCGTTCTGGGCGAACTGGACAATGCGGTCGTGATCCACGCAGACGTGGAGCTCACGGAAATGCTCGGCGACAACACCAATGTGTACGTCACCATCGGCGAGGACAAAGCGATCCTCAAGATCGATCCGCATGACACGCCCGAGACCGATGCCCCGGTGACCTTCTCCATTCCGTACAGCTCCGTCTATCTCTTTGACGGAGAGACGGAAGACGTCATCAAATAACACCGACTTAGCAGCATTTGAACGGAGACTTTTATGGATATCAGATATTCCGGCAATCCGGAGGACGTCAAGTTTTACACCACAGAGGAACTGAGGAATGAATTCCTGATCACGGACCTCTACCAGCCTGATACGGTTCAGGCCGTTTATTCCCATGTGGACCGCATGGTCGTTCTGGGCATCATGCCGGTGAATGAAGTGCTCCCGATCGACAAGGGCATCGACGTCTGGCACAATTTCGGCACTTCCTTTATTCTGGAGCGCCGCGAAGCAGGCGTCTTCAACCTGGGCAGCAAGGGCTTCATCGAAGCGGACGGCACGCGTTATGAACTGGGCTTCGAAGACTGCCTCTATATCACGAAGGGCACCGAGAAGGTCTGCTTCGGCTCGCTGGATCCCGAGGATCCTGCCCGCTTCTATCTGGTCTCCGCGCCGGCGCATACCGCCTACAAGACGACATTCCTTTCTTTCCAGGAAGCCAAGAAGCGCCCCCTGGGCAGCCTTGAGGAAGCCAACAAGCGCGTGATCAATCAGTTCATCCACCCGGACGTGCTGCCGACCTGCCAGCTTTCCATGGGCCTTACGCAGCTCGATCCCGGTTCCGTCTGGAACACGATGCCCTCTCATACGCATGAGCGCAGGATGGAGATCTACACTTATTTCAACATTCCCGAAGGAAATGTGGTCATGCATTTCATGGGACAGCCTCAGGAGACCCGCCACATCGTCATGAAGAACTTTGACGCGGTGATCTCTCCCTCGTGGTCGATCCACTCCGGATGCGGCACCTCGAACTACACATTCATCTGGGCGATGGGCGGCGAGAACCAGGCCTTCGATGACATGGACAACCTCAAGACCACGGAACTCAGGTAAAGCACGAAGCATTCATTTCCAACCGGTCAAAGTGATCAAAGGAGAAGACAAATGGACGTCAAGAAAGCATTTTCCCTGGAAGGCAGAGTTGCGCTGATCACCGGCGCGGTGTACGGCATCGGATTCGCGATCGCGGAAGCCTATGCGGCGGCAGGCGCGAAGATCTGCTTTAACTGCCTGTCTGAAGAGCAGCGCGACAAAGCGCTCGAGGACTATAGAGCGAAGGGCATCGACGCCCACGGCTACGTTGCCGACTGCACGAAGGAAGACGAAGTGCAGGAAATGATCGCCCGGATCGAAGAAGAAGTCGGCGTTGTCGATATCCTTGTCAACAATGCAGGCATCATCAAGCGCATCCCCATGACGGAAATGTCTGCGGAAGACTTCCGCAAAGTCATCGACGTCGACCTGAACGCCCCCTTCATCATGGCCAAGGCGGTGATCCCGCACATGATCGAGAAAGGCCATGGCAAGATCATCAACATCTGCTCCATGATGAGCGAACTCGGCCGTGAGACGGTCTCCGCATACGCGGCGGCCAAGGGCGGCCTCAAGATGCTGACCCGGAACATCTGCTCCGAATACGGCTACGCGAACATTCAGTGCAACGGCATCGGGCCCGGCTATATCGCCACTCCGCAGACCGCGCCGCTTCGTGAGCGTCAGGCCGACGGCAGCCGTCATCCCTTCGATGCCTTCATCGTCGCGAAGACACCCGCGGGCCGCTGGGGCACAACGGAAGACCTTCAGGGACCGGCATTGTTCCTGGCGTCCGATGCTTCTGATTTCGTGAACGGCCATATCCTGTATGTGGACGGCGGTATTCTGGCCTACATCGGAAAGCAGCCGTAAAACCGTAAAGATTGCGTTTCTTCCGCGAAAGGCGTGTTGAGCCCGAAGGAGGGATCATGAAATTCGTCACATTCCGGACGGAAAGTCTGGTCATGCCCGGGATTCTTACAACGGACGGACGGCAAGCGATACCGCTTGCCGCCGTTCTGCGTTCCGGGAACTGCAGAAATCTGACCGAGTTTATTGAAAACCACACAGAAGAAGACCTGGACGCACTGCGAAAAGCCGCAGAAGACCCCGCACTGACCGTCCATATTCCGGTCGCGGACATTGAGCTTCTGGCGCCGATCCCGCGCCCGGTCCATGACATTCTCTGCGTGGGCGTGAACTACAAGAGCCATAAAGACGAAGCGGATCACGGTCTGAGCGACAAAGAGCTCTCCGAACTCGTGGATTCGATCTATTTTTCCAAAAGAGCTTCCCGGATCACCGGGCCCGGCGAGACCGTTCACGGTTTCTTTGAACTGGATCCGCACATGGACTATGAGACGGAACTGGCGGTCGTGATCGGCAAAAAATGCAGGGGCGTCAAAAGAGAAGAGGCGGAGAGCGTTATTTTCGGCTATTCCGTCTTCAACGACCTGAGTTCCAGGATCCTTCAGAGAAAGCACAAACAATGGCTCATCGGCAAGAGCCTGGACGGCTATGCGGCCATGGGCCCCTGGATCGTGACGCGTGACGAACTGCCTTTCCCGCTGGAGCTCACGCTTCATTGCGAAGTGAACGGAGAAGAGCGTCAGCGCTCCAATACGAGGCTGATGCTGAACGGAGTCGCAGGTGTGATCGAGGATATTTCCGCCGGGATCACCCTGGAAGCAGGAGACATCATTGCCACCGGAACGCCTTCGGGTGTTGCGATGGGGATGGCAGAACCCAAATGGCTGAAGCCGGGAGACGAGGTCCGCTGCACCATTGACGGCATCGGAAGCCTGGTGAATCATATCGGATAAACCACAAAAAACAAACATCCAAAGAGGAGGACAGCATGTCAGGAACGGCAGAATTCAGGGAAAAACTTGCAGCTATGAATGGTGTATGCGTCTATGAACAGTCTGTGGACGCTTCGGGAGAAACCTGCGCGGCAATCGTCCGGAAAGACGGCGTGAAGATGCTCGCAGTCTCGGGACCGGAAGCACGGAGATTCAACGGAACAGAAGAGAACGGAGTCGTCTTCGCACCGATGAGCACCGAGAATGCCGGACCGCTTCAGGAGCTTTTCCCCTATACGGCTCCGAGAAGCCATAAAGATCACCCCTTCACTTTCGGCCTTGGCGACCGTCTGGGTCTTGCGACCCCCGGCCATGTCCGCGTCGCGAGAAAGTACGGGATCTTCCCGATCTTTGCCCAGCAGTCGATCCGCGAACTGAATCTGACGGACAGAACCTTCAAGGACGTCATCGCGGCTGCGGCTTACGGCGTCTTCCAGGAAGGCTATAAAGACGGCTACGGCGCCGACGGCGACCATCTGAAGACCATCGAAGAGATCCGCTACGCGCTGGAGAGCGGCTGCTCCATGGTGACGCTGGACTGCTCCGAGCATATCGTGTCCAAGGCCGCCACGCAGACCGACGAAGAGATCCTGGTGCAGTATGTGCTGCTTCCGGACGCCGTCAGGGATCATTACGAAGAGGTCTATCTGCAGAATGACCAGCCCATCATCGGGCGTCTCCAGCCCGCCGAGCTTCGCCGTGTCGTCGTGGAATTCTGGGATGCCATCGAGCATGCCGAAAAATGCATCCGCTTCATCGATGAGATCAAGACGAAGGACATCGACGTGGAGCTTTCCATCGACGAGACTCTGTCCATCACGACGCCTGCGGAACATTTTGTCATTGCAAATGAACTCTATGCCCGCGGCCTTCATGTGATCTCCGTCGCCCCGCACTTCAACGGCGAATTCGAGAAAGGCATCGACTACGCTGGCGACCTCAATCAGTTTGCGGCCGACCTCACCGTTCACGAGAAGATCGCCGAGCACTTTGGCTATAAGCTTTCGCTGCATTCCGGTTCCGACAAGTTCACCGTTTTCTCGACCTGGGGCCGCATGACCAAGTGCCGCGCCCATGTCAAGACCGCCGGCACGAACTGGCTGGAAGCGCTGAAAGTCGTTGCGAAGAACGATCCCGCGCTCTTCAGAAAGACGCTGAAGTTCGCCATGGAAAACCGTCCCGAGGCGGAGAAGTATTATCATGTGTCGACCGACCCGAAGAAGATCCCGGATCCGGACCTTGAGAACGACGCTTACCTTCCGGAATATCTGGTGAGCCCGTCGTCCAGACAGACCCTTCATATCACCTACGGTCTGCTGCTTCATGAAGACTGGTTCCGCGGCCCCTTCTTCCGTCTGATGGACGAGCATGAAGAAGACTATTATGCATTCCTCGAAGCCCATATCGGAAAGCACCTTTGCTATCTGACGGCCGAGAGAGAAGGCTGAGGCAGCTTCGCTTCGAAGAGACATTTGAAAGGAGTCAAAAATGATCGAACTGTTAGGAAAATACGGTCTTGTCCCGGTCGTTGTTCTGGACCGCGCGGAAGACGCGCTTCCTTTGGGCGAAGCGTTGGAACAGGGCGGACTGCCCATTATGGAGATCACGCTCAGGACGGAAGCGGGCCTTGAGTCCATCCGCCGCGTCCGCGCCGCAAAGCCGGATTATCTTCTTGGCGCCGGCACGGTCATTACCCTCGATCAGTGCAAAGCCTCTGTGGACGCCGGAGCAAGCTACATCGTTTCTCCGGGCTTCAACAAGGAGATCGTCGAATGGTGCCTGAAGAACAATGTAGACGTGCTGCCTGGCTGCGTCACGCCGACCGAGATCACGATGGCGCTGTCTTACGGCCTCAAGGTCCTGAAATTCTTCCCCGCCAACGTCTATGGCGGTGCTTCCGGCCTGAAGGCGCTGTACGGCCCCTTCCAGTCCACCGGCGTCAAGTTCGTCCCGACCGGCGGCGTCAGCCTCCAGAATCTCTCGGAATATGCCGACAAGCCCTTCCTGCATGCAGTCGGCGGCAGCTGGCTCACTCCGAAGGACCTCATCGCAGAAGGCAAGTTCGACGCCATCACGAAGATCACGAAGGATTCGATCATTAAGCTTCTGGGCTTTGAACTCGGCCATCTCGGCATCAACAACGAATCGGCGGAAGCCGCACACGAAGTCGGCGAACTCTTTGAGAACGCATTCGGCTGGGGCCAGAAGTTCGGTGACGTCTCCGTGTTTGCCGGAACCGGCATCGAAGCCATGAACTATCAGGGCGCCGGCAAGATGGGCCACATCGCCGTGCGCACCAACTCCGTCGACCGCGCAGTCTTCCATCTGGAGAAGAAAGGCTTCAAGGCTGATCCGTCCACCTTCAAGTACAAAGGCGGCAGGCTGACCTTTGCGTACCTCACGCAGGACTTCGGCGGATTCGCGCTGCATCTGAGCCAGAAATAAAATGCCGGATTCGTGATTCGGACAATACACGGAAGGGCCGCATGCGCGGCCCTTCTTTTTATGCGCCCGGAACCGGGACCGGGAAACAAAAGATCTCTCGAAAATAGACAAATACCGGCGGAAATGTTATATTATTTTACTATATTTTTTACCCTTTCCGTACGAGGAGGAATGGCATGAAACACTTGCATGTAAAGAAACTGTGGGCGCTGATGCTTGCGGTCATTCTGACCGTGACAGCCGTCGGGCCTTTCCGCGTTTTGGCGGAAGAAGAGCGGATCACCCTGTCGGATGCGCCGGTCCGCGTGTCCATCGTCCTGGACGGCACGAGCACATTTGACATGGGCTACCGCGCGAAGGATCTCCAGGCCGAGCTTTCCGTTGCCAGGGCCTACCGCGCAGACATCCGCACGCAGCAGGACGCGGTCGAGAAGACGATCGAAAATGAAGTCCTGGGCGGAGAGAAACTGGAGGTCGTCTGGAATCTGACCTTCCTTCTGAATGTCATTTCCGCGGTCGTACCGGAGAACAAGATCGAAGCGATCAAAGCGCTTCCCGGTGTACGGGACGTCTGGCGCGAGCAGCTTTACATCATGACGGATGACGAGGTGACGGAAAAAGGGGAAAATCCGTACGCCTACACCGGCACGGTGGATCCAAAGATGCTCACTTCCGGCACGATGATCGGTTCCTATGAAGCCTATACCGCAGGTTATACCGGCGCCGGCTCCCGGATCGCCATCATCGACACCGGCATCGGCACGAACCATCAGTCCTTCAATGCCGGCGCGCTGGAGTATTCGCTCGAGCAGAACGCCGCTGAGAAGGGTATGTCATACGACGCCTATAAGAACTCGCTGAATCTTCTGACTTCCAGCAAGATCTCAAGCCTTCGGAGCCAGCTGAACTCCTCCGGGAGCACGTCTTCTTACACGACCAAGATCCCGTACGGCTATAACTACATTAGTAAGAGCACGGACATTTCCCACACGAACGACTATGCCGGAGAGCACGGCTCTCACGTGGCAGGCATCGCCGCCGCCAACAAGTACATCCCCGATGCGTCCTCCGAAACAGGCTATTCGGAAGCGCTGAAGTCCACTTATGTGCAGGGCGTCGCGCCGGATGCGCAGCTCCTCATCATGAAGGTCTTCGGCCTGTATACGAGCGGTTCGACCAAGGATTATAACGGCGGCGCCTATGATTCCGACTACATGGCCGCCATCGAAGATGCGCTGGTCCTCGGCGCCGATGCGATCAACATGTCGCTCGGCTCCGCCGCGCCCGGCTTCTCGGAGATCAAGGGCTTCAGCTATCAGTCCGTCCTGGATTCCGTCGAGGCGAGCGGTACGGTCCTGTCCGTTTCAAACGGAAACGCCTACAGCTGGGCCTACTATGCGCCTGAAAACAAACTTTACGCCGATGACGTGAACTATTCCATCGACGGAACACCCGGCTCCTTCCGCGAGACCATCGGCGTCGCGGCCATCGAAAACGTCGGCTTCGTCGGTTCTTATTTTGACATCGGCACGGTCATCGACGTCAACCTGGACGGAACGATGGACCAGGAAGACGCACTGGACATCCTGTCCTATGCCGCAGACGGCAAAGGCCGTATCGACGGACATCTGTATGACTGGGACGCCGCGGATGTGGACGGCGACGGTCAGGTGACCTCCTATGATGCCTATGAACTTCTGAACCTGGAAGGCGGCGCGCGCGTATTCTTCTCGGAAAGCACGGATTACGGCAACGCGCCGATGTCCACGATCAACGGCGAGCGTTCCTACATTCTGATCGATGGCTACGGTACGACGACGGAATGGAGCGCGCTGAAAAATGTGGTCCAGGGCAAGATCGCGGTCTGCTCGCGCGGCAGCACATCCTTCTACGAAAAGGCCAACGCAGCGGTTGCAAACGGTGCGATCGGCGTGATCATTTACAACAACCAGGCCGGAAGCATCGGACTGAATCTGACGGGCTATCAGTACACCGCCCCGGTCATCTCCGTCCATCAGTCGGTGGGCGCGTATATGAAGGCCAGCGCAGTCCGTAAAACGAGCGGTTCTTACACCTATTATGAGGGCAGTATTCAGGTCGGATCCGACGTGACCGTGAGTTACGGAAGACCTTCCGATCCTTATGTCATGTGTGATTTCAGCTCCTGGGGCGTTCCGGGCTCGCTGGAACTGAAGCCTGAGATCACGGCCCCCGGCGGAAACATTTATTCCGTCAACGGCCAGCACGTGGTTTATTCAGGCGGTGATGAGGACTTTGATTACTCCACATTCAAATCCTCTGATAATACAGTCGTCGGATCCGCCTCGAGCTATGAATCCATGAGCGGCACGTCGATGGCAGCCCCGCAGGTGACCGGCATGACCGCCGTCATCGCGCAGTATATCCGGGAGAACGGCCTTGCGGCCGCAACGGGACTCACGCCTCGTGTTTTGGCGCACAGCCTTCTCATGTCCACGGCAAAGCCTGTGGTCAATGCGGAGTCCGGCACCTATTACAGTGTCATGAAACAGGGCGCCGGCCTTGCCAACGTCGGCAATGCGATCGCCTCCAAGTCCTACATTTTGATGGATTCCGGATCGACGGTTTCCTATGCGGACGGCAAGGTCAAGGCGGAACTCGGGGACGACCCCGGAAGAACAGGCAATTACAGCTATGCCTTCACGGTATATAACCTGAGCGACGAAGAACTGACCTATCACCTGGATACGGAGCTTTTCACACAGGATGTGGAGACGAAAAACGCGGTCAAATACCTGTCCGACAACACGCGCGCGATCGGCGCAAATGTGTCCTATTCGACCGGAGATTCCTTCACGCTTCCCGCGAAGGGTTCTCAGAAAGTCACCGTCACGGCACAGCTCACGAGCGCGCAGAAAGCCGAGTTTGAAGCGGCCTCCGGCGCCTACAAAGATGCCGGCGCGTACATCGAAGGCTATACCAGGCTGACCTCCTATGACGAAGAAGGCGTCGTGACGGACGTGGATCACTCCGTCGTGGTCCTTGGTTTCTACGGCAGCTGGACCGATGCGTCCATGTTCGACCGCAGCACGTACGTCGCCTATTATCAGAACGGCAGGAAATGGCCTGCGGAGACGCCTTATACCTTTGAAACACTGGACAGCTCGGAGAACGTCAAGACCTTGTACGGACTGAGTTCCACACTGGACATGACCCAGTACTATAACAACCTCACCTACAAGACGCGCTCGAGCGGCAGCGAGACGCCGATGACGGGCTCGACCATCCGGTCCACCTATTACCTCGGCAGGTTCTATTACCGTCTGATCCGGAACGCCGGCGCTGTCGTCGGCATCATTCAGGATGCGAACGGTACGATCCTGAAGACGACTGCCGTGAAGAGAGACCTGACGGCGCTGTTCAATTATTATGGCTACTTCTACATGCTGGCCGATGATAATGATTCCACGACGGCATACGCAGACTATTTCTCGCACTATATCAACTTCAACACATCGATTTCCTCTTTAGGCGTTTCCAACGGATCGAAGATCAAGGTCTCGATCGTGGCTGTTCCCGAGTACTACACGAGAGGGATGAGCTCAAGCCAGATCACGGCGGCCTGGATCCAGAACCTGATCAATAGCGGAACGCTGGGCACAGGCGCGTTCAAGACGATCGAACTCACGGTTTCATCGTCGGGGAGCATGTCCGACCCCGGAGAAGAGACAGAGGATACCGGTTCTCCTTCGGAAACCATTGACCGCGGAATCATTGAAAAACTCCGCGCCGGAAGGAAAATGAGCGTCCCGGCGGCGGAAGAAAATCTTCCTGCAGCCCGGACGGCAGAAGCAAAGCCGCTTTTCGAAGATGATGAAAAGCCGGTCTTGAGGGCTTCGGGAGAACCCCTCGTTGTGGACACGACGGATAATACGGTTTCTGTATCATCGAGCATCTCCAGTCTGACGAACGGCAAGAGAGTCCTAAGCTATGATCCGGAGGTTTTGACATTTGCCTCGCTGAACGGCAGCACGGAAGAGCGCGGCAGCGGAACGCTGGCGCTTGACACCAATGTGCTTTACGCCTATGCCGTGGACCCGGAAGCCGGAACCGTGACGATCGCTTTCGCCTCCAAGACGGCAGCGAGCGGCGCGCTTCCTGAAATCATTT
>JAEEGL013065507.1_pt1 | contig 15916 bp, 8 predicted proteins | sample 9134231 | NCBI WGS metagenome assembly JAEEGL01 (sample SAMN16246548, study PRJNA631951) | gut metagenome | biome: gut microbiome; feature: rumen; material: fiber-attached | host: Bos | place: Iran: Karaj | collected 2018-10 | reverse complement strand
GGAAAACCGTGGCCGCCCGTGGCCTCGTGAACGGGAGGGGCCCGCCGGACCGAAGGGACGGTGGGAGGGATAGCGCGAAGCGCGTAGTTTTCCGGGGGTCTGCCTGCGAGCTGTCAAGAACGGCACAGCTGCCTGCGAGCAGCATTCCGGAAAAGAAGTAATGATAGAACGAAGTGGAAGTCTCCCTTTTTTTGTGCCTCGCTGGACCGTGGCAGTCGGAGCAAAGCGACCGAGGGGGCCTGGGGGAATCATCCCCCAGACATAACGGAGTGACGTCTCCCTTTTTCGTGTCCGACAGACAATGAACGTCGGAGCGAAGCGACGCAGGGGGTCTGGGGGGAACGCCCCCCAGATAGAACGAAGTGGACGTCTCCCTTTTTTTGTGCCAGGCACAAAAAAAGGGAGACGCTCCTGGCGCGTCTCCCGAAAAACCAATTATTAACCGTTAGTATCCAGGATATGTTTAAGGTTAGGACTGCTTGTTTTTTTCAAGAGCAAAGGTAGCGACCCGGTGGGAAACTTCTGTCGAAAATGGTCCTGATATGGTGGATTATCGTCCAATATCCGGAAAAAAGTGTATTTTTGTACGGAAAATAATTAACGATGCGGTTTTCACGGCTCATTCCAGTCCTTTTACTCCTCGTAGCGTGTCTCTCCGCGCGGGCGCAGGCTCCACATTCCTTCTCCCGGTACGGAAGAGAGAACGGCTTTGCCGGCACGACCGTGGAGGACATGGTCCAGGACGGCCACGGCCAGTTGTGGCTGGCCACCTGGGGCGGGCTGTACTCCTTCGACGGGCGGACCTTCCAGAATTACAAGACGAATATTCCGGACGACCGGGACAATTCCCGCAGCAACCGCTTCGTGGACGTGGAAGCCTTCGACCGGGACGAGATCCGGGTCGTCTCCTATGACAATCGGCTCTACTCCCTGGACAAGGAGGCGCGCGCACTCGTACCGATGGACTGCCGGGGACACGGCATCCAGCAGATTTTCCGTCCCACCGAGGAGGATTGCTTCTACCTCACCCCGGACAACGAAGTCCTGGACGCCACCTTCTCCCACTACTGCACCGTCAGCCGCAATGCCACGGTCCATACGATCATCCGCGACCCCGAAGGCCAGATCTGGATCCTGACGGACCAGGGCATCTACCGCAGCGGCGCGCAGACGGTCGAAGTGCCGACCTTCTGCGCCGAAGTCGTGGACAGCGCCCTGTATATCGGCACCTCGGGCGGCGAAGTCCTGCGCTACCGCGACCAGCTGCTCACCCCGCTCCCCACCCAGCTCAACACCGACGTCACCTTCATCGCTAAGGTCCCCGGGAAGCCGGAGCTGCTGATCGGTTCCGACACCCAGGGCATCGAGATCCACAACCTGGAGGACGACTCCCACAGGCACCTGCCGCTGGTCAACACCTCCGACGAAGACGGTTCCTTCACCTGCCGCGCCGACATCCTGGGCAACCTCTGGATCTATTCCTCGCGCGGAAGTCTCTACTGGTACGACGGGGAGGCCTACGAACTGGTCCCCTTCCTCAACAAGAATATGCAGCAGGGCTGGAATTCCGAGACCGGTATCACCTCCTTCCTCGCCGATCGGCAGGGCAACCTCTGGATCGGATCCACCTGGGGCGGTCTGGAGCGCGTCACCTTCCAGGAAGACAATTTCAAGTTCAAGACCATAGACGGCAGCGGGCGGATTTCGCCCGAGAACAGCGTCCGGGCCCTAGTCCAGGAGCCGTCGGGGTGGATCCTCGCCGCCACCCGCGACGGACGGCTCCACGCCTTCGACGAAAGCCTGCAGGAGCGCACTTCCTGGTTCACCCGCCAACCCGGCTACGCAATCACCATCACCCACGACGGCAAGATCTGGGTCGGGACCCGGGGCGCCGGCCTGGTCGAGTTCACGCGCACGCCCGGCGACCTCTCCCAGTCCTCGGTCCACCAGGTGCACCACCCCAAGAACGACCTCTTCTACGGACCCAACAGCAACGACATCTACTCGCTGCTCGAAGACGGCACCCAACGCCTCTGGATCGGTACTTTCGACGAAGGTCTCGCCTACGTGGACCTCAGCCTGCAGGACCGGCTGTTCATCAGCAAGAAGAACCGTCTGAGCTTCCCGACCGACCGGCGCAACAGGATCCGCTGCCTGGCCCTCGGCCCCGACGGCCGGCTCTATGCCGGTGGGCAGATCGGCTTGTTCGTCTGCGAGCAGCCCTCCGGCGAGCCGGAGGACATGCATTTCGAGCGCTTCACGCAGATCCTCGACTACGACATCCAGCACATCCTCTTCACGCGCGAAGGCGAACTCTATGTCTCCTCGTTCGGTGCAGGGCTGCTCCACTTCGACAGTGCGAATCCCGACAGTGGATTCAAAGCCTTCACCATCGACGACGGGATGCTCTCCGACTACATCCTCTCCACCATCGAGGACGACGCCGGGAACCTCTGGATCGCCACACAGGGCGGTCTCAACCGCCTGAATCTCCAAACCGGCAGCCTGATCGGCTTCCCCTACGACCGCATCGGCCACCCGATGCGCTTCAACGAAGGGCAGCCGCTCCGCGCCCGTGACGGCAGTCTCTATTTCAACACGACCGCCGGCATCCTGTATTTCGATCCAAAGGAGATTTCCAACAACGACTTCGTCCCGGAACTCGTCATCCAGGCCTTCTACATCTCCGGCATCCGCCAGCCGCTCGCCGAAGGCGGGACGGTGCGCATCCTGCCCTCCGACGGCATCCGGCTGCAATTCGCCGCCGTGGACCTGACGGCGCCCGAGCAGGTGCTCTATTCCTACAAGCTGGACGGACGGGACAAGGAGTGGATCCCGCTGGGCCACCAGGCCACGATAAGCATTCCGCCGCTGCGGCCCGGCAAATACACGCTGCGTATCCGTTCCACCAACGGCAACGGCCTGGAGGTGGACAACGAGAAGGACTTCGTCATCGCGGTCCACAACACCTTCCTGCACTCCGGCTGGGCGGGCCTGCTCTTCGTCCTGCTCTCCGTCGGGGTCGTCTTCCTGGTCACGCGCACGCGCAGGAAAGACCTGGATCAGTCCGCCCCCGCAGAGGATCCCCTGCTGGAGCGCCTGCACGGCGACGACCGGCGCTTCGTCGAGGATTTCCGCACCTTCCTGGTCGAGCATCTGGACGACGGATCGCTGGAGGTCCCCCAGATGTGCGAGGCGATGAACGTCAGCCGCTCCGTGCTCTTCGAGAAATGCCGCACCCTGCTGGACACGACGCCGGCCATCTACCTGCGCCACCTGCGGCTCGAACGGGCGAAAACCCTGATCCGCGAAGGCGGCCGGACGATGGCCGACATCTCCTACGCCGTGGGGTTCAACGACCCCCACTATTTCAGCAAGATCTTCAAGCAGGAATTCGGGCAGACCCCGACAGGGTACCGCGCCAGCCTGAAGGAGGAGAACGCGTCTACGGCAGCCAATCAGCCTGAAGCACCCGGAAAGCAGCCTGGGGCGTGACGCCCCGCGCCTCGCGCGGCGTCAGCTCGCGCGACCAGGCAGCACGCTGCGAACGGTCCGCGCCGCGCCCGGTGCAGCGGTATTCCAGGTAGCGCGCCGTCTTCTCGTTCTCGGGATTGCCCCAGTTGTGCCAGCCTGCCGGATCCAGGTCCAGGTCCAGCTCGCATTCCATCCATAGGGTATAGGCCCAGGCACGCCACGGGCGGCCCAGCCACTCGCCCGTCACGCCCTCGCGGGCGGTCACGCGGCAGTGGTTGAACACATAGCCGATGGGATGGTCCGCCGGCGTGGAGGCAGCCGTCAGATAGCCCTTGCGCAGGGCGTGGATGTGGCAGCGCTCGAACCAGCAGGTGGCCGGTCCGAAGATGAAGTCCACCGTGCCCTCGATGTAGCAGTCCTCGAAGTACTCCCGACCGTCCGGGTTGCCCGTGTAGACCGTGTCCTGGAAACCCAGGAAGCGGCAGTTCCGGAACTGCGCGCGGTCGCCTTCGACGTGCAGGGCGACCGCCTGGCCAACCCGCGCGCGGTCCCTTTGGTCAGTGAACCAGCCGGGATTGTTGTAGGTCATGGCATCGTTGACGACGGTCAGGTTCTCACAGACGAAGTCCGGCGCGTCCACCCGCAGGGTGTAGGTCAGGAACGTGCCGATCGTGCCGCCGATCTCGTCCGGTAGATTGGCGTGGTCGTGCCACAGGATGATGGTGGAGTCGCGGTCCTCACCACGCAGGGTAATCTCGGCTTTGTGGCTGTGGATCAACACTTTCTCCTCATACACGCCCTTCTTGATATAGACGCACGAGCGCCCTTCGGGCTTGAACGAGCGCAGGGAGTTGACGGCGGCCTGGATGGTGGTGAAGTCGCCGCTGCCGTCCTTGGCCACTACGACGGTGGTGACAATCGGTGACGCTGCCAGGGCGGACGCCGCACAGAAGAGGGTGCACAGGCAACAGAGGAGGAGTTTCTTTTTCATCTTGCAAGTTCTATCTGAGGTTTTCCAGGATCCATTCCATATGCCCGTACTCGGTCTCATCGGTCGTCCAGTGCTCGTTGATCGGGGTGATCAGGGCCTGTTTGGGGCACTGGAGGGTGTTCCAGACCGCATAGGAGGTCGTGGGCGTGCAGACGTCGTCGTTGTAGCCCCAGGTCATCCGTACGGGGCAGGTGATGTGCCGGGCGAAGTTGACCGCATCGAAATACGCGAGCGTATGCACGTGGTCCGGCGTCAGGATCGCGCGGCTCATATGGGGATAGCCGCCCGTCCGGCCGGGTTCGGCATAGGCGGCCATATCCGCCAGCGCCGGATGATTGGCCACGCACTGCGTGACCCGCTTGTCCAGGCCGGCGGCGACCAGGGCCAGTCCGCCGCCCTGGCTCCCGCCCTGGACCGCCACGTTGCGGCCGTCCCACTCAGGCAGCGAGGTCAGCAGGTCGATGGACTTGACCAGGGCCACGTAGACGTGACGCATATAGTAGCGCTCGCGGGAGTCGATCCCGTTCTCCAGATAGGCGTTGGACGCGGAATTGAAGGCGTCCGTGATCTCCGCGAAAGTATTCTCCGGGATCCGCGGATCCAGGCCGTGGATTTCGATCTCCATCCGGAGGAATCCGTGTTCGGCATAATAGGGCTTGGGATTCTTGATGGTCTTGATGCCGGCGCCCGGCGGACAGAGCACGGCCGGGCAGCTGCCCGGTTTCGCATCCACCGGGCGGAAGAGGTAGGCATAGATGCTCTGGCGGGCATTCACCTTGAGCTTGACGAGGTTGCACTCCACCCGGTCCGTGCAGAGCGAGGGGTAACGCTCGCGGGTGTAGGACAGCGGCGTGCGGGCGGCCTCATCCAGGGTCTGCTGCCAGAAGGCGCTGAAATCCGCAGGCTCCTGCGTGTACGGGACGATCTTCTCCGGTGAGAAACCGACCTTGACGTGGTGTTTGTAGGTTTTGCCGTCGAGCGTCAGGCTCAGACGGAGGTCGCGGAAGCCGGGCGTCCTGCGCGTCCCCATGTCGATCGTGCAGGTCCCGCCCTTGAGCACGGCCGTGCCGGACTTGTCGTCCGCCAGCCTGTCATCGGCGAGGGTGTATTCGACAACGCCGTCGCGCGGGATGCCATATTTGAAGAACTGCACGCGGACGGAGGCTTTTTCGCCGGTCTTGTACAGCCAGTCGGCGTGGTCGGGCACGGTGACCCAGAGATAATCGGAACGATAGGGATAATTCTCCGCCCGGAGCACACCGAAACAGGCGAAGAAGAGGAGGAGGATCACGGAGTTTTTCATATCGAAAAGCAAAATCTGTCAGATTCTTACCGGAAATCCGGGCTGGATCAGCCCAGGAAACCGATCTTCTGCATGAAAGCGTAGAGCAGCTCGATCCAGACGAAGGAGGGCCGCTGGCGCTCCGCGTCGGGATAGTAGCCGAAGCCGTGGTTCTCCACGGCGAAGTAGTGCGCCTCGGCGGGAATCTCCGCCGCGCGCCACGCCGTCATCATATTGAGGCTGGACAGGGTCGGCCACAGGTCGATCTCGGGGGCCGCGATGAAGAGCGGCGCGGCATCGGCCGGGAGCTGTTCGGGCATCTGACCGGACGAGCCGTAGATCGGCGCCACGAGGTTGGGCCGGTTCTCAGGCGTGTGGTTGAGCGCCACGTCCGTGGTGAGCATCGCCCCGGCCGAGAAGCCCATGATGCCGATCTTGTCGGGCTTGACGCCGAACTCCGCCGCGTGCGAGCGCACGTAGGCGATGGCGGCGCGGCCGTCGTCACAGCCCAGCGCCCGGGCCACGGGCCGGTGGGCGTCCAGCGCCGCCTGCTCCTCGGGGGAATAGACGGGGGCAGGGGCGCCGGTGATCGAGTAGAAGGCTTCCTGCTCGTTGCGGGCAAAGTGGACGAGCCGGTATTTGAGCACGAATGCGGCCACGCCGTGCTCGGCCAGCCACTGCGCCACGGTGGCGCCCTCCTTGGTGTAGTAATTGACCGTGAAGCCGCCGCCCGGACAGACGATCATCGCGGCACCTGTCGCGCACTCCTTGGCGGGCAGGTAGGCGATGAGTTCGGGCGTGGTGATGTTGGTGAAATAGGAGTCACCCTTGTCGTCGGTGTAGGTGTACTCCTGCCAGTCCCAGGACTCGCTCCCGGGGGCGACGCCCTCGTAGATGCGGTAGGTCTCGTTGCGGACGGTGTTCTCGGGGGCCTTGGGGCCCGTGCAGGCGGCGAGGGCCAGGACTGCAAGGATCGGATACAAACGTTTCATGATAATCAGTAATTCCGGTTGATTCATCTTACCAGCGGTGCGGATCCCCGCCAAGGACCCGCTCGACGGTGTATTCCGCAGCCTCGGCCGGGGTCAGTTCGCGCAGGCCCGTCCACTTGGCGCGGGTGCTCATATCGGCGCGGCGGCCGCGGTTGCCAAACTCATAAAGGTGCAGGTCCGGGCTCGTCTCCACATAGGGTTTGCCCCAGTTGGTCGGCCAGCCGAGCGGATCCATCTCATCGCAGAACTCGGAGTGCAGAACGGCCACCTTGGGATAATTGTGCCAGGGGCGGCCGATGGCGATGCTGCGCCCGTCGTCACCCGCGCGCGGGGAGCCCGGGGCGTAGGTGAAGCGGCAGTTGTTGAACACGAAGCCATAGGGCTGGGCGCGGCGGGTGGAGGGGGCAGTGACCCATCCCCCGCCCCAGGAGCGGATCTCGCAGTCCTCGAACCAAGCGATGCCGCCGCCGTAGATATAGTCCGTGCGGCCCACGACCAGGCAGTTCTCGAAATAGGAACGCTTGCCGTCCTTCCAAAGGTACATCGTGTCCTGATAACCGGTTATGTCGCAATCGGTTACATAGAGTTTGTCGCCCAACTGGGCGATTGCCTGGGCCTGGGCCACGGGCCCGGCCGTGTTGGCGAGCGTCAGGTGCTCGATGCGGCAGCCGTCCCCGACCACCGTCAAGGTGGCGGAAGTCTTGAGCAGGACGGGGTCGGAGCGCATCCATTTCCGGGCAGACTCCAGCGGGAGACGCGCCCCGGCGTAGATGTCCGGTCCGTCGTACATATGGTAGCTTACCACCGTCCCCCGGCGGCTCTGCCCGCGCAGGGTCAGGTTGCGTTTGCTCTCCGGAACCAGCAGTTTCTCCTGGTCGTAGACACCGTCCCTGATCAGGATGACCCAGCGGCGTTCCGAGAAGTCAGGGGCCGCATTGATGGCTGCCTGGAGCGAGGTGTAGTCGCCGCTGCCGTCGGCCGCCACGACCGCGTCCGCGCGGTCTGCGGCCGCCGCGTCGCGGCGCACCACGACCACCTGCCCGGGCACGGTCTCGATGTCATACTCATAGGCCGCCGGAGCCACGTAGCCGCGCAGCGGCGCCTTCTCGCTCACCAGCGGCCGGGCGATCTCCTGCGGGGCGAAGAACGGATTGGGATTGGCGCCCTCGGCGGCTTTCAGCCTTTCTCCCGCCAGGGCGTCATAGGAGCGCAGGCGGAGGTTGCCGCCCGCAGTGGAGCGCAGGCGCGCCTCCACGATGTGGCCGTCCTTCCAGACCAGCCGCTCCAGCACGAAGCCGCCGCGGGCGCGCAGGCCCTCCAGGGTGCCATCCGGGAGGGCGCCCGGCAGGGCCGGGAGCAGGTGGACGGCGCCGTCGTGGCTCTGCAGCAGCATCTCGGCGATGCCGGCCGTGCAGCCGAAGTTGCCGTCGATCTGGAACGGCGGATGGGCGTCGAACAGGTTGGGATACGTGCCGCCGCCCTGGCCGGACTGCGACGTGGGATTCACCAGCGAGAGCTGGTCCTTGATCAGCTTGAAGGAGTGGTCGCCGTCCAGCATCCGGGCCCACAGGCAGACCTTCCAGCCCATCGACCAGCCCGTGGAGGCGTCGTTGCGCTGGATCAGCGTATTGCGGACGGCCTCCGTGAGCACGGGCGTACGGTACGGGGAGATCTGGTAGCCCGGGTAGAAGCCCCAGAGGTGCGAGACGTGACGGTGGTGGTCGGTGGGGCTGTCCCAGTCCTCGAACCACTCTTGGAGCTGGCCGTGCTGGCCCACCTGCATTGGCGGCAGCCGGCGGCGCATCACGTCCAGCGTGTCGGCGAAAGCCGCATCCCGGCCGAGGATCGCCGCGGCGCGGGCCGTATTCGTAAAGAGGTCGGTCACCAGCTGGTTGTCCATCGTGATGCCCGGGAAGATGTTGGAACTCCGCCCGGCCGGCCGGTTCTCCGGCGAGTCGGAAGGCACCACGACGAGGTAGCCCGAGTCCGGATCCTCCACGAGGAAATCCACGAAGAACTCAGCGGCCCCCTTCATCAGCGGATAGGCCTCGGCAAGATAGCGTGCGTCCCCGCTGTAGAGGTAACGGTCCCAGAGATGCTGGCACAGCCACGCCGCACCCATCGGCCAGAGGCCGCAGTAGGCATAGTCCAGCGCGCCGGTGATGCGCCACATGTCGGAATTGTGGTGCAGCACCCAGCCGCGGCAGCCATACATGTTCCGGGCCGTGCGGGCGCCGGTGACCGACAGCTCGCGGATCATGTTGAGCAGCGGCTCGTGGAGCTCCGGCAGGTTCGTCAGTTCCGCAGGCCAGTAGTTCATCTCCACGTTGATGTTGGTCGTGTAATTGCCGCACCAGGGAGCCTTGACGCGGGCGTTCCAGATGCCCTGCAGGTTGGCGGCCTGGCCGCCCGGCTGCGAGCAGCTGATCAGCAGGTAGCGTCCGTACTGGAAGTAAGTCGCCACGAGCGGCGCATCCTCGGTCCAGTTGAAGGCGAGCAGACGGTAATTGACCGGCCGGTCCTCGGAATAGGAGTGGCCCAGGTCCAGTTTCACCCGGTCGAACTGCGCCTTATAGGCGGCAATGTGGGCGGCGAGCGCCTTGTCGTATTTCTTCGAGGAATTCTTCAGATACGCCGCATTGCGTGCATATGGATCCCCGGACACGTCCTTGTAGTTCACGAAATTCGTGGCCAGCGAGATGTGCAGCAACAGCTCCGTCGCGCCCTCCACGCGCAGGGACTCGCCCCCGGCGCGCACCCGGCCGCCCCGGGCCGTTACCTTGGTGTCATTGACATAGCGGATCGCGCCCGGGATCCCGCCCTTGTCGTCGCCTTTACCCTCCAGGCGCAGGAGATTGCCGCCCGGGATACTGACCTTCGTATCCTTCATCGGCGTCTCGTAGAAGAGCTCACAACTGAGGGACTTGGGCGCAGAGGCCGTCAGGCGCACGATGATGAGCTGGTCGGTGAAAGAGGAAAAAACCTCCTCCACGTACTCCACGCCACCGATCTTGTAGCTGGTACGCACGACCGCCCGGTCGATGTCGAGTTCGCGACGGTAGTCGCTCACCTCCCCCTCCCGGCCGGAGAAACGGATCTTCAGCGAGCCGGCGGTCTGGTACGACATCTCCTCGCCCACGGGCGAGAGGAAATTCTCGTCGCCGAGCTTCTGGGCCTCTTCGTACTTACGGGCAAAGACCAGCTCGCGCATCTTCTGCAGGTTCTGCAGGCCCTTGGGGTTCCAGTTCTCGTACGGGCCGCCCGTGGAGATGGTCTCCTCGTTGAGTTGGAGTTCCTCCACGTCGGTGCCGCCGTAGACCATCGCGCCGATGCGGCCGTTGCCGACCGGCCACGCCTCCTCCCAGGCGACGGCAGGCTTGTCGAACCAAAGGACATTCTTGGGCGACTGGGCGGACAGGCTGGAGGCCGTCGCCCAAAGGGCCGCCAGCAGGACAAGCACTCTTCTCATATGTTCAATAGCTTGTGAAAGAGATAATTACAGAGCCCAGGGTCCCATCACGGAATCCCAGGTGTAGCGCGCAGTATCGGCAGGGCTCAGCTGGTGCGACCAACCCACGCGCCCGTCGGCAGCGGCGCCGGGACCGAAGCAATCCGATTCGGCATAGAACGCTGTCTTCTCGTTGGCAGGATTGTTCCAGTTGTGCCAGCCCTCCGGGCGGATGTGGGCGCCGAGTTCGCAATGCAGGAACACGGTCTGCGCGTAGGGGCGCCAGGGACGGCCCAGGTAGACCTTCGTCACACCGGGACCGGCCGTCAGGCGGCAGTCCTTGAAGACGTAGCCGAAAGGCTGGCCCTGGACGGTGGAGGCCGCCGTCACATAGCTGTCAGCCAAGGACTTGATCTCGCAGCGCTCGAACCAGGCGCGGCTGCTGCCAAAGATGAAGTCCGTCGTCCCCTCGATGTAGCAGTCGAAGAAAGCGTTGCGGATGTGGCCCCCGTCCTCGGAATACTTGCCGAAGGTGTAGAGGGTGTCCTGGTTGCCCAGGAACCGGCAGCGGCGGGCCGTGAAGCGGTCGCCGTTGGTAAAGAGCGCGACCGCCTGGCCCACGCGGCCGGCGTCGTTCTCCACCGTCAGGTCCTCCAGTGTCACGTCCTCGGCGTGCACGAACATCGTGGCGCTGCCGGAGGTGCCGATGGTCCCCTCCGCAAAGCCCCAGGGCTGCGGAGCGGCATTGCCGTAGACGATGACCGTGTTCATCGCGTCCAGGCCCTTGAGCACCAGGCGGCGCTTGTTCCAGGGGATGATGATGCGCTCGCGGTAGATGCCGGGCTTGACCAGGATCCGGTACTGCCCGCCGTGGAGCGCGTCCGGGGCCGCGTCGATGGCGGCCTGCACCGTCAGGAAGTCCCCGCGCCCTTGCTGGTCCACGACGGCGTCCCAGCGGACGAGGTGCTTCGCGATTTCGGGCAGTTTGACGCGGATGGAGTCGCAGACGATGTCGCAGTTGCGGCGCGCACCCAGCGGCGTGGAGTGCGTGTTGTCCTGGATGCCCTGCGGCTTGGCGGGACAGACGCCCGGCTCGATCCACATGAAGTACGGCCGCGAGGCGAGGTCGCCCGCCTGCTTGAGCCACTTGATGGTGGCCTGCTCCATATCGATCAGGGTCGTCCCGGTCTCGCGGGCCACGGCGCGCATCGAGGCCGGATACTCCCCGTGCGTGGTCTCGTCGAGGACCCCGTCATAGAAATGCCGGCGCGCCACCGGGGTCAGCAGGACCGGCGTGGCGCCCAGTTCGCGGGCGGTGTTGATGAACAGGCGCAGGTAGTCCTGCCACTCCGTCCAGGCAGGGGCGTAGCCCTTGCCGTTGGGTTTCTGGTCGTTGTGGCCGAACTCGATGAAGAGGTAGTCGCCCGGGCGGATGTTGGCCTTGACGCGGTCCCAGATGCCCTCGGCGATGGCCGTCTTGCAGCTGCGGCCGTTCTTGGCGTAGTTGATCACGCGCACGCGGCTGTCGAGGAAATTCTCGAAGACCATCCCCCAGCCGCGCTCGGGGTTGAGCCCGCTGATGTCCTTGTCGGCCATCGTACTGTCACCCATCAGGTGGATGGTGAAGTCGACCGTGGACGCAGGGACCTGGAGGTCCAGGGTCGGGCCGGCACTCTTGCGCACGAGCGCAGGGACCTTGGAAGCCGGCAGGGCCGTATAGGCATAGGGCATCTCCACCGTCCCGCGGTCGGCGGGGCTGAACTTCTCGCGGAAGACATTGCCCCGGAACTGCCAGGCCAGCGCGTCGGGCTCCGGGGCGAAGATGTTCTTCACGCCGCGGTCGAAGTAATTGCCTTCCAGCAAAGCGCGCGCACCGAAGCAGGCATTCACGGCCGGGTACTCATTGCCGGCACAGTCATAAAGGTTGTTGAGCAGGTGTGCATCGGCACAGGTGATGACGGGCATACGGACCTGCACGCCCTGCCCCCAATGGCAATATGCGAAAGTAATGTGGAGGATCTGCTTCAGGCCATCCTGGTTCATCGTTCCGGCAATCAGGTTCGAGGCCTGGTGGCCGTAAGAGCGGTCGGAATACTCGAACACACACCAGCTCACGGTGACGAAGTCCACCCCCGGACGGATGTCAAAATTACCGTCCATCCCGTCCAGGAAGCGGCAATGGTCCACCCAGACATGCCGGCAACCGGTGTTTAAGGTCAGCAGGTCGTCACCCCCCACGTCGATGGCTCCGGGACCGACCAGCGCCAGATTGCGGAGGATGATGTTCTCGCAACCCGCGAACCCGAACAGGCCGGCGCGACGGTATCGTTCCGTGGCGTCGCCGTAACGGTCTATGATGGCCTGACGGACGTGCTGCTCACGTTCCTCGGCCACGCGGGCGCCGTTGCTCAACAGCCCGCCGCCACCCTGGTCGGACATCGATTTCACCCCGACGGAATCCAGCAGGTGGTGGATTTCGGGCGTGACCTCGAACTGCGTGCGGATGCGGGCGCCATTCACGCCCAGGAAGCTCTTGCCGCGCAGGCCGCGGAACGAGATGGAGCTCGAGATGATGAAGTCGCCGCGGGCGCCGTCGAACACGATCACGTCGTAGTCCTTGACCGCCTTGATGACGTCCTCGCGCATATCCATCCCGTTGCTCAGCAGCACGACGGTCCGCGCGGGATCACCGCCGGTAAGCTCATATCCGCTCCCCTCCGTCAGTGAGAGCGCCGTCGCCCACCCGAACGGTCCCTCCGGGGCAGTCGATTGCTTTGCGGCGACGGAAAGCGGAGCGGAAATTGGGTTTTCGGCAAACCTGTCCGAAAAATAATTTCCGGCCGCCCGTCTGGAAGACTCCGTCGCCGCCGGAGCCAGTGCAAGGATCAAGGAAGAAAGGGCAAGGAACAGTCGTACCATCATCATTCAGCGTCTTTGTCAATGAAGCGGATCAAGGTTACCATCTTGTTGATGTAGTCCCGGGTGGAAATACACATCGTGCCGTCCGTGCAGCGGTAGGGCGAGGTGTCATACTCGTCACCGACGTTGGTGGAGCCGTACTTCGTCTCGCCACTGGGCGTGGTCGGCGCACCGGGCTTGTAGGGATTGGAGGTGCTGCCCAGCGGGCTCAGCCAGTAGCCCTCGGGCGTGAGCGCGTCGATGATCGCCTTGACATCGCCGCGCATCGGACGCGCTGCCGCGACGTACTTCGGCAGCGGCACCAGCTCCTTCTCCAGCAGCGGAGAACCCTTGACAACCTCGGCGACGGGCCGCGCCTTCAGCTCCTCGTACTGGCGGCGGAGCGCCTTGACGTTGATTCGCGCCGCCGAACTGTAGTGTCCGATGGTGCCCGAGATATCCTGATTGGTGAAATAGTGGCCGTTGTACCAGTTGGAGCCCACGCGGTGGACATACTGCGGGATGCCGGTGTCCGGATCGATGAAGCGCGGCACGAGGATGGCGTCCGGATCCCCGCTGGGGCGCCCCCACTTCTGCTCCTCGGAGGCAGGCAGTTTGAGGGATTCCAGGAAATCGAGGGCGGCCGGGATGCCTGCCAGGAAGCGGGTGTCGCCCGTGAGGCGGTAGTACTGCATCATCTGGCGCACCATCGACGCGGTGCAGCTGGAGCTGATGGCGCGCGGCTCGTAGGAGCGCGCGTGGGCCGGCTTGAGGTCGGACGGGGTATACTGATCGGACCAGCCGGCGTACGGAACGCCCTGCTGGAGCAGGATACAGAGGTACATCGCCCGGTAGATGGGCTCCTTGAGTCCGGGCATGCCGAGCGTCTGGTAGCATTGCACCAGGAAATCGATACACTGCGGAATCACGTCGTCGTTAAGCGTGATGAAGGAACTGTAGTCGGGACGGCCCTGGAAAGGATGGTCGTACATCAGCGGCCAGCGCTGCGGCCAGCCGCCGCTCGGATACTGGCTGTTCAGCACAAAGGCGATGGCCTTGTCCAGCGCCTGGCGGAAGGCAGGATCGTATTTCTCGGCATAGATGCGGAGCAGGAACTTGGCGCACTGCGAAGTACAGGAGTCATCGAAGGTGGCATTGCCGTAATAATGCTGGAACTCCTCCAGACGCCAGCCGCTCTGGCCCACGGTGGCGTACCAGTCCTTCAGCGAGGCCTCGCCGGCGAAGTCGAAGGTGTAGTTCCAGCCACCGCTCTCGTGCTGGCCCCAGATCAGGGCCTGGGCCACCCGCTTGGCGGCTTCGTAATAATACTCGTCCCCGGTGGCGTGGTAGGCGTCCAGCAGGAGCTGGCCCATCTGGGGCGTGCCCGGGTCCTGGGTCCAGACCATCGTGCGCTTGGCTTCCATCTCGCCCCACTGGCGGGACAGGTCCGGGAGATAGTTCCAGACGAATCCGCCGCGGTAGCCCACTACATCCATCATATACTGGGTGGCGGTCTTCATCGTCTCCAGGGCCTGGGCCTCCAGGGACTTGGGTTTTGCCGTAAGGGTGAGGGGGAGCAGCAGGCTGGTCAGTACGAGCAATCGGTGAATCAGGGACTTCATATGGTTTTTGGTTTGATATTGTTCAAAGATAGGAAAATTGTCCCTATCTTTGGCAAAACAACCATCCGAAATGAACAAATTCATCACCATTTTCTCCCTCGCTGCGGCACTTGTCGTGTCCGCCTGTGGCAACCAGCCCAAGGAGACTCCCGAACCCCAGCAATCCCAAAACGAACAAGCAATGACTCAGCAAAGCGGCAATTTCATCTTCGAGGCCGAGACCGACTGGCACGATGCCGGCGGCGGCGTCGTGCGCCAGATCCTTGGCTACAACGACAACATCATGATGGTCAAGGTCAAGTTCAAGAAGGGCCAGGTGGGCGACATGCACAGCCATCCGCACTCCCAGGTGACCTATGTGGCTTCCGGCAAGTTCGAGTTCACGGTCGGTGGCGTGACCAAGATCGTGGAGGCCGGCGACGCCCTCTACAAGCAGCCGAACATCGAGCATGGCTGTGTCTGTCTCGAGGACGGCATCCTGATCGACTGCTTCAACCCGATGCGCGACACTTTCCTCAAGTAGTCTGACTCCTCTGGCTCTACGCGAAGGGCGGAACGCGACAAAAGCGTTCCGCCCTTCGCTTGTTATACTTTCTATGTCTTCTTTGTCATTCTCTTTTCCCGTTGTCCTTGGTCGCCGGGGGAACAGGCGTGCTGCCTTCCGGGCAAGGGAAATTGCCCGTCAGGCAGCAGCCTGTTCCCTTTCCGGCTCAGGAACCTATTGATTATCCGATGGATAATGGACGGTGAAGCAGGCGCCGCCGAGGGTGAAGGAACGGCTGTAGGAGATGGTGGCGCCGCAGCGCTCCAGGATGCTGCGGCTGATGGCGAGCCCGAGGCCGGAGCCGCCGTTCTTGGTCGTGAAGTTCGGGGTGAAGAGCTTGTCGACGTTCTCCTCGGACACGCCGGGGCCGTTGTCTTCCACGACCACGTCGTAGAAGCCGTCCTGCGTGGACTTGCGCAGGGACACGACGATGCGTCCGTCCGGCGCGTCGCCGATGGCCTGGACGGCGTTGCCCAGCAGGTTGACGAACACGCGGGTGAGCTGCGGCTTGGGGCCCGTGACCACCACGCCGGCCAGTCCCAGGTAGTCGAAGGTGATGTTCTCCTTGTTGTCGAACATCGAGAGCTCCTCCTGAAGGAGCTTGTCCAGGACGATCTCCGTGGGCTCCTCGGTGTAGAGCTTGGCGAACGTGGGGAATTCGTTGG
>JAEEGL012535393.1_pt1 | contig 15916 bp, 11 predicted proteins | sample 9134231 | NCBI WGS metagenome assembly JAEEGL01 (sample SAMN16246548, study PRJNA631951) | gut metagenome | biome: gut microbiome; feature: rumen; material: fiber-attached | host: Bos | place: Iran: Karaj | collected 2018-10 | reverse complement strand
CCTGCTGGTCAGCGGGAGCGGTCCGCAGAACCGCGATGAAGAATTGATGGGCCACCGGCCCTTCGCGGTCATTGCCGACGCTTTCGCCCGCGCAGGCATCGCGACGCTCCGCTACGACGACCGCGGCACGGCCGCGTCCACCGGCGATTTCTCCACGGCGACAACGGCGGATTTCGCCGATGACGCCGCAGCGGGCATCCGCTTCCTCCGCGGGAAAGGCTTCGCCAAGGTCGGCCTCCTCGGCCACAGCGAGGGCGGCACCATCGCCTTCCTCATCGCCGGGTCCCCCGACACCCCGGCAGACGCCTGTCCGGACTTCATCGTCAGCATGGCCGGCATGGCCGAACGCGGCGACAGCGCGCTGGTCCGGCAGGCGAAAGCCATGCTGAAGGCCAACGGCGTGCCGGATGCCGTCGTCGGACTGGCCGTCCGGAAAGTGATGAAGGAGATGAAGAAGCAGACGCCCTGGGGGCCGTATTTCCTTGCGCTGGATCCGGCGCCGGCCATCGCCGCCACGCGCTGCCCGGTCCTCGCCCTCAACGGCGAGAAAGACACGCAGGTCTTCCCGGAATACAATCTGGAAAAGATCCGGCAACTCCTCCCCACGGCCGACACCCGTCTCTACCCCGGCCTCAACCACCTCTTCCAGCACTGCGAAACCGGCCTCAGTTCGGAATACGGCCTCATCAGCGAGACCCTCTCTCCGGAGGTACTCGCCGATATGGCCGACTGGATTTCAGCGCAGTAGGGAAAAAGCCCGGCGGACGCTTCAGTCTTCCGGGGACAGATCCACCATTACCTTCATCGACGTCTCGCGGTGGGCGTCGATGTAGTTGTAGGCCTCTGCGTACTCTTCAAAGGGGAAACGCTTGGTGACCAGGGGCTCCAGGTGGATGTGGCCGGCGGCGATCTCGCGGACGGCGGTTTCGTAGTCCTCGTGGCGGTACATCATGGAACCGATGAGGTAGAGTTCGTGCTCGCCGAGGTAGAACATGCTGAGGGCGGGATCGTGGGCATGGACGCCGACGATGATGATGTCGCTGCCCTTCTCGATGGTCTCCATCAGGCTGCGGAGGGAGGATTCCACGCCGGCGCATTCGATGCCGACCTGATAGCCCTCGGCACCGAACAATGACGGAAGTGCCTCTTTAATAGGGGTTTTCGCCACATTCAGCGTATGCTCGATGCCGCATTGCCGGGCAATGCCGAGGCGGTAGTCCGAGACATCGGTGATGACCACTTTCTTCGCGCCGCGGGCGATGCAGAACTGCGCCACGAGGTTGCCGATGGTGCCGGCGCCGGAGACGATGACATTCTTGCCCCTGAGTTCCCGCGGGCGGGAACTGGCATGGGCGCCGACGGCCGTCGGCTCGACCATCGCCCCATAGGTCAGGGACATCCCGTCCGGCAGCGCAACGACGCGGTCCTCCGTCACGACGAAATAGTCCTGCGCGGCGCCGTCGGCCTGGAAAGCCTGGACCTTCAGGTGCTCGCAGACATTGTACTGCCCGCGTTTGCAGGGGTTGCACTCCCCGCAGACGAGCTGCGGCCGGCAGGTCACGTTCTGCCCGGGACGGAACTTCGTGACGTCCGGACCGACGGCGACCACGACGCCGGAGTACTCATGGCCCTGCACGACGGGATACATCGTGCTCGGGTGGGTGCCGTGATAAGAATGGATCTCACTGCCACAGATCCCGATGTGCTTGATATTCAAGAGGATTTCATTCCCTTTCAGGTCTTCGGCCTTCGGGGCTTCGACGCACGGCTGGAACACGACCTTGTGCGGTGCCTCCAGGACTACTCTTCGCATACGATGGGTTTTGAGGGTTTACCGAGATAACAGATGACAAAGCTCACGAGGCAGCCGATCGGCGTCCACCAGGTCCAGGCAATGGAAACCTTGTGGCCGAACCAGGCCTCGGAGAGCGGTCCGAGCACATACGGCTGCATGGCCAGCACGACCAGCAAGCCGATGACAAGGGCCGCCACGATGCTGCGGGTATTGCCGCGGCGGGTGAAAAGGGCGCAGACGAACACGCCGCCCATGCCCGCATAGGAGAAGCACATCACGCCCGTCGCGAAGTCCACGAGGTTCAGGCCGCTGGCCTGCTGCATCACCGCCGTGACCATGGCGAAGCCCGTGAGGATGGCGCCCATCAGGGCCGCCATCTTCTTGGAGGAAGCCATCTGCTCCTCGGCGGTGGTGATGGCCCGGCCACGGTCCCGCTTGATCGGAAGATAGAGGTCCGCCGTGAAACTCGAGGCCATCGAATTGATGGCGGAATTGAAACTCGAGAGCGCCGCGGCAAGCACACCGACGATCATCAGGCCGCGGAGACCCGTCGGGATGCTGTTCTTGATGTACTGGGGGAAGAGGTCGCGGGCATCGCCGGCGAAGCCGCAGAGGCCGCCCGGATCGACCGCGTTGTACCTGACCCAGAGGAGGAGGCCGATCGAGAGGAAGATCAGCACGATCGGTAGGCTCATGACCTGGGAATACACGAGCGACACGCCCGCCGTCTTCACGTTCCGGCAGGTCAGCTGCCGCTGCACGAACTCATGGTCGGTCGAGAACTGGACGACCTTGAACACCGTCGCGCCGATGAGCGCGCCGAGCAGGTTGTACGGCACGTCGAAGCGGAAGGAAGGGTCGATCACCTGCACCTTGCTGCCCGGGGTCCACTCGCCGGCGACCTTTACGCGCCCGTGCGTCAGGCTCTGCCAGATGTCGCCGAAACTGAAGTCCGGCGTCATCGACGCATACACCATCCCGAGGGCCACGAGGCCCGTCCCGATGACCAGCAGGATCTGGATCGTGTCGATGTAGATGAGGCCCTTGATGCCCCCCGCCATCGTGTAGATGGTCGATACGACGCCCAGGATGATGATGGAATACAGCAGGAACTGGAACTGGATCGAGCCGTAGAGGATGACCGAAACGGCGATGGCGGCGATGAACAGCCGGGAGCCGCTCGTGAACAGCTGCCCGAGCAGGAACATCACGCTCGTCCAGCGTTTCGAGGTCTCGCCGTAGCGGTCGCCGATGTAGCCGTAGATCGTGATCGTCCCCGCCTTGTAGAGTTTCGGGAGGAAGAGCCAGGCCACGAGGAGGCCGCCGAAGATGGCCCCGATGCAGAGCAACAGGTAGGTGAGGTTCGTGTTGAAGCCCAGTTCGGGCGAGCCGACGAAGGTGCCGGCGCTGATGGAGGTGCCGGTGGCGGCCAGGGCGACCATCCAGGTCGGCATGCTGCGGCCGCCGAGGAAATAGTCCTCCATGTCCCGGTTGCGCCGCGAGAATCGGAAGCCGAGGCCCACGAGCAGGGACAGGAAGGCGATGATGATGATCCAGTCGATCGGGTTCATGGGCTAGATGCTTTCGATTTGTTTCGCGGTGTTGTCGATCAGCGTATAGAATTGATTGTACTGCACATCCGTCCGTCCCGCACCCTTCCGCATGAGGGCCTTGAGCTCCTCCAGACGGGTCGTATAGATATCCCTCGGCCACACGCCGTGCTTCGTGCACAGGCTCGCGGCCATGCCCACGACCTCGCCGATCATGCCGCAGGTCCGCATGACGCGGGTGGAGCCGAGTGCGATGTGCGTGACGCTGATGTCGCGGCCGGCCATGAACAGGTTGCGGACATCCTTCGAATAGAAGCAGCGGTACGGGATCGCATAGGGCGTCACGGGCGTCAGGTGGCCGTCGGAGAGCCACTCGTGGCCCGGGAAGTCCTTGCTGTTCTTCGGTTTGGGCAGGTGCTGGTCGATGTTCCAGGAAAGGGAGGCGGAGCCGTCCTCATAGGGGACGCGCTTGAGGATATCCCCCTGGGTAAGCACATGGTCGCCGACGATGCGGCGCGACTCCCGCTTGCCGATCACATGGCTGACCCAGACCAGTTCCGTGCACTCCCAGTCCTCCTTGGCGGAGTAGCGGTTCTTGCAGTAGGAGAAGGTCGAATAGGCCACGTACATGCCGTAATCGCGCATCTTCTCGGCCTCGGAGATGGGATCGTAGCGCATGCCGACCTCCCAGTACCAGTTGGCCCGGTGGACCGGCTCGACGGTCGTCTCGTCCAGGAACAGACCCCAGTCGACCGTGTCCGGGAAGGTGCTGGGGACATTGTGGTCCTCGCAGTACCATTCGATGGAGCCGCCCATGTGCAGGTCGTCCGCCACTTCCGGGGCGAGGCTTTCGCCGAAGGCGCTCCGGGACTCGCGGCCCGACATCGTCTCCGCGCCCGCCATGACCGCAAGGGAGGCGTCTCCCGTGCAGTCCGAGAACAGCCGGCCGGTGACGCGGATCCGCCGCTGGGTGGCCGCATCGACGGCCTCGACCGCGACGATGCGGTCGCCGTCCATCTCCGCGCCGACGACGCAGCAGCCGAGCAGCAGCGTGACGTTTGGCTCCGCCTCCACGACGCGCATCTTCCGCGCGTCCTCATAGCGGTGGGCGCCGCGGGCGTTGCCGCCGTATTCGGGCCCGATTTCATTCAGCATGTAGCCCAGGGCCCCATAAGGCGGGAGGTTGATCCGGCCGCCGAGGCCGACGCGGACCTCGGAGGAGTTGTTGCCGCCGAGCACGTAGCGGTCCTGCAGCAGGGCGACCTTCGCCCCGAGGCGGGCGGCCGAGACCGCCGCGCACTCGCCGGCGATGCCGCCGCCGACCACCACAAGGTCGAAAGGCCCGAGGTCTTCGACCGGTTCCACGCCCAGAAGCGCCTCACGGATCGCGCGATACGTTTCAAGGGAATCGTCGGGGACCTCCTCCGTCCGGGTCAGGATGAGCGCGTCGCAACGGCCGTCGAAACCCGTCAGGTCGTGGAGCGCAATCCGGTGTTCCCCGGCCGTCAGGTGGTGCTTGCCCCCCTTCTGCCAGTACCAGCGGTCATCCGGGCCGCTGCCGAAGGTCTCCGCGTCGGCCCGGCCGTCGATGACGACCTGGAAAATGCCCGGCGCGGGACCGTCCGACCAGGGCCGGATCCAGTTTTTCGTGCGGACAAGGAGGGTATAGTCCCCTTCTTCCCGCACGTCGAATGTCGTGACGGCGTCCCCGGCGAGCGGGGTGCCGATGCCGTGGGCCAGCAGGTAGCTGGAACCCATCTGGAGGATGAACTGCTGTTCAAGCGTCCAGTCGCCCCGCTCCGCGAAACGGGAGGCGAGGAGGAAGATGCTGTCTTGGGGTGTCATCTGTCTTCAGCCTGGTGGCCGACCCGGTCGACCTGGTGATAGAACTGGGTGTAGGGGAGGTCGGTCCGGCCGGTCCCCTTCCGCATCAGTTCCTGTAAATCAGAGAAATATGTGGTGTAGATATCGCGCGGGAGGACCTTCCGCCTCGCGCAGATGCTCGCGGCCATGCCCACGACCTCGCCCATCATGCCGCAGGTCCGCATGACGCGGATCGAGCCGAAGGCGACGTGCGTCACGCTGATGTCGCGGCCAGCCATGAACAGGTTCGGGACATCCTTCGAATAGAAGCAGCGGTACGGGATCGGATACGGGTCGATCGGCGTGAGCCGGCCGACGCTGATCCAGGTCTCGCCCGGATAACGTTCCTCGTTTTCGGCCATCGGGTAGTGCTGGTCGATGCGCCAGGTCGTCGTGCAGGTCTCGTCCTCGTGCTTGATGTGGCGCGTGAGGTCGTTTTCGGTCATGACGTAGTCGCCGACGATGCGCCGCGACTCCCGCTTGCCGGCGACATGGCTGACCCACACCAGATGGGTGCACAGCCAGTCTTCCTTGGCGGAATAGCGGTTCTTGCAGTAGGAGAAGGTCGAATAGGCCACGTACATGCCGTAGTCGCGGACCTTCTCGGCGTCGGCCACCTGGTCGTCGTGCATGCCGACCTCCCAGTACCAGTTCGCCCGGTGGACCGGCTCGACCGTGATCTCGTCCAGGGCCAGGCCCCAGTCGGCGGCGTCCGGGAAGTCGCAGGGCGTGTTCCAGTCCTCGCAGTACCACTGCAGGGAGGCGCCCATCGTGTAGTCGTCGGCCACCTCCGGGGCGATCCGCTCGTTGTACTCGCTCCGCGCCTCGCGGCCCATACGGGTCTCCGCGCCGGCCATGACGGCCAGGTAGGCGTCGCCCGTGCAGTCGGCGAAGGTGTTGCCCGACAGGCGGATGAGCGTCTGCTCCGTCGCCTCGCGGGCCGTGACGGCAACGATCTTTCCGTCAGCCATTTCCGCGTCGATGACGCTGTAGCCGCAGAAGAGCGAGATGTTCTTCTCGGCAAGGACCACGCGCATCTTCTTGTCGTCCATGTAGTGGTGGGCGCCGCGGGCGTTGCCGATACGCTCCGGCCCGATCTCGTTGATCAGGTAGCCCAGGGAGGGATACGGATCCACGTTGATCCGGCCGCCCAGGCCGACGCGGACCTCGGAGGAGTTGTTGCCGCCGAGGATGTAGCGGTCCTGGAGCAGGGCCACCTTGCAGCCGAGCCGGGCCGCGGCGAGGGCGGCGCAGATGCCGCTGATGCCGCCGCCGACCACGACGAAGTCGAAATGGCCCTTGTCCTCAGGCACTTCCGGACCGAGCACCGCTTCGCGGAGGGCCTTGTACTCCGCCAGGCTGTCGCCCGGGACTTCGTCCGAGCGCGTCAGCAGGACGGCGTCGCAACGGCCGTCGAAACCCGTCAGGTCGTGCAGGGCGAGCGTGTGCTTCCCGGCCTCCAGCCGGTATTTCCCGCCCCGCTGCCAGCACCAGTGCGGCGTCACTTCGCCGGTCGAGGCGCTCCGCCCCGTGCCGAAGGTCTCCCCGTCGGGAGCGCCGTCCAGAAACAGCTGGAACACGCCGGGCGTCGGCGCATCAGACCAGTATTTCGTCCAGTTCTTCGTGCGGACATAGAGGGTATATTCCCCGTCCGCAGGCACCTCCACGGCCGTTTCCGCATCTTTCGGAAGCGGCGTGCCGATGCCGTGGGCCAGCAGGTAGCTGGACCCCATCTGCAGCACGAACTGCTGCTCGACGGTCCAGTCCCCCCGGTCTTTGAAACGTGTCGCAAGCGCGAGCACGGAATTGCTTTTATCGATCATGACATCAAATATACGAAAAAGTGACGATTCCCGGAGCGGGGAAAGCGCAGGAACAGGGCCCAAACCGGATTTTCCGAGGTTTGGACCCTGTTCCGAAGCGTCGGAGCGAAGCCGCAGGCTAGATGTCGTAACCGGCGAACTCGATGTCGTTCGCGGCGCGGGCCTTCAGGTCCTTGTTCTTGTAAGCCTTCTCGAGGTTGGCCTTGACACCGGCGGCGTCACCCTTGCGGGCGGCGATGATGGCCTTCAGGTAGGCGCATTCGGGGCAGCCGCAGTGGATGGCCTTCTCCGCCTTGTCGAGCTGGTCGGTCAGGATGTAGGCGAGGGCGATGTTCTGGCAGCAGCCCTTGACGTCGGCAAGCTCCTGGGCGGCCTTGTCGTAGTTGCCGGAGAGGATGTCCACCACGCCGAGGTTGGCCTTGGCGTCTTCGGTCTTGGCGGCCTTGAAGTAACGCTCGGCGGCGGCGAGGTCGCCCTTGCGGAGGGCGATGACACCGAGGGCGTTCTGGACGTCGGCGTCATTGGCATCGACCTTGGCGAGGGCGCTTTCCGCCTTGGCGTTCTTGCCCTGGGCCAGGTAGAGGGCGGCCAGGTTGTACTGGGCGCGGGCGCTGTTGTACTTGTTGACGGCCTTCTCGTAGAGGGCTTCCTTCTGGGCCTGGTCCTTGACGAGGGTCGCGGCGCGGAGGAGGGCCTCCTCATCGAGCACGTCGCTGTTCTCCTCGACAATCTTCAGCAACTCATCGGGGGTGTAGTTGGCGTATTCGACGTTGGCGATGAAGCGGGCGCGGCGGAGTTCCGGAAGGACCTCGCCCTTGAGGGCGGTGAATACCTCGGACATGTTGCGGATCTCGCTCTCACGCACGTTGGGGTCGCTGTACATGGAAAGGACGCGGAGGATGAGGTCCTTGTCCTCGATGTCGGACTCGCTGACGAGCTTCTGGAAACCTTCCCAGTCCTCGCCGAGGCTCTTGATCTCCGGGGCGGAGAGGCCGTAGCCCTTCATGATCTTCTCCCAGGCCTTGGCGGCGCTGGCGGAACGCTTGTCGGAGAGCTTGTTGTTGAGGTCCTGGGCGCCTTCCGGGGAGGCGTAGGCCACGATCTCGGTGCCGGTCACGGTCGCCTTGTCATTGGCGTTGATCGCATTGACGGACTTCTGGAAATCCTGGATGGAGGAACCCTTGATCTCCTGGTTGCGGACCTCGGCGCTGTTGACCAGGTACTTGATCTGGCCTTCGGTCTTGGTCGTGTAGGTGTCCTGGTAGTTGTCGGCCTTGAAGGGGATGCGGCCCTTGCTGTCCACGAGCATGTAGGTCGTGTTCAGGCCGTCGGCGACCTTGCGGACCGGGAGGGCGAACTCCTTCTTGCCCGCCTTGACGACGCCGCGCAGTTCGAGATAGCACTTCTCCATGCCCTCGGCGAAGTCGAAGTGGAGTTTCTCGGTCACGGTCTGGCCGGCGGAGGAGACGGTCTTGTAGTTGTCCTTGACCTTCTCGCCCTGGTAGATGAACGGAGCCATCTTGGCCTCCTCGCCTTCATAGACGAGCACCGGGGTGACCTCGAGGATGGCCTTCGGGTTGAAGTAGCCGTCCGGGTAGGTGACCGAAACGACGGGGTCGATGGAACCGCCGACGGCTTCCAGCACGCCGGGCTCACATGTAACCTCTACGTTCTCAGCCATTTTCACCATCTTTTCGATGGAAGAGCAGGAAGCGGCGGCGACCAGGACGGCCGCGGCGGCAAGCAATTTGAGCGTTTTTGTCATATCTGATCGATTATTGGTTTGATTCCGTTGCGGGAGTGCTCCCGAACGCAAATATAAACAATTAAATTAAATAAATTGCTAAATTTGCAGAACTATGGACCTGCAAGGACTAAAAAACAAATTCGATATCATCGGCAACGATCCGGCGCTCAACCTGGCACTGGAAACGGCCGTCAAACTCGCTCCCACCGACCTGTCCGTCCTCATCACCGGCGAGACGGGTTCGGGCAAGGAAAACATCTCCCGGATCATCCACCAGTACAGCCGCCGGCGCAACGGCAAGTTCTTCGCCGTCAACTGCGGCGCCTTCGCCGAGGGGCTGATCAATTCGGAACTCTTCGGCCATGTGAAGGGGGCCTACACGGGCGCCTCGGACAACCGCTCCGGCTATTTCGAGGAGGCGGACGGCGGCACGCTCTTCCTCGACGAGATCGCCGAACTGCCGCTCCTGTCGCAGGCGCTGCTCCTCCGCGTGCTCCAGAGCGGGGAATACCGCAAGGTCGGCAGCAACAAGGTCGAGCGTACGGACGTCCGCGTCATCGCCGCGACCAACATCGACCTCTACGAGGCCGTGCGCCGCGGCAAGTTCCGCGAGGACCTCTATTACCGCCTCTCCGCCGCCAGCATCCGCGTCCCCTCGCTGTCCGAGCGCAAGGATGACATCTACCTGCTGTTCAGGAAGTTCACCTCGGACTTCTCGGAGAAATACAACATGTGCAAGATCACCCTGACCGACGACGCCGTCCAGTTGCTGAAGGGGTACCGCTGGCCGGGGAACATCCGCCAGCTGATCGGATTCACGGAGGCCATGACCGCCCAGGAATCGATGCAGATCACCCCGACGACGCAGCGGATCGTCCTCGACGCCGTGACCGTCGCCCGCTACCTGCCGAAGGAGCAGGGCCCGCGGCTCCCCGCCGTCTACGAAGGCGACCGCGGGGGCACGCTGAGCGACGCCGAGAAGCAGGCGATTTTCAAGGCCATCCTCGACCTCAAGCAGGAGGTGGATGCGCTCAAGGCCGAGATCCATGCCCGCCCGGTCCCGCTCCCGCCCCACCGCGAGGAGGCCCAGGAGGCCGAATGGCAGGACGAGTTCGAACCGGCCGGGGACGGCGGCAAGCCGGTGGTGCGCTTCAGCGCCCCGCAGCCGGAGGACGATCCCGCGCCGGAAGGGCACACGATGAAGGACATCCTCCGCGAGAACATCCGGAGGGCCCTGGAGAAGCACGGCGGCAACCGCAAGCTCGCCGCGCAGGAACTCGGCATCTCGGAGCGGACCATCTACCGGAACCTCCCTCCGGAATTCCAGAAATTCAAGAAAGCATGAAACGGACCCTTCTTCTCCTCCTCCTGCTGCCGCTGGCCGCATGCGGGATTGTAAAATACTCCTTTTCAGGCACTTCCATCCAAGCGGACGTGAAGACCATCACGATCCCCTACGTCGAATACAAGGCGCTCCGCGTCAACCCGTCCCTCTCCTCGGACCTCACCCAGGCCCTCCAGGACAAGTACCGCAAGCTGACCAGCCTCGAGCAGGTCGACCTCGACGGCGACCTCGAAGTCGTCTGCGAGATCACCGGCTACGACATCCAGGCCACGGCCGTCACCGCGGACGAAGTCGCGGCCCAGAACCGCCTGACCGTCACGGTCAAGTGCGTTTTCACCAACCGGAAGTATCCCGAGGACAACATCGACAAGTCCTTCTCCGCCTATGCGGACTACGACTCCACCCAGGCGCTCGAGGCCGTGGAAGGGACCCTCTGCGAGGAAATCATCGACAAACTCTGCGAAGACATCTTCAACGCAACCGTAGCGCAATGGTAAAGAAGGACCACATCGACCTCCACGCCCTGACGATGGAAGAACTCGCCGGGGTGGTGAACCTGTACCCCTGGTACGGGGCGGCGCGGGCGGAACTGTGCCGGCGGATGGCCCGTTCCGGCGGCGACGCCTGGGGCGAGGAACAGTTTGCGGAAATGGCCCTGTACGTCGGGGCGCGGGAAAAGGTGGCGGCCCTGCTGCGGAACGCCCGGAAGGAGGATTACGCCGACAAGGACGTCCAGGAGATCCTCAAGTCCTGGATCGCACCGGAGGAAACGCCCGCACAGGCCCCTGCACGGCCGGTCCGCGTCGTGGGCGGCGACTATTTCTCGCAGGCCGAGTACGACCATGTCCGCAGCGACGGCGACGGGGTGTTCACCAAGTTCGCATTCCAGGCGAAAAAGGAGCCCGCGAAGGAGGATGTCCTCCGGGACCTTTCCGACTTGTTCTGCACCGAGTCCCTGGCCCAGATCTACGCCGAACAGGGCTATCCTGAGCTTGCGAAACGCATTTATTCCAAACTAATTTTGGTGAATCCGGAAAAAAGTGCTTACTTTGCAGGCCTTATTGAAAAATTGAGTTAAACGAAGTTTACGATATGAAGCTGTTCTTTATCATCCTGGTCGTCCTGATCGTTTTTGCGGCCATCCTCCTGACCATCGTCGTCCTGCTCCAGAACGGCAAGGGCGAGGGTCTCGCCACCAACTTCACCGCCGCCAACCAGGCCCTCGGTGTCCGTCAGGCCGCCTCTTCCCTGGAAAAGGCCACCTGGACGCTGGTTGCCGTCATCGGCATCCTTTCCATCGCCAGCACGCTGACCGTGGTCCACTCCTCCGACAACGCCGCGCAGGATGCGCTCTCCACGGAAATCCTCAACCAGCAGGGCGCTGACGAGGCTCCGGCCTTCCCGACCGCCCCGGTCCAGCAGGAAGACCCGACCGCCAACTAAACTGACATTTTGTCAGCCGAAAGCTGAACGGAATATCCTTTGATGCATAGCCGTTTGCCCGCCCGGGCAGACGGCTCTTTCCGCATCATCCCGGCGGGCAAAAAGGAGAACAACGTATGAATGAGAACAATAACAGCAGCTTTCTCGGCAGGTTCGCCGTCAACCTCAACGAACAGGCCTCCCGCGGCCGGCTCGACCCCGTGATCGGCAGGGACGACGAAATCCGCCGGGTCCTCCAGATCCTTTCGCGGAGGACGAAGAACAACCCGATCCTCGTCGGCGAACCGGGTGTCGGCAAGACGGCCATCTCCGAGGGAATCGCCCAGAAGATCGTCAACGGCCAGGTGCCGGAAAACCTCAAGTCCAAGACCGTCTATTCCCTGGACATGGGCGCGCTCATCGCGGGTGCGAAGTACCAGGGCGAATTCGAGGAGCGGCTCAAGGGCGTCGTCAAGGAGGTCGTCGAATCGGCCGGTGAGATCATCCTGTTCATCGACGAGATCCACACGCTCGTCGGCGCCGGGCGCTCTTCCGGCGCCATGGACGCCTCGAACATCCTCAAGCCGGCCCTCGCCCGCGGTGAACTGCGGACCATCGGATCGACGACCCTCGACGAGTACCAGAAGTATTTCGAGGCCGACAAGGCCCTGGAACGCCGGTTCCAGATGGTCATGGTCGACGAACCCTCCCCCGCCGAATCCATCTCGATCCTGCGGGGCCTGAAGGAGAAATACGAGAACCACCACAAGGTCCGGATCGAGGATGACGCGCTCATCGCCGCCGTCAACCTCTCCCACCGCTACATCACCAACCGTTTCCTCCCGGACAAGGCCATCGACCTCATCGACGAGGCGGCCTCGAAACTGCGGCTGGAGATGAATTCCGTTCCTGAGCCCATCGACGACCTCAACAGCCGGATCCGCCAGCTGGAGATCGAGAAGGAGGCCATCAAGCGCGAGGGCGTCTCCCTGAAGATGGAAAAGATCGAGGCGGAACTGAAGGAACTGCAGGAGAAGCGCGCCGGGCTGATGAAGCGCTGGAACGAGGAGAAGGAGATCCTCAGCGGCCTCCAGACCGCCCGCCAGCAACTGGAAGACTACAAGATCCAGGCGCAGGCGGCCGAGCGCGCGGGTGATTACGGCCGTGTCGCGGAACTCCGCTACGGCAAGATGACCGAGACGCAGCGGCGCATCGACGACCTCTCCACCCGGGCGGCGGCCATCACGGAACCGATTATCACCGAAGCTGTTACTCCGGAGGACATCGCCGAAGTCGTCGCCAAGTGGACCGGTATCCCCGTCAAGCGGATGCTCGAGAGCGAGAAGGAAAAACTCCTGCGGATGGAGTGCGAACTCCACAAGCGGGTCGTCGGTCAGGACGAGGCCATCCGGGCCGTGTCGGACGCGGTCCGGCGCAACCGGGCGGGTCTGTCCAACGAGAAACGGCCGATCGGCTCCTTCCTCTTCCTGGGCACGACCGGCGTCGGCAAGACCGAACTGGCCAAGGCCCTCGCGGAGTTCCTGTTCAACGACGAGAACATGATCACGCGGATCGACATGAGCGAGTACCAGGAGCGGCACACCGTCTCGCGGCTGGTCGGCGCGCCTCCGGGCTACGTCGGCTACGACGAGGGCGGCCAGCTGACGGAGGCCGTCCGCAGGAAGCCGTACTCGGTCGTCCTGCTGGATGAGATCGAAAAGGCCCATCCGGACGTGTTCAACGTCCTCCTGCAGGTGCTCGACGACGGACGGCTGACCGACAACAAGGGACGGACCGTCGATTTCAAGAACACCATCCTCATCATGACCTCGAACGCCGGCTCGGACATCATCCAGGGCTACATGGAGCGGCTGCCGGAGGCCTCCGGCGTCGATGTCGCCGCCATCGCGGAGCGCCGCCGCCTGCTCGACGAGTGCCGCGGCAAGGTCCTGGAAGTCCTGCGTGCGGGCATCCGGCCGGAATTCCTGAACCGGATCGACGAGATCATCATGTTCGACCCGCTGACGCGCGCCGACATCCGCGACATCCTCCACATCCAGATGGAGGAACTCCGCGGGAAACTGGAGGCGAACGGCGTGAACGTCGTTTTCACCCCGGCCTTCGAAGACTATATGGTGGAACACGGCTACGACCCGGCCTACGGCGCCCGCCCGGTCAAGCGGCTGATGCAGCGCGAGCTCGTCAACCAGCTGGCCAAGGCCATCCTGGACGGGACGGTCAGCAAGGACGCCGCCGTCACGGTCGACGCCTCGGGCGGCCGGGTCCTCCTGCGGAACTAACGGTCTTCCGTCAGCGCGGCCATCCGCAGGAGCGACTGCAGGGCGGAATAGGTGCAGTTCACCCAGTCGTACATCTGGTCCGATTTGTAGAAGGAGCGGGACTTGTACGTCGAGGGCAGACGGCCGGTCCGCTGGTCCTGGACCGCCGTGATCCGGTCGATCAGGGCTTTCGCCTTGGCATAGTAGAGGTCATCCCCCGACAGGAGCCAGTAGTCCAGCATCGCATTGGCGACGTTGCCGGCGCTGGAGACCGTGCCCATCTCGTACTTGTACTGCTCATGGACCGTGGGAACGACCTCCGCGCGGACGCCGCAACTGTCCGGAAGGACGTCCCAGTGGACGAACTGGTCCTCGCTGAAGCGGATCAGGTCGAGCGCCAGGCCGATTTCCTCCCGCGAAGGTTTCTCCTTCTTCAGGAGGCATGTGGCATAGGGGGCCGCCGTGCAGTTCGTCAGGTTCTGGTAGGGTTCAATCCCTCCGATGTTGACGTCTTCGAACTGGGACTCGAGATCGAAGCGCTCCAGTCCCACATCGTGCATCCAGCGCTCGGCAAGTTCCAGTGTATGATGGAATTGCGTCACGCCATACTGCCGCTCCAGGCGGGTGTAGAAACGGACGACGGGATGGAGCATGGCACTCGCCCCGGAGAAGGACTCGCCGGTCTCATAATCGAGCTTTACGGGATAGGAACCGTCCGGGCGCTGCAACTTCCGGTAAGTCTCCGCCATCTTGAGGGCATAGTCGTAGTATTCCTTTTCCCCGCACACGTCGTAAAGGTTCAGCAGGGCCGTCGCGACCGCCAGCGCATCCAGGGCCATGGTTCGGCCCTGGTTTTCCTTTTTCGCCGACGCGATCAGCCCCTTGTAGTAGGTCGGGGGCAGGAAGGCAAGCGGCTTGTCCGGGCCCTGGGCAAGTCCCATGATGAAGTGCGCCGCCTGTTCCGCGATGCGGACAGCCTCGTCCTTGAATTGCGGAATATTCTGTGCGACAAGACATTCGACATTGATGACGCCGCCGATCATCTTGTTGGCATAGGTGTAGTGCTTGAAACTCATGTCCGGCTCGTCGTGGGTCAGCCAGTGCTGGATCCAGGGAGCGTTGTGGACATTACGCATGGTCTTCAGCGCCGCCTCCCGGTACGGGATGACCGGCCCGGGATACGGGCCTTCGTAAGGGAAGTCCCGGAAGAACCGGCGCGTCTGCGCCTCGCCGGCCGGACGCCCGTCCCGGTCCAGGCCCTGCACCGTCAGGGTCACGAATCCGGGCGGAACCTCCTTCCACACTTTCGACAGGGGGCGGTCCGGCCGCTTCTCCGTGAAGGACCACTGCCCGTCGCCCGTTTCGGCCGTGAGGGTATAGCGGTAGGAAACCGCGCCCTCCACCATCGGGAAGTCGAAGGCGGGAGCATAGATGAATTTCTTGGAAAAACCGTTCCAGAAGGGGTTGCGGCCTTCATAGCCCGGACGGACGGGGATGTTGTATTCCTTTACCGCACGGGCGTTGAGACGGCCGTGGCGGAGGGACGGAGCCCCGGCCGCGGCCGGCAGGGACGCGGCGAGGACGAGAACCAGCAGGGGAAGTATTCTTTTCATGGGCGGGATCAATTGTAACCGGGATTCTGGACCAGGGACTTGTTGATGTTCAACTGACTGAGGGGGATGGCGAACCAGTAGTTCTTCGGCGTGGAGAAACTGCGGACGAAGGTGCCTTCGTCCACGGGCGTCACCCGGTAGAAATCGGACGCGGAAGGACCGGCGAGGTTCCAGCCGTCCGGCGTGTGGCCGATGTATTCGTCGGCAACCTTCCAGCGGCGGATGTCATGGTACCAGCGCGCTTCGAAGACGAACTCGCTCAGGCGCTCCTGCCGGATGGCCTTGACGAGAGGTTCTCCGGTCGGGGTGCCGCCGACGCGGCTCCAGGCCTCGGCGAAACCCGGCAGGCCCGCCCGGACGCGCACCTTGTCCAGGTAGGCCAGTCCCTTGGCGGAGAGCGTACCGGTATACTCGGCTTCGGCCTCGGCATAACTCAGGTAGAGTTCCGCGACACGCATGAGGGGCAGGGTGTGGCGGCT
>JAEEGL012239332.1_pt1 | contig 15916 bp, 11 predicted proteins | sample 9134231 | NCBI WGS metagenome assembly JAEEGL01 (sample SAMN16246548, study PRJNA631951) | gut metagenome | biome: gut microbiome; feature: rumen; material: fiber-attached | host: Bos | place: Iran: Karaj | collected 2018-10 | reverse complement strand
GTAATAGCTGGCCAATATTGTCCATAACTTGTAATATAACCACTACCATAACTACTTTCACCAAAGACATCAGCTGATACATAAACATTTAATTTATGTAATTCATTAGTTGCATACATTAAGAATCTTTGAATAGCTTCAGCTTTAGTTTCATTATAAGTATTATTATATTTAACTGTACCAGCTTTTTCTTTAGCATTAAGTCCATCTGGGAATCTTACATAATCAAACTGTATTTCATTAAATCCAATTAATGTAACAGCTTCTTTAGCTAACTCTATATCAAATTTCCATACATTTCTATTATATGCACTAGGCCAATAACTACTTTGATGAAGTATTGGACTACCACTACTATTAGTAATAGCATTTTCTTTATGATCTTTAACATAATAAGTATTTTTAAATGCAGTTATACGACCAATTACATAATAACCATTATCTTTTAACTTTTGAACGGCTTTTTTATAGTTTTCTAAACTATTTTGCGCATTCTTATTACATGTAGGACACTCTTTTTCCATATAAGGAGAAACATACCCAATATTAACATCATCAATAATATCAATTACAAAAGCATTAATCTTAGTAGATTTAGCAAACTTAATATAATCATCTACCATATTCATAACACCTTTAGTACCATTTAAATATAATGTATAACATTCATCAGGCATTTTATTATCAGTAAACTTAGGTTTTTCTACTGGGAAATAATCAAGACTAGCTCCATTACCACCACCATAAACATCTTTTTGTTTCTGATGAGTTGCATAAGCTCCATTATAATCATAATTAACTTTAGCTAATTCTTCCGTTTTCTCAGTATATTTTTGATAGAAATAACCTTCAGTATCATTATATTTAACTCTATACATGTTTACTTTACCATCATCATCTAATTTATCAAAACCAACTACTTCTAGTTTATCTCCCTTTTTAGCTAATGTAAGTAAATCAGTACTCTCTAAATCTTTATTAATATTATAACTAGTTCTAACATATATTTCTTTTTCTAAAACTGTATCTTTATATTCATTAACTAAGTATTTTTTATCAATAAAGTATTCTTCACCATCAAGTTTTATTTTAGCTACATCACCATTATCTTGATTAATATAATAAGCAACTTTATTACCACGAGCAACTTGTTTCTTTTCATTACCTTCTTCATCTTTTAAAGATACTTTTAATTCAGTACTAGCTAAATATCTAGTTTCAGTTTTCTTTTGATTTTTTAAATAATTAACAAAGTATAAACCACCACCAATTAATATTAATAATAATATTAAAATAATAAGTGGTTTTCTTTTAACTTTCTTTCTTTTAGCCATATTATTCCTCCTTTATAATTACTAAACTAGCTCTACTATTAGTTTCAACACTAATTTTATCAATATAATCAACAGGTGAATAAACATTAAATATGTTACCAGTATTTTTATACCCACCTCTTGTTATTGGTTCATTATTACGATTATTTTCATTACTATATTTTTCTTTTAAATTATTGGTTACTAAATCAAGATCTTCATCATAGTAATATTCTTTAATTTTATTAGTAAAACCACTATTAGACTTTTTATTAAAGATAGTTGAATCTGTATTTTCTACCATAACATATTCTCTTTTACCACCAGCCATATCATATATACCAAAGACATTACCAGTAGTACTAGCTGATTCTCCTTTAACAAAGACATTATAATCATATTCATTATTTTCATAGTATGATTTACCAGTTAAATTAGAATTATTATTCGTTAACTGTTTATCATAACCATATTCACTAATAGATAGTAATGAAACAGCTTGCCATTCACTATTTTTTATCATATGAATATCAATATCATTATTATCATTTTTGATTGTACCATCACTATTTATTTTATTACCAGTTCCATTAAAACCATATATATTTCCTTTATATTCCATTTTACGAATATTATAGAACATATTAGCCATTGACATTTTAGTAGCAAATGGATAACTAGGTACAAAATACAATTTATTATTTGAAGTATTACATTTCTTAGTTAAACTAGTACTAATACATTCACTATCCATACTCATACCACTTTCAAATTTATTAAACCAAAATCCATCTAATTCATGATTATTAAATGTAAAAGCCTTATAAGCAGGTTCAATTGTATTTACAAAAGAAACTATATTATTTTCATAATTAAATCTAGGTATCCATACCCACATTGAATTTATATCAGATATATCTATCTTAGTACCAACATTACTTTCTTCATAGTATTTTCTTTTATCACTATTAACAGTAACGGCATTAGCCCAAATTCCTTCATCATAAGAATACCATTTATTAGCATTAGTCTTATACCAGGTATTACTATCATAATCATAATAAACAGGAATCATTCCTTTTGTTAAAACTGGTTTATTTATCTTTAAAATATCAGTTACTTCTTTAATACCAATCTTTTTATTAAAAGTACCTACTTTAACTTCACTATTATAATCTAACCATATTTTAATCGTATAATCTACTTTTTCACCACTATAAATTGTTGCATTATCAACTATTCCATTTTCATTTAAATTATATATTCCAATAACTTCTTTATTCTTAGTAAGTTCATAACGTATATCACTATTTCTAATGGTACTATTATTATCAACTAATGTTACTAAATAATGTATTTCTCTTAAATTATTATTCTTTATTGAAAATGAAAAACCTTTTTGTTCTTTGCCAAACTTATCTAAAGTAGGCATAACACTCTTAAGTTCAATACTTTTACTAACTGATGTAAACACTAAACCACCAGTACTTGGATCAGATATATCACCAACATCATAATTAATTTCTATTGGTTTAGGAGTATTTATATACATAAAAAAACTAGTAGCGAAGCCAATAACTCCGATAATAAAGCCTATAAGATAAATTAAATATGTTCTTTTACTCTTATTCTCCATCTTCTACCTTCTTAATTAGTATATCACAATAAACTATTATTTTAAACTTATATTTTACTTCTAGGATGGGTATGATAATAAACATCTTTTATATGTTCAGTAGTTACATGAGTGTATATTCCAGTTGTACTAATTGAAGCATGACCAAGTAATTCTTGAACAGTTAATAAATCACATCCATTATTTAATAAATGAGTTGCAAAAGTATGACGAAGAATATGAGGATGAACATTCTTAATAATAGATGTTTCTTTAATAATTTTCTTCATAATCATACTAATTCCTCTAGTAGTTATCTTTTTACCATGTTGATTTAATATTAAATAATCTGTTTTTCTATTTTCTTTAGATAAAGTTAAATATTTACTTAATATTTTTTCTGTTACATTATTAAAGAAAACAATTCTAGTTTTATCACCTTTACCAGTAACTACAATACTATGATTATTAATATCTATATCATTAATCTTAATATTAACAAGTTCAGATACACGAATACCAGTAGCATAAAGCATTTCCATAATAAGTCTATTTCTTAAACCTAATAAATTACTAGTATCAATAGTATCAAATATTTCCATCATTTCATTATAATTAAGATATTGTGGTAATTTCTTTTCTTTCTTAGGAAGTGTTACATATGAAAATGGATTATCATTAGCTAATCCTTTTCGACAAAGAAATTTATAAAATCCTTTTAAACTACTAATCTTTCTTCTAATACTAGTACTACGTAATTTTAATGAATCATAATAATTTAATAAAAACCTGATATCACTATATTTAACTGTATATAAAGAAAGACCTTCTCTATTTAAATACTCTAAATATTCTATAATATCTTCTTCATAGGAAATAATAGTATTTTCACTATAATTTTTATTAAATTTTAAATATTTTAAATATTCTTCTAAATCAACATTCTTCATAATAATATTTTATCATATTTATAAAGAAAAATCTCTCATTTTTGAGAGATTATCTTATTTTATAAATGTAGTATTCCAATAAGAAGTAGTTCCTTCTTTTTTAGACATATTAATTCTTATTTTAATTGGATTAGAATATCCATTAGAAGATTTAACTGCAAATTCAAAGATAACATCTTTATTAGTAATATTATTATCATAGAAATTATCTAATCCATCAATATCAAACCAAAATACTTTTGTTTTAGTTGATGAAAATGTTGCATAGAATGTTTTTCCTTCTTCTTTTGGATGGAAATAACTTGCTCCATTATGAGCAGTTACACTTGCTGATTTAGTATCAAGATTACATGTACCAGTAGCATCTTTATTAACTACTTTATAACAAAATCTAGTTTCACTAATATCAAGATTAGATTCTACAGTCGCCGTTAAATATTTACCAATTAACATTTGATTATATACACCTAATTCTGATACTTGGATAGTATTGTTATTATTATTAACTGTATTATTAGTAGTAGTATTGTTATTAACTGTATTATCATTTGTATTAGTATTAGTATTACTACTATTATTATCTTTTACATAAACATAATATATTTCAGTATTACCTATCTTAGTATTATTATTATCATATTCATTAACATAAATACGAGTTGTTCCAGTTTCATTAATAGGTACAATATAAACATTATCTACACGAGTATTTGGAGTACATGATTTACCAGTTGCATAACAAATATATAAATGTCTATTAGTATCATTAACTCTTATTGTTGCTTTATCACCAATTTTACTTGGAGAAGCTACAGCAATAGTATTTGTATCATAAGCACCAGTTATAGTATATAGTTTAGTATCATTTGTTGATTTAGTATTGATATAGTAATGTAATACACCATCAACATAATTTGGACTTGTACTAGTTATTTCTTTATCATTATAATCATATTTTATAATACGTAATACATATATTGCACCACTTGGAATAGTTACAGTAGTATCTGCATATTTTTCAATATTTGGTTTACATAAAGCTGATTCATATTTTGCATAACAATATTTTATTTTACCTACTCCAACGGATAAAGTAATTGAGATTGTTGATGAACCAGATACTGGTATTTTTTCTACTTCTTCATATGATTTAGCTAAATTATTTTTATTACTTCTAACTTTTATTGTTGTTGGTAAAGTAATTTCATCTTCATCTACTTCACTATTGTTATTATCTCCTGATACATTAACAGTAATTCTCTTTTCAATATTACCAGAACGAATTACTATTGTAGTACTTCCTTTTTTAAGAGCCGATAATGTAGCTTTTTCTCCTAATCCACTTACAGAAACAGATACAATACTAGGATCAACTGAAGCATAACTTAGTCCTTTATTACTTGCATTACTTGGTCTTATTTCTGGAGCTATAACCAATGTCTTACCAGCTTGCATATTAATAGTTGTTGGTGAAAGAATAATATCTGTTACAGGAACAATATCATTATATACTTCAACAATTATATCAGCTCTTTGACCATTAGCACCAGTAACACCAACAATTGTTTGTCCTTCACTAATACCTTTAACTACACCATTTTGGTCAACCTTAACAATTGATGAATCATCACTTTCCCATACTAATTTAGTACGATCTGCTGTACTTGGCGTAACTGATAAATGTAATTTTTCACTACTACCTACTTTAATCTTTCTTGTATCAGTATCAAAAGAAATTGAAGTTGGTGTAGTAGCCATTTCTGACTTACTATATTTACTACTTACATAAACATCCATTGATGCTTGAAATCTACCATTAACACTAGCAACTATTCTTGCTTTACCTTCTTTATGTGATTTGATTAAACCATCTTCTGTAACAGTTACAATTGTTTCATTACTAGATACAAACTTTTTATCACTAATTAAAGCATTAGATGGATTTAATACAAGATTTAAGTGATATTCTTTATTAATTGGCATATATAAATCTCCATCAGGAAAACTTATATTATTTAAAGAAACATTTTCATCGCCTTCAACTACTTCAACATAACAACTATCTAAATACTTGTTACCCTTCTCATCTATATATGAAACCATTATAGTAGTTTTACCATAATTAACACCCGTAACTGTACCATTATTAACTTTAGCAATATTAGGATCACCACTAGTCCATATAAGAGTAGCTTCATCTACATTAATACTAGCTTTAATATTAACACTATTACCAATACCAACATATCTAGTATCTTTATCATCTATCTTTAAATGAACATCATAATCAGTTGGTACAATAACTTGTTTATTTCTTGATACAACTGCTAATATTAAGATAATTAAAATAATAAATATTAGTATCCAAATTAATATTTTATGATTATAATAAAACGTTTCTAAAGCACTTTCTTCTTTTTTCTTTCTTTTAGCCATGAATACACACCTCTATTTAAATATTAACATAAATATGATATATAATCAATAAAATCATAATAAAAAACTGGCATAACCAGTTATTTATTATTCTTAACAAAATTATATGCATCTAAGCACATCTCATCAATATTTTTCTCAGCTTTAAAGCCTAATTCTTTATAAGCTTTATCACAAGAAGCAAAACATGCATCAATATCACCAGGACGCCTTGGTGCTATTTTTTTATTTACTTTAATATTATTTACTTTTTCAAAAGCATTAACAAGTTCTAATACACTAGTTCCTTTACCAGTTCCAAGATTATATATTTTAACACCAGTATTATGATTATTTAAAGCAAGAACATGTCCACGAGCTAAATCAACAACATGAATATAATCTCTTACTCCAGTACCATCAACAGTATCATAATCATCACCAAAGATACTTAATATTTCTAATTCACCAGTAGCTACCTTAACAATATATGGCATTAAATTATTAGGTATATCTTTTGGATCTTCTCCAATTAAACCTGATTTATGAGCACCAATTGGATTAAAATAACGAAGAATAGTTATATTCCATTTATCACTAGATACATATAAATCTTTTAAAATATATTCAATAAATAATTTAGTTGTTCCATATGGATTAGTTGTTGATAAAGGAAAATCTTCATAAATTGGTAATGATTTTGGTTTACCATAAACTGTTGCAGAAGATGAAAATATAATATTATAACAATTATTTTCTTCCATAACTTCCAATAATGATAAAGTAGAATCAATATTATTACGATAGTATTTTAGTGGCTTACTAACACTTTCACCAACTGCTTTATAACCAGCAAAATGAATAACACTATCAATTTTATTTTCTTTAAATATTTTTCTTAAAGCTTCTTTATCACAAACATCATCTTGATAAAATTTAATATCTTTTCCTGTTATTTTCTTTAATTTATCAAGTGTCTCTATCTTAGCATTATATAAATTATCTATAATAACAACATCATAATTATTATCTAAAAGTTCTACTACGGTATGACTACCAATATAACCTAATCCACCAGTAACTAATATCATTTTATTCACTCTCCTTATAAGTAATAATATTATCTAAGTTAGTATTTATATTACTATTACCTTCTTTAATAACAATCGTATCAACATCACCATCTGAAATATATCTTCTATTTTCTAAATTAGTGAAAACCATTTTAATATCAAATTCTTTTCCATTATTATCATAAGCACGACATCTTTTTAAGAATGTTTTATCAAAATCTTTATGAAATGGCGATAATTCTGGTTCCCAACCTACTCTTAAAGCAGCTTCACTACTATATTCATAACCATTATAATTACCATTTAAAATATATTGATAATTTTCATGCGTTTTTTTGTATGGTGAACCATATGGAAGTGCAACTATTTTAACATATTTATCACCAAGTAAATCATCTAGTTTTTGATACATTTTACCAACAACTTCTTGCGTTTTAGTAGTAGTAATAGTAGTAAAATCAGGATGGATTGTCGTGTGATTACCAACATCATATCCATGATCAACTAACCAATTAACTATTTCTTCATTATAACTTGATTGATTAAATATTCCTGCCATTACAAAGAATGTTGCAGTTACACGAAAATCTGGATATTTCTTTTTATATTCTTCAAGAATACCTACTGCACAATTAGGATCAATCTCAAGTTCCCCTGAATCAGTCTTACCTAAGACATTAAAATTATTTTTATCACCATCATCAAACGTTAAGATAATTGGACTATATCCTAGTTCTACATCAATAATTCCTTTAATATAATCATCTAATCTTATCATACGATAACCACTTTGATAGTAAAACTCTAAATCTTCTCGAAAAGCTTTGGCAGTTCTGTTGTAACCATCTTTATCTACATTACCACCAGTATATTGATTATCTTCTGTATCAATTATTCCATGATACATCATAATTGGTACATTACCTAATTCATTAACTTTCTTTTCACGATATAACGCGTCATCAATTAATCCTTTAGAAATAACTACATCGATTTTCTCATTATTAAAGTTTGTACTAATAATATTATCTTTAGAAACAGTCTTACTATATTCATATTTTTTATTAATAGAAAGTTCATTTTCATTAGCAATTAATTCTAATTCACTAATATTTTTACCAACATAACTATCAATAATATCAGCTGTTATTACTTCTTTTTTACCAATTATTTTAATTAGAAAAACAAATAAGAAAATAACTCCAACTAATATTAAAATATTTTTATATTTAACTTTTCTTCTTCTTTTACTTCGCATATTATACCTACTTCAAATATAGTACTATTAAAACAATTAATGCAAGTAATAATCTATACCACATAAAGATATTATAATCATGTTTTTTAATATAAGTAAGTAAGAATTTAATACATAACATACCAAAGACAAAACTAACTACTACACCAATTATAAAAGTAGTTGGTGCTGAAGTTATAAGACTAATCATTTCACCCTTTAATAACTTAATAGCTACTGCCCCAAGTACAACAGGTGCAGATAAATAGAAAGAAAACTTAGCTGCATCACTACGATTAATCTTAAGTACTCTAGCCATCGAAATAGTTGTTCCACTACGAGAAAAACCAGGTATTAAAGCACATACTTGTGCACAACCAATAAGAATAGCATCTTTAAATGTCATATCTTTAAAACCACGTGTATCTTTACTTAATTTATCAGTATATTTAATAATAATACCCATAACAGCTAAAGCAATAGCAATTAAGACATAGTTAGATCGAACTAATTCATCAATTTTATCTTCAAATAAAACACCAAAGATAGCGGCAGGAATAGTAGCAACTACAATCATCCACATCATTTTACCATCTTTATCTTTAGTTCCTTTACTAAATCCTTTAATAATCATTTTCCAAAAATCTTTAATAAAATATACAAGAATAGCTAAAAAAGTACCAAAATGAAGTGCAATATCAAAACTCATTTCTAAGTTACCAGAAATAAAACTACCTATTCCAAATACATCACGAAATATTATTAAATGAGCACTACTTGATACTGGTAAAAACTCAGCAATTCCTTGTATAATTCCTAAAACTATTGTTTCTAATATATTCATAATTTATCCTCCTATGTAATTATAACATAAATTAATTTTTTTATTTTACTTTTTTACAAAATTTATTATAATAATATTGATGTTTATGAAAATAATTAAAATTAATAATGAAAACTTAATAGTAATAAATAAATCTAAATTTATTGGAATAATTAAAAAAGTTTATTCTCAAGAAGAAATAGATAATTTATTAAAAGATGTAAGACAAAAATATTCTGATTCAACACATATTTGTTATGCATATATAATTCCTAATAAAGAAAAATATGATGATGATGGTGAACCACTAGGTACAGCTGGTATACCAATATTGGATATTTTAAAAAAGAATGATTTATGTTATGTAATAGCAATTGTAGTAAGATATTTTGGTGGTATTAAACTAGGTAGTAATGGACTAGTAAGAGCATATAGTAATACCATAGCTAATTTAATTAAAGATAATACAAAAGATATTGAAACAGGTTATTTAATTAAAATAGAAGAAGATTATAATAAAAATGATTTACTAGATTATTTATTAAAAGAAGCAAATATTATCAAAAAAGATTATCAAGATAAAATAACAATCGAAGTTTTAGTTAATAAAAAAACATTAGATAATCTATCTAATGTTAATTATCAAATTATTGAAGAAAGAATTATTTAACTAATTCTTTTTTTTTATTCAATAACATATGGATTAGTTTTTGTACCTTCACCACTTACAATTAATTGATTTGGTTTAATGGAAATCATTGGGCGGAATCTATATGTCGTATTTATGTTATAACTTACACCAAAAGCCAAATGTACTCCACGTGTTATTAATGAATCAAGAAACGATATATAAGTAACACTAGTTATCGAAATAGGAGTTAGTGATTCACCACCATCATGATGATACATATAATTTACTGTAGAACCATTAGAAGCACCATCTCTTAGTCCAGCTAATACTAACTCATCTGCCGTAACTACTGCAACTGGATAGGTTAAACTACGATTTCCATTGTAATTATTAACCGTAAATGAATCGTTTTTACTACATACTAAACTTGGTGAACTATCAGTAATTGCTCTCTTATAATTAACAAACTCCAAATCTGAATTATACTGACCACCATTTGGATTCCAACCACCAAGTTGATATATACTTCTATCATTACAATAAATTGTATCTTCTATTTTGTTAGTATATGAAGATAAATTATTTACGTACCAATTATCTACTAGTGTTTTTAAATCAGAACTATTAGTATTGGCTTGAAATGATTTAACTATATCACTAATATCTTTCCCATTAGTTAAATTAACATAACTAATATTCCCATTATATGTTCCATAATAGTATCTTAATGTCGAACATTCTCCATTTGCATCAGTTAAATTACATGTATAATGATGATTAGCATCTCGCGAAGTAACTGGATTAACTAATTTATAATTAGTTCCATCCCATGTAAAATCAGAACCATAATATGCTCCACTTGAAGTATTACCACCATTTGATAAAACATTTCCACCATGCATATAAGAAATTGAACTTATAAGATTACTAGGATGATTTTCTGCTACGCTTCTTACTATTGTACTTTTGTCATAATTTTCACATCCAAGTCCAAGTGACGAGTCAGCAATATACACTTTAATTTTAATAGAGGATGGATTTTGACTTATATTTCCTTCTCCCCAGACTTCAAACTTTAGCAAATTAGATGAGTTTAGCGTACCTGCAAAGCCATATTCTTTTACTTCATTTGAATATGGTTCATCTTCATCATAATATGCATAAGTATCAGTAACTCTACTATCATTATTAAATACATCAATTTCCAATTCCAAATCTTCAATTCTTGGAGATATAGTATGTATCATAACGGAATAATCTCCTGAGTTTGGTAAATTAAAACTTAAATCTAAAGATTCATCCCAATTTACTTCATCACCTACTGTTGCATTCCAACTATTATCTGTTTCATCAAATGTAAATCCTGCATCATTTACTACTGGCGTTCCGTATTCTTCTCTTGTTAATTCTCTTTTATTATATGTTATTTCACCATTATAAATTAATTTAACACCACCATCAGTAGTTGTTCTTACCGCTTTCCAACACTTATTGCCAAAGATTATATTATTGTCTTCAATTTCACCACGATAATAAACTATTGGATTAGCGTCATTTTCTGTACCACTTCTTATGTATGTTCCTTTTCCATTATTAATTGTTCCATCGTTATTACTATCACCAGAAATTTTACTAAAATCTATTCCTGGTGTTGAATTCTGTACATAAGTGCTATTTATATTATCCATTACGGCATTTCTTCTCATTAAGTTTTCAATTGAACCAATAACCCATATACCTTTATTAGCTTCTACTTTAACTTTAAAAGATACACCGGTATTACTGATTGCATCCCATTCACTTGTTGTTAATACTGTTCTTCCATTAACCCATTCATTAGTAGTTCCATTATTAAATGATTCACTTCCATCATATGTATCAGATATGGCAATATTATTCTTATCTAAATATGCTTTTATCGTTATACTACCATTTACTCCTTCAGCTGTACCAGAAGTTGTATTTGGTTTAATGAAACCTACCATAATCATTCCATCACCAACAATACTGCTAGTTGATAATCTTTTATACATCGTTGTATCTTTAGATTCTCTTGCCGTGAAATAATTATTATTTTCATTACCCAATCCATTAGTACTTATATCTAAAGAAATTGGTATAGTTTTACCAGTTGATGTATAAATATTAGCATCGATTATTGATACTAAATATTCAAGTCCATCAGCATAATCAGTATCACCTGTTATATTAATTTGATATGTACCAACCTTAGTACTATCATTCATAACACCTGATTCAGTTGGATCTATTGGAAACAAATTGTTTAAGGTTATAGTTTGTTCATTACTTGATGAAAAACTAATTCTACCTACACTAAAATTATTAGGAGAACCTGTTCTTGTATAATTAAAGAACGCATATGAAATAGTTCCTAACATCATTACTAATGTAAAGATAATTATCGTTAAAAACATCTGCTTTTTACTTTTTATCATATCATCACCTATTATTACAATTCTATTATATCATAATAACAAAAAAAGAAATAATAATATTTCTTTTTTACATCAAAGCTATAAAATAGGTAGCTATTCCAATTAATATAAATGCTATTATTGTAAATATTAGATTATTCTTTCTTTCTTTACTCATTTACTACCTCCTCTAATAAAATATTATTTCTTACTTTACGTGTGGTAATTAATAATTTAAGATTTTCTGTTGATGTTAAATGTTTAGGTACACTATAATATAAAATATTATCATTCTTAGCTACAAACTTAATATCTTTACCATTATATATTTTATCATTATCTTTGATACCAAATGCACTTTTCATAAAATCTTCGGTAATATTTTCTATACCTTCTACTTCAATAGACATTATTGCTTCCCCTAAATATGGTGTTACTTTCTTAGTATATTTATTACATTTATCTTCATTACATTCTTCATATTCAAAAGATGTCTTATCATAGAATTTATAATTCTTTATTGCAATAGTTTTATCACCAATATTAATACTATCATTCATATGATATTCTACATCTTCCATATTAATAGTTGTATATGATAATTCTACTTTACTATATTGATATTCATCACCAATACTTTTTAAGATCTCTAAATATATTTTTTCATGTTGTTTTTTTATTTTATATACAAAGATGTAATCATTATATGTACCACCATTTATTATCTGACTATTATAACAACTTCCTACATCATTAAATAAATCACAAGATGAAGAAATTGGATAATAATAATCATCATCTATATGAACACGTAATCCTTGTTCATTTAACATTGCTTGTGCTCTTTCTAATCCAATATTAATACTAATTATTAAGTAATCATTATCACTTTGAATTACTTGTCCATACTTATCTATATCACTTATTATACTATTATTTACTCGATATTTAAGTGCTCCAACACTTATATTATCCCCTTCTTTATATACTTTATTAATTACAAAAATATCATAATAAAAATATAAACCTAGAGATAAAACAATTATAATTGAAACGATAATAAAGAACTTTTTATTTTCTTTAAAATAATAACTAAATTCTCTTTTTTGTTTATTTAAAAAACTTTTAACATCCGCTTTTTCAATATTGACATTTAATTCGTATTCTTCACTATCACTTTCTTCTAAGTTTAATTCTTTTTTATCTTTATCAAAACTAAACTTTTTAATATCAAAACCAAATCCTCTGATAAATGAAAATACTACGAAAAAGAAATTAAATATATATACAAATAAACTAATATCACGATTTACTACTATTTTAAGTGGTTCATATAAAGTATTATCAAGTGACTTAAAAAATACTGAAAAATAAATAAATATTCCTAGTAAAACAATCGTATATATAATCATTATTCGATAGAATAATACTGGTTTTTCTTTCTTTCTCATTAATAGTAAAATACCTATTGCTAAAGCTAATAACACTATTACTATAAGAAATAATATCCATGGTACATATTTACTAGCCATTCCTTCTACATAAGTAAAATTACTATTCTTGATATATTCTGCAAAGAAAACATATATTTTTCTTAAAGAAAAAACAAGATATGTAAAAAGAACAAACATCACGATATGGATAGTTTTAAAATACTTAATTAATAATGCATATGGTTTTCTTAAAATCATATCCCCTTTTTCCTTTCTATTAATGAACTACTAAATGTGCAATTGTATGATTTTTCACATCTAAAAGAACTAATGCTTTTTTATCTACATTAGCTTTTTTCAATAAATAATTATATATTTCTTTTTTAGTATCTAGTGAATAATCTCTAAAACTATTTATATTATTATGGATATTGTTGGTATATATCAAAATATAATTATCTATGTTATCTTTTCTTAATTCTAAATAATCCATTAATTCATTACAATAATTTTCATCATCTAAATCACTACAAGTAAGTGGTTTAAAACTTTGAACAATTATACTATTTTTATGACTATCTTTAGTAACCATTCTTCTTATATGATAAAGTTTATATACAATATCAATATCTGAATTACGATATGACATATCATCATATACACCCATTAATGGAACTATTGATATATATACAAAAGTAAATATTGTTACTAGGAAAACTGTAACTACTAAAGTTTCAGTCATAACAAACCCTTTTTTATTTTTCACACTATCACCTATTTTACTAAAATAATTATATACTATTTTTAAATAAATATCTACATTTTTAATAAAGAAAATAATTTTCTCTAATAACCTTGATTAAATACATAATTTATTATATAATAAATTAAGTAAGAATAAATGAGGGTTAATTATGATCGAATATGATTTTAAAAACAAAGAAATTGTTGATATCGTAAATAATTTAATTATATATTCTGTATCTAAAGGGGCCAGTGATATTCACTTTGACCCTTTTGAGGGTGGAGTTAAAGTAAGACTTCGTATTGATGGAGTTTTACAAGATCATACTATTGTACCCAAAGCTTATCAAAGAAATTTAACTACTCGTATTAAATTAATATCTAATATGAATATAACTGAATCAAGACTTCCTCAAGATGGAGCTATTAAAGGAAATATTAATGGAATTGATCTTGATATGCGTGTATCTAGTTTAGCTACTAACTTAGGTGAAAAGATAGTCATTCGTATCTTGGATTATTCTCAAAGTGCTAATGGATTAGAGAGTCTTGGTTTCTCTGCTAAAAACTTAGAGAAAATAAAAAGAATGATTAGTGTACCAAATGGTATTATTCTTATTACTGGTGCTACTGGTTCTGGTAAATCAACAACTGTTTATACTATGTTACAAACACTTAATACACCAGAGACTAATATCATTACAGTTGAAGACCCAATAGAAATGAATATTGAAGGTATTAACCAAGTACAAGTTAATTCAGAAATTGGTTTAACATTTGGTAGAGTTCTACGTAGTATCTTACGTCAAGACCCAAATATTATTTTGATTGGTGAGATTCGTGACTCTGAAACTGCACAAATAGCTGTTCGTGCTTCTATTACTGGTCACTTAGTATTCTCTACTATCCATACTAATAACTCATTAAATACTATTGAACGTCTTTTGGATATGGATGTTGAAAGATACTTATTATCAAGTGCTTTAGAAGGAATTGTATCACAAAAACTTGCTCGTATGTTATGTCCTAAATGTAAGAAATTAAGAGCTACTACATCATATGAAAAAGTAGTATTTAAAAAAGCTTTAGGAAAAGATGTACAACAAATATATGATGTTGGTGATACACATTGTGAAGAATGTCGTAATGGTTATAAAGGACGTATTGCTATTCAAGAAGTATTATTAATTGATGATTATTTAAGAGATGCAATTAATGATGAAAACTTACAAAGAGAAGATTTACGT
>JAEEGL010274809.1_pt1 | contig 15916 bp, 13 predicted proteins | sample 9134231 | NCBI WGS metagenome assembly JAEEGL01 (sample SAMN16246548, study PRJNA631951) | gut metagenome | biome: gut microbiome; feature: rumen; material: fiber-attached | host: Bos | place: Iran: Karaj | collected 2018-10 | reverse complement strand
CCAAATAAACAGCCATGCGTCCTTTATATTCATTTTTAATATCAAGTATTTCTTTTATATAATCTTTTTCACGCGACGGTTCAATGCAATATCCGGGATCAAAAGTCTGCGCTGCATGCGAAGTAAAACCCAAAGAAACAAAACCCATCTCATAGGCTTTCGCAGCCATTTCTCGTGCAGGTGTTTTCCCATCGCAAAATGTTGTATGAACATGTGCGGATGATAAAATGTTTCCCACAATAATCTCCTTTAGTTTTTTCTACATTATAACACCGATACGGCAATGCTATCACTATCTGCAATCAAATCTAAGAAGAAAAGAGTGAATCAAGACGCTTGTAATCTCAATTCACTCCATTCAGTACGGCTATTTCCTCTGGCAAAAGAGGGAGGTTAATATAATATAATGGTAAAACGGCTAGTTTAGTTAAGTGATGCGCCAAGTGCTTTGCAATTGGCAATATCCGCATCACTAGGGCCTTCGTTAGCCATCAGGCCTTCGTTAATAAGATTGATACCATTGGATTTGCATCTCTCAACCCAATCTCTCATCCACTGTCCGTCGCCCCATCCGTAAGATCCGAATAAAGCAACTTTTTTATATTTGATCAACGGTTCGACTGCAGTAAACATAGGATCGAATTCCGTATCATCAAGCTCTTCTGCTCCCATAGCGGGACATCCGAAAGCGAATGCATCATAATCATCGACTTTCGTGGCATCAAATTCCGAAGCCGTAAAAAGATCTGCTTCGGCTCCTGCCATTTTTGCACCTTCCAATACCGCATTTGCCATAGTTTCCGTATTGCCGGTGCTGCTCCAATAAACAACTGCAACTTTACTCAATATCATGTCCTCCTAAAGAAAAGTTTATGTATGTAAATAGTACTTGTTCGGTTAGTTGTCGCTAACCTTTCTTTCGTTTAAAAACCGATATTTCGTATCGGTTAGTTATGACTAACATTATATATCATTTTCATAACTTGTCAACAAAATATCGGTTATATTTTTGATTTTATTTCTTTTTTGTTACTATTCTCTATTCTTTAATATCTCGTTCTCACTGATTTTGTTTAATTTGCCCATAAGGATGAAATTGATTATTTCATAGAGAATCATTATTGATCCGAATATCATCAAATACATATACCATTTATATTCAAGATGCATTGCACATGCCACATTAGCTATGAACGAAGGGAATAATTTATCAACTTAAAGCAACATCTAACGCCATCATTAAGATGAATCCAACTGAAAACGCGAGTGTTCCGATGTTCGAATGTTTCCCTTCGGACATCTCAGGTATCAGCTCCTCGACCACAACATATATCATTGCGCCTGCTGCAAAGCTTAAAAGATACGGCATAAAAGGAACAAAAAATCCTGCAGCAAATATCGTAAGAAGAGCTCCTAAGGGTTCAACAGCACCCGAGAGCGTTCCCTTCATAAATGCGCTCATTTTACTATCCCCGTTCGCATTAAGAGGCAAGGATATGATTGCACCTTCCGGAAAATTTTGTATCGCTATACCTATCGCAAGCGCAAGTGCACCGCCGATCGTTATCGTAGAGTTACCCGAAAGCAATCCGGCAAATACAACTCCTACCGCCATTCCTTCCGGAATATTGTGAAGAGTTACCGCCAGAACCATCATGGTATTTTTCTTTAATTTACTCTTAGGACCTTCTGCTTTTTCTGCATTCATGTGGATATGCGGAATTGCCATATCCAAAAGCAAGAGAAACAGAATTCCGAGAGCAAATCCTATAGCAGCCGGAAGGAAAGAGAGCTTTCCCATTCCTTCTGATAATTCCATAGCAGGTATTATCAGGCTCCATATGGATGCTGCAACCATAACTCCGCTGGCAAATCCCGTTAAAGCTTTTTGTACGCGGTCAGATAAACCTTTTCTTAATGTAAAAACACACGAAGAGCCCAATGCCGTTCCTAAAAAAGGAATTAATAATCCCAAACATACTTCTTTGAACATTTCGAGCCCTCCTTTATTTCTACTTGTGTTTATAAGTTATAAAATTCGCCGATTTGTAAAGCTTTTCCAAACACGTATAAGTTTCATCACTTATAACGTTTCCGATCATACCGGCTTCTTTTTTCGCATTCTCTTTGCATGTCCCGATTTTCAACAAGAACGACTCGATAAAGATATTTCTGTTGTGAATTTCTTTAGCTAATGTCATTCCCGATTCCGTAAGATAAATGCATTTAGTCTCATCTAATTTTATCATATTTTTTTGAGCAAGTCTTTTGATCATTTCACTCACAGTAGGCTTTGTAACATTAAGCTCCCGTGATATATCAATCGATTTAGCGAATCCGTTCTTTTTTTGCATAAGTAAAATGCATTCAAGATAGTCTTCCGTCAAGTTGTTTTTTTGCATTTATTCTCTCCGTTTTTTACGCCCTTGCAGGCTGTGCACATTTTGCAATGTGCACAGTTCCCGCCGCAGGTTGATTTCCCCTGTTTTTTATCTTTGATCAATACATAAACAATAGCTGCCACAATAGCAATGAGGCCCATTAAGATTATTATTGTTCCAATATTTTGAGCTAACCATACAATCATTTTGAATCCTCCTATTGTTTATGTTATTTACTTATTTCAATTTATCTGCTTCTTTGTATTTTTTGATAAAGAGCATGTATATCATTCCCGCAAGTAAAGCTATTGCAAAGATCAAACCGATAACATTCAGGTTACCTGTAAATATTCCGCCGATCTGGTTAATGATAAATGCAATTACATAAGCAAAGGCGCACTGATACCCGATTGCGAACCATGTCCATTTTGCATTATTCATCTCTCTCTTAATTGCACCGATCGCTGCAAAGCAGGGAGCACAAAGGAGGTTAAATACAAGGAATGAAAAACCTGATACCGAAGTGAATTTGGAAGCAAGTACCTGATAAACGGTCATGCCTTCTACGCCGCCGTAAAGAACGCCCATGGTACCTACGATGTTTTCTTTGGCAACCAAGCCTGTAATGGACGCTACGGTTGCCTGCCAGTTACCCCATCCCAAAGGAATGAATATCCATGATACTGCGCTTCCGACTTTGGCAAGGATGGAAAGGTTTACTTCCTCTTCTTCGAGCATTCTGAATGCACCGTCAGCTACACCGAAGTTAGATAAGAACCAGATAACGATTGTCGAAAGTAAAATGATCGTTCCTGCTTTCTTAATGAATGACCAGCCGCGCTCCCACATCGAACGAAGAACGTTTTTAAGAGTAGGCATATGATATGCGGGAAGCTCCATTACGAAAGGAGCGGGATCTCCTGAGAACATTTTGGTCTTCTTAAGCATAATTCCCGAAATAACGATTGCTGCCATACCGATAAAGTAAGCGGCTACGGATACAATCCATGAACCATGGAAAAGTGCACCTGCCATCATAGCGATGAACGGAATCTTCGCACCGCAAGGAATGAAAGTTGTAGTCATGATGGTCATTCTTCTGTCACGCTCGTTTTCGATAGTACGTGAAGCCATGATACCGGGCACACCGCATCCTGTACCTACAAGCATTGGAATGAATGACTTGCCTGATAAACCAAATTTTCTGAAAATTCTGTCGAGTACGAATGCAATTCTTGCCATATATCCGCACGCCTCAAGGAATGCAAGCAGGAAGAATAATACGAGCATCTGAGGAACGAATCCGAGTACCGCTCCTACACCGCCGATAATACCGTCAAGGATAAGATTCTTTAACCAGTCAGCACAATTGATCGCATCAAGTATTGATTCTGCAACAGCCGGAATACTCGGAACCCATACGCCGTAATCGGCAGGATCCGGTTCTTCGCCTTCGTATGATTCATATACCTCAACAGCACCTGTTAAATCTTCGTATGTATAAGTAACATCTTCTGTCGATAAATTCTCGTCATCTACCAATGTATAATCTGCAGTTGAACCTGCTTCTACTTCTTTATATGCTTCTTTAATCGAATCTACATCTGCATCATCGTCGAGTCCTATAAAAGCATCGATTTTGTTAGTTGCATCTGTATATTCTTCGCTTGCTTCACCGTATGCGCCCGAGCCGATACCTAAAAGATGCCATCCGTCTCCGAAGAGTCCGTCATTGGCCCAGTCGGTAAGCTTGGTTCCCGGAGCAAACGAAGCCATGGACAGCATATATACAAGAGTCATAATGATCGCAAATATCGGAAGACCCAACCAGCGGTTTGTAACGATCTTGTCGATTTTATCCGAGGTGGAAAGTTCGCCCGCTTTTTTCTTCTTGTAACATGCTTTTATAACCGAAGCGATATATACATATCTTTCATTTGTAATAATGCTTTCCGAATCGTCATCAAGTTCTTTCTCTACTGCCTGAATATCATTTTCGATATGTGCTTTTGTATCACCTGTTAAATTTAATTTCTCAAGAACTTTTTCGTCACGCTCGAATAATTTGATCGCATACCATCTTTGCTGCTCTTCGGGATAATCATGTACCGTAACTTCCTCGATATGAGCAAGCGCATGTTCTACCGTTCCTTGGAATGAATGCTTCGGAACTGTCTTCGTTCCCTTTGCAGCTTTGATTGCTTCATTAGCTGCTTCCATAACGCCTTCATTCTTTAAAGCTGAGATTTCAACAACTTTGCATCCGAGCTGTCTTGATAATTCTTCAGTGTTGATTTCGTCGCCTTCTTTTCTGACAACATCCATCATGTTGATCGCGATGACAACGGGAATTCCAAGTTCCGTAAGCTGTGTCGTCAGATAAAGGTTTCTCTCAAGATTGGTTCCGTCAATTATATTAAGAATCGCATCAGGTCTTGTCCCGATAAGATAATCTCTGGCAACTACTTCCTCCAATGTATAAGGAGAAAGAGAATAAATACCGGGAAGGTCAGTGATCGTTACATCGTTGTTCTTTTTAAGTTTTCCTTCCTTCTTTTCTACCGTAACTCCGGGCCAGTTACCCACGAACTGATTAGAACCCGTTAATGCATTAAAAAGTGTTGTTTTACCACTGTTGGGGTTACCTGCAAGTGCTATTGTCAAACTCATTTTTATCTCTTCCTTTCTACTCTACTTCCACCATTTCAGCATCAGCCTTACGAAGTGATAATTCATAATTTCTTACGGTCATCTCGATGGGATCTCCGAGGGGTGCCACTTTTCTTACGATTACTTCAGTACCTTTGGTTAATCCCATATCCATGATTCGTCTTTTGATCGCACCTTCACCATGAATCTTCTTTACCGTTGCCTTTTCACCGATTTTTACTTCTTTTAGGGTTTTCAATTCTGTCTCCTCCTTTATCCGGTTAAACCATTATTTTCTTTGCAAGTTCACCGCTTACTGCCACACGGCTTTCCTTGATCTTTACGATTATGTTTCCGCCGAGAGTACTCACTACACTTACCGTGCCTCCCACGTTAAAACCTAAATCTTCCAAATGTTTTTTGACTTCCGGACTACCGCCTATTTTTCTTATGATCTGTTCCTGTCCGGGCTCTGCTAATACCAACGGCATCATATACATCCTCCTCATGATTTCCTGTATTGTCGGTTAGGTTATCCTAACTTCATGTACATTAAAAATGGTTAGCAGTTTCTAACCGTATATTATACTAATTAGTCGCCGCTAACCTGTCAAGAGATTTTCTTAAATAATTTTTTTTATTTTGCAAACAGATTTTTGTTATCCTTATCGGATAGGGTTGCAGTTTTCTTCTTATTGCGTGTTATACGCTCTCCCGCCACAAGAACGGATAAAACCAGAGCAAGGCATAATGCGACTTTAACTTTGTTGTTAAATAATCTCTTTCTTTCCTCTTTAATGATACTGTCTGTTTCTTCTTGAATTTCTGTTTCCCGGATTGTTGGTTCATTTTCTGTTGATACGCTTTTGTTGCTGCGCACAAACATCTGTCCTTTCGTATCAGGCTGATCTTCCGCTTCATCATAATTCTCACTTACTTCCAGCAATTCACCTATTACCTGCATCCCATCGGCCATGTTTTCCGTCGTGTACGCTTCTGCTTCTTTATCCGGTAATGAAAAGATGGATTTAATAAATTCCACTATGAATCTTATTCCGTCGGTTTCTTTATGAAGGCGCGTATCGTTTTGATTCCCTGCCTCATCAACACTGCTTAAGGATATTGTGTAGACTCCTTCCTTATCAAAAAGAGATTTACTGAAAACATAACGGTAAACATACTTCCCGTTCTCAAACATTTCCTCGATAAAATAGTCCTTCCCTTTTATCAGATCGATCACTTTCGAATTAACCGAGAATATCAGTCTGACTTTATCAGGAAGAATTCTGTTTAAATTTCTTTCGGTAAGACTTATTTCACCAACCTCGCTTACAGTATTACCTATTAAATTTTTAAGTTCTTCTGATATCTCATATGTCGAACCGTTTCTGTTAATTGTGAAATCCAGTTTTCCTTCAATACTGTTTCCTGCCAGATCCGCCAGATAATACTTTATCTCATAGTTATCATCAGGCATTTGATCTATATCGTAAAATGATAATTCCTTGGTTTCTTTAAAAGAATATGAAGCAGCATAATCTGTGTACATTCCTTTTATTTCCACATATGATTTCTCCGTATCAAAATATATATCTTTGGCTGTCATAAAGATATTTAATTCTCCGTTTAAAATCTCCTGATCGGATATCCCCGTGATCTCTGCCTCAGGACTATCAAAATCCTGAATATAAACCGGACTTTTATATACACTTTCATTTCCTGCAGCATCACATGCCTTTAACTCAAAACTGTCCTCTCCCTCTTTGAACACATATTCAAATTCGTCTTCTCCGACTAGATTTGCATCACTTATTAAAGCAACTGCCTTTCTAGGTTTTGACGTGTACTTCTTATCGTAATCCGTGATCGTAACCTCTATGTCAGGAGATGTTGAATCAATCGCAAACTCTCCCGTATCATAGGTACACTCTCTACCTAATAAATCCTTAATGCCAATCTGCGCGCTGTGTGTTCCGTCACCGGAAAAAGCGATCGTAAAAGAATTGTCATTCATTTCGACTTTATCTTCTGTACCATCCCTGGTTACTTTAAGTGAGCCGTAATCAATGTGATCTCCCGAAATAATCACATTAACTTCCCTGGAATGATTAAACCAGTATCCGCTCTCCTTATCGGTAAACTCTCCGGATATAGAGGCAGGTGTCAGATCTAAAAGAAATGAATCACCGATCGAATATTCTTTAAGTGAATTCAATATTGTAACCGATAACTCCCCTTCTCTTTCGGGTAGTTCGTTTTCCGCCATTCCCGCGCAATGATCATATGAGTAATCATAGTAATACACTTTAAGTCTTAATGTATATCTGCCTTCGTCTGTTACCTGAAAAACCTCCTCAAATACATGCTTTTCTTCTGAAACATTCCGATATGTTTTAAGTTCATTTTCTATTTCTTCTTTCCTGGCTTCTTTCAAAGCGTTATAGTTTTGGTCATCTTCATTGTTATCATTTGTATTGTCTGTATTCCGGTCTGAGTTATCATTTATATTCTCGGTGCTCTGTTCTGACGATCCGTCATTTGCGTTTTCCACCGTTGTGTCGATCTGATTTTCATCTTCGTTCTCAAAAGTGGAATCAGTCGAATTCTCCGTGAGTTGGTTTGCAGAAATCCTATCCGCATCACTTTGAGTTGATTCATTGTTGTCTCCACCATATTCCTGACTTATTACAGTACTGTCTCCAACATCTGTTCCCTGATCATCATTCGAACCTCCTCCGACATCGTCTCCTCCGTCTCCATGATCGTCATCCGGGCTTCCTCCTGCATCGAAACCTCCGTCTCCGACATTTGTATCTCCGCCGGAATTATCTTCCTGATCTCCCCCCTGATCATCAATGATCGTATCTTCTGCTTCACGATTTAATTCATTAAGTTCAGTCTGAAGCCTGTGAATATCATATATTTTCCCGGAAACCAATTTCTGTGCAGAAGAGTTTTCATAAACAACAATTTCGTTTACATCATTTCCACATGAAATATCCATAACGATCTTCTCGATCACAACATCATCGGCTTTTACACTGATCCCTGTTTTAAAAGATTTATCATACGCTTTTACTCCATCGATTTCAGTTACCGCCCAAGGCATAATGAACTCCGCTGCAACACTATCCTTCTCGGCGTTTTCTTCTGCCGTTACCGTAAGGCTGTCCGAAACAAAAACAGCACACATGATACCCGCCATAACTATGTAAAAGACTTTATTTTTTATTCTTCGAAAAAACATTTTTCCTTTCATTTTTTGTAACCCTCCTGATTTTTCTTATCCTCATATACTCTTTGATTTTCCCTGCCGTATTCCCTTTCACAAAAGAGAAAACTGTCAGAAATGCAAACGAAAAAGAAAGAGCAATAAAAACAGTTTCAATTAAAAATACCTTCAATGTAATCAATCTCATCTTTCGCTTCTTTGATCCTTTCAATTATCCTTTTATCCCTTTCGTCCAAAGACTTCCCGTCTTCCAGCGACTTTTGTTCAATTAAGGATAAAAGATCAAGCATCTCTTCGCTTCCTACTCCGTCCCTGTAAAAATCCCCCGAATATACATAAACGGAATCCGCACACATCTCATAAATATCCTTCCTTGTTCTTTCATCACAATCCCCCGACTCTTTCACAAGTCTGCATATCTCATCAAAGAAATGTCTGTATTCTCCTTTTGTTCGTCCCTCGATAACTATTTTTTTTAGATTCTCAAAGAACCTTCCGATCTCCACGTATGTTTCTACATTCCCGTCTCCTTCTTTCATGCATTCTTCAAACCATACAACAGCTCTCTGATATCTTGAATTTTCATTCTCATCATCGTGATAGAAAAGATACAGTTTCCCGATCTCTTTGCAAAGCAGGGCATACTCGTCATTTTCTTTAAGAACGGTTTTATCTCTCTCAATCATCCCTTCGATCAGAAACTCTTCTTTCTCATCAAATATAAGATCATCTTTAAATTCATTGATCAGACGCAGATAAAGATCATACTCCGGAGATCTTTCGATCATCTTTTCAAGATTATCAATTCTCACATCGATATCCGATGAATGTACCGCCTTTTCACAGATCTCTTCCCATTCGGTCTTTTTCTCAATGCCCTTACAGTATTCGCAAAGACAAATCCCCGTGAAACTTAGAATAAACATTATTAAATAAAAGATATTCTGTCCTATGGCTTTACGGATCTTTCCGTAGTAAACATCGTTAAGGCTTCGTATTTTGGAAAGCTCATTCCACGCATCCGTTGCACTCTGATATCTATCATCGGGATCATTCATCATGCACTTTTTAAGAAAATAATCAAACCCGAAAGAACACTCTTCGTTAACTATATGCTTAAGCGTGGCGCCTAAACCGTATATGTCGCTTCTTTCGTCAACGCCTTTTCCCGCAAGCATTTCAGGTGCGGCATATTCCTTAGTGAAAAATTTTCCCTTTTCCTTACCAAGGCTTTCATTCACGGAGATTCCGAAATCGACAAGTTTTATTTCCCCGTCTTCGCTAAGCATGATATTCGACGGTTTCAGGTCACTGTAGATTATTCGTTTTTTCGAATGAAGATACCTTAAAGCATCAAGAAGTGCGAAAGCGGTTTTCACAGCATCCTTCTCTGTCATACTTCCGTTTTTATGAACATACTCCTCGAGATTGATGCCCTCGATATAATCCATGATCACGCAGTATGAGTTTTCTGTCTGAAAAACATCCACTATCCTTGGAAGAGCCGGATGGTTTAGTTCTTTTAAGATGTTCATTTCTTTTATTCCGGCTTCGTAGAAAACCGAATCGAAAGCATTGATCTCCTTCATTGCCCAGACGGTATTAAGGCGCACATCTTTGACTTTGTAGACATTCGACATACCGCCTTTGCCGATCATTTCCATCACAAAATAACGGTTCGAAAAAAGATCGCTATTTGTCATCAAATCACCCGCCGTCATAAATTTTTTTGTTTATCGGAAAAGTTACGGGAGAATTCCCGCATTTTGATAACCTTCAAAAAAACGTCACAACCATTTCGGTTGTGACGCTAATTGTACTCTTAAAAAAGTCTTTTGTAAATCGGTTTTGAAAATATTTTTATTCTTCAACCGGATCGTATGTTTTAAAGAAAATACTTCTTTCTATAACATATACATCTTTGGGATCGTCAACTCTGCAGGCAATGAAATCTCCGACTTTGCCGAGATAATATTTATCTTCGTCCCATGTGGTAAAGAGTTTCACGATATTCGTAAGTTCTCTTGCATAAATATAGGAATCGTCAAAGTTAATACATGTCTTGGCATAAGGAACAAGTTTCATTACGATGCCTTCGTTTCTGACATGGATCGCAGGTTCATATTCTCCCGCGAATTCGTATTTCTCGTCGAGTTCCTTATATGTCTTGTAGAATTTCTCTTTTCTGATGGGCCATACTTCACCTTTAAGGCCGATCTGGATATAGAAGTCGCTGTCGACTTTAATGTCAATATCACCTTCGATGGTTCTGATTGTGATCGGAGTACCCTCGGGAAGGATCTGTGCGGGATCTACGAAGCCTCTCTTGATGTGTTTCTTCGCATATTTCTTCATTCCTTCAAGGTTGATGTTGTAGTCCTTAACATATATGATCTCGGTATTCTTGTAGTATCTTTTTAATCTGTCTCTTAAGTACTCATCAATGTCGAGACCGTTGTATACTCTGTTGAAAAGTTCCTTGTCGATATAACCGCCGGCTTTTTCCTCATGTCCGCCGCCCGAACCGATGCCCTCGGTAAGGAAATCTGCAAGTTCATTTGCTTTTACTTCTTTTACGCAGCTTCTTACGGAAAGTTTGAAACCGATGTTCAATTCATTATATACAACGGATACATGAGCCTTATCAACCTGTAAAGCCAGATCGTTGATAAATCCTAAAATATTGGGATCACAGGGCTTTGAATAAATGATGAGATACTGATTCTCTTCATCGAAATCATAATGGATAAGTGCCTGTCCGGCGATCTCAAGTTCGTTTAACGAAATGTTTGAATTGGTTAAAAGTTTGATGAGCGTTTTGGAATAAACAACCGAATCCATCATATCCCTGTCGAGAGGATGGCTTACTTCCATGAAATTGCCGGTATCGGTCATAAGTCCGTAATAAAACGCACTTCCGAGTTTAACATCATCGTCGATGTTAAAACCTTCCTTAACCATCATCATCCAGATAACCGTGGAACAGCTTCCGAGGTAAGGATGAACCTCTTTGATCTCGGCTTCTCCGACACCCTGGTGATGGTCTATGATCGCAATATGATCTGCGGTAAGGTTTGTAACGTTTCCTTCGCCATGCTGACAGTCAACGGTAATAAGAAGCGAATCGCCGAAATCAGTATCCGCTTCAACATATTCAATGGGAATTTCGCATTCCTTGATCATAAGCACAAGATTGGATTTCTGTATCTGATTTCTTCCGCTGTATACAATCTTTGCCTTTACCATTTTGTCCTGACAGTACCTGTAAAGTCCGAAAGCCGATGCTATCGCGTCGGGATCCGGATTGTCGTGCATCTGAATAACGACATTGTCATACTTTTCCAATTCGGATAATCTCATTATTGTTCCCCTTCAAGTCTTTTTCTTAACTCACTGTTCATCTCATCGATCACGGACTGCGGTCCAATTATCCTGGCTCCCATACCGAGTCCGAAGATCCAGCCGAAGAACTGGTTGCTGACACTTACATTTTCACTGACAACAAACTTCTTATTGCCTGTTTTGATTATATTAACATCCTTACCGAATTTGTCTATTACGACTCCGGCAAGTTCGTTATCGAATTCCATTCTGACACGTTCGATCCTTCCGGAATACATTCCGAAAACCTGGCCCGCATAATCCGAAACATTGATCTGCTTAAATGCGGCTGCACCTTCTCTCTTCGCATCAACAAGATCCATTTTGGTCATCTTATCAACTCTGTAATGCTTTATTTTATCATCTTCAGAATCATAAGCTATCAGATAATAGTTTTCATCACTCCAGATGAGTGCCCAGGGTGATACGTAATAGTATTCACCGTTTCTTCTGAATTCGATCTCTTTCTTGGGCGTATAGTTAAAATATTTAAATCTGATCTGGCACTTCTCTGCGATCGCGGAATGGATCATATCCACGTTAAGATAAATGCTTTCGTTCATGGTCTTGACTCTGTCAAAAACCGCAACCTGTCTTTCAAGCTGCTTGGCATTGTGGATACTTGTAAATTCCTCAAGCTTTTTAATGAGTGCTTTTGATTTCTTGTCTGTAATGAATCTGGATGCGCTTATCGAATCTACAAGGAGTTTAAGCTCCGCAAGTTCGAATTTTCTTCCTCCGAGAAAATATGCATAATATCTTCCGGATTCATCACCGATCACATCGTATCCGAGAGTACGCATTGCTTCAAAATCATCGTAAATGCTCTTTCTTTCCGCACTCACTCCGTATTTTTCCAGTTCCGAAATGATCTCGGACATGGTAAGAGAATGTTCTTCATCGGTCAGCGATTCCATAATTCTGATAAGGTATATTAGTTTGTACTTCTGATTTGCTTCCCTTGACATATCATCGTCCTCTCTTTCGTAAGTTTACAATCTCCTCTTCGGATAGTTTCCTGTATTCGCCGGGTTTTAATCCATCATCCAGCTTAAGCGTTCCCATCGAAATCCTTTTAAGATATAAAACCTCGTATCCTACGGCCGCAAACATTCTTTTTACCTGATGAAATCTTCCTTCGTTTATTGTGATGAAAGCTTCTTTTTCACCATTTGTCTCAACCTTCGCGGGAAGGCAGGGCTTTTCATCTCCGATATCAATGCAGTCCTCGATCTTTGCACGGTCCTCATCTTTTAATACTTTATCCAGCTTCACGAAATACACTTTATCGACATGTGCTTTCGGAGACAGAAGTTCATGTGCCAGCGCACCGTCGTTTGTTATTAAAAGAAGTCCTTCGGAATCTTTATCAAGCCTTCCTACCGGGAAAAGTTCCGCAGTGTTCTCAGCCTTTAAAAAATCAAGAACCGTATCGCTTAATTTATCCCTTGTCGCACTAACGCAGCCTGCAGGTTTATTAAACATAAAATATCGGTATTTCTCAAATACAACCGGCTTGGAATCCAGAGTAACTTCATCGGAATCGGAATCGATCTTGTCTTCGGCGCCCGAAGCGGTCACACCGTTAACCTTAACCCTTCCCGATTTGATCATTTCCTTGACTTTTGTTCTTGATTCACCGGTTGTGTTGGCAAGATATTTATCCAGTCTTATCCTGTTCATTTCTCACCTTTTCCACCTGGTCATATATTTCCTTGGGCAGTGAATCCAGAGGTTCGGGTTTGGGCTTGGCCGTATAGAATCCCTGAATGTAATCGACTCCCGCCTGAGCAACGGTACGAAGTTCTTCCTGAGTTTCGACACCCTCGCCTACAACACGCATGTCGTTAAGTCTCGCAAATTCGATGATATTGCTGATGAACAACTGCTTGTTGGAATCCTTGTAAATATCCTTGATAAGGAAACGGTCGATCTTAACAATATTCGGAGTATATCTTAAAAGATTCTGGATATTGCTCTGTCCCGAGCCGTAATCGTCTACGGCCAGCTGACCGTTCATTTCATCCACTGTAAGTGTCTTTATCTTGAAAAGCTCGTTATCCGAGATCGAATTCTGTTCGGTGATCTCGAATACGCAGTACTGAATATAGCCTTTGTATTTCTTGGTAAATACCTTAAAGTCGGCATCGTTTAAGAAATGACCGGGAATACTGTTTATGAAAATCCTTCTGCCCTTGAACTTTTCGAAATGTTCAACGAAATAATCCATAATCCCGAAAAGCGTCATTTTCTCGAGTTCGTAAAGTTTCTTGTATTTAGCGGCTGTCTGCAAAAGAACAAGCGGAGAAACATCAACTCCTCCGGAAGTTCTCATCAATGCTTCGTATGCATAGATCTCGCCGCTTGCGACATCGACTATCGGCTGGAAATAATATGTCAGAAGATTCTTATCAAGCACAAGCATCAGATCATCGTAATGATCCTTGGAATCATCCGCAATCGCATCTTCGATGTAGCTCTTTCTCTTATCCTTGAGAATATTAAGATACAATTCTCCGTACGCAAGTCTCATCATCGAACGAAGATCCGACTCCCAGCCTTTAGCGGATAACGTAAATCCGGCATTCATTTCAAAACTGTAATCCTTGAAATGAACCGCATTGTAATTCTCCACTGCGCTTAAAAGAGTATTAAGCTCGTTGTTCATGATGGTCTCGGCTGAAACGGGATCGTCAAGATCTCCCGTGTAGTCCACTAAAACAAACTCATCATCCGCGGTACGTGCAATGAATTTCTTTCTGCCCGTGTTTCTTGAAAATACGCTTGCAACAAGATTTACTGCTTCTTCTATCTCGCCTACGCCGAAATTCTCGTAGATGTATTTGTATCTGTCGAGTTTAAAGATCGCCATTGCAACGGCAGTCTCGTGATTCTCTTTCTTGGATGAGAACTCTTCGAACCATTTTTCAAGACCTTTAAGGTTTGCTATCTGCGTCATCTGATCAAGGAAAGCCGCCTGCTCGAGTTCCATCTGCATTCCCTTCTGGATCATTCTGGTATAAACGGTTCCGAAGGAAAGATTCAGCGCACGTGACATTCTGTTGACACGGTTTGCCATAAATTCGATATTGTCGGTTTTGTAGAAATACAATCCGTACTGATAGTCTTCAACATAAAGGGCATTAACAACAAATACGGTATCGTCTTCTATCCAGTCGAGAGCATTCGGAACGATCATCTTAAGGTCATCTTCCATAAGACCGAATTCCTCTTCACTCTCCGAAGAAAGGATCACGTACTCATTTGAATAATCGATGTCAAGATTGCTCTTGTACATAATGTTAAGTGATTCAAAAAGCATCGATTTAATGCATAAGTACGATTTATCACCCAGGTTGTAATCAACAAGTGCTTCAAGCATCTCGGGAACGTTCTCGCACATTAAGAACTTGTCCGCGCCCGCAAAAACATCGGATTCATGCGATGAGAACTCTCTGTTGATTCTCATGCACTCCGCCATCTTTCTTCTGTAGTTGCTGAAATCCTCTTCCGACGGACATCCGCAGGATTCGTTATAGATAACTTTATAAGGAACTTTTATGATCCTTCTTTCTGCAATGTTGTCAAAGATCTCATCAAGAAGATTTGCGCAGGCTGCTGCCTCACCTTCGATATTTCGTCTGATCGTGGTTATGTTCGGTACAAAATACTTACCTTCTTCAATACCGTCAAATCCCGTTACGATAACGTCTTTGGGAACGGAGTAATTTAACTCGGCAAGTCTTCTGCATACCGCCATGGCCATAATATCGCTTGCGCAGATTATCGCTTCGGGCGGTCTCTTTTTAAGTCTTAACACAAGATTTAATTTCTCGATCGTTGTGGTGTCTTTGAATTCACCGTATGCAACCATCGAATCATCGAAATTGATATTCTCGTCTCCGAGCGCTTTTTTAAAGCATGCCAGTCTGTCCAGAGTGTCCGGATCCCATCTGTATCCGCCCATGAAGAAGACATCTCTGGCATTATGGTCTTTTATGACATGTCTGATAAGATTCTTGTAGGAAGTTTTATAATCGTCGCTTACGCAGTAACATCCCTCGTTCTCCGAATTGATCAGGATAACGGGGACATTGTTTTCCGCAGCTTTGGCAATAAGTTCGGCACCCGTCTGTTTATTCACAAGACCTCTGTCAAAAATGATCAGACAGTCAAGAATATCAAATCTTATGGAATTGTAAACAGAAGATGCGCCGACATCATATATACTGCCGTCATACACGCTTAAAAGACTGTTAAATACAATGATCTT
>JAEEGL016589991.1_pt1 | contig 15917 bp, 4 predicted proteins | sample 9134231 | NCBI WGS metagenome assembly JAEEGL01 (sample SAMN16246548, study PRJNA631951) | gut metagenome | biome: gut microbiome; feature: rumen; material: fiber-attached | host: Bos | place: Iran: Karaj | collected 2018-10 | reverse complement strand
GGCGGCCTTCGCAGCCTGACCGTGCAGCAAAAACCAGGTAAATAGAGAGGTGAGCAGCAAAAACGTCAGGGAAATCACGGCCCAAAATACCGGACGCTCCCTCAGCGTTTTCTCTTTCACCAGACGCAGCTGGAAGCCCACTCCCCCATCCGCTTCCGCCTCAGACAACGCGGTCATATGGAAGAGATAGGTCCCGCTGGGGAGGTTGGTATAGCTGACCGGGGAAAGGGCGCTGCGAACCGTGTGATACGGGTGCGTGTCGAAGCCCTCCAGCCAGTAGGACAGCTCCGGGTCGGCCTGCGCATAGGACAGCGCGAAGCAGTGCAGGGTGATACGCTTCGCAGAGGCGGGGATCGCAACAGTACCCGATTCGTCCGGATAGAGCTTCTCGCCGTCCACTTCGACATAGGGGACGGCAAAGCGAAGCCGCACTGCTTCGTTCCGCATTTGATTGACGTTCAGAGACAGAATGCCGTCTGTACAGGCAACATAGGCAATTCCGTCGGGAGTAACACAATTTCTGGAGTTCGGCGTCGTCATGTGAGAGATGCCGCTGGAGGCTCCGTAGGACAGATAGGACGACGGCGCGTCCGAATCCGCCTCTTCTTTGGGAATTACATAAACACCGTTGGCGGCCATCAGCCAAAGATCTCCGCCGTCGGAAAAAAGAATGTCATAAATATGTGCCATCGGGAATCGGGTTTCTGTCCGAATCCCGCCGTTTTCGAGTACCGCCACCGCATTGCTGGTCAGGATCCAAAGCACATCCCGAGACGGATCCTTCTTGATCATCAGGACGACCCCGGAATTGAGATCGCAGGGGCCCGGGAACGGGAACGCGCCTGTGTCGTCCGCCACATAAACGCCATCCCCGTTTGTACCCAGATACAGGGTTCCGTCACGGTCCTCACAGATGGAGAGCACCGTGGAATTCACAAGTCCGTCCGAAGAATCTATCGTGCGGACGATCGCAAAATCCTGAAAAAACTGCACGCCGCCGCTGACGGACAGCACCAGGGTCCCGTCCTGCCGCTCATAAATCGTACGGCAATAGTTGGACAAAAGGCCGTTCTCCTTGTTCCAGACCAGGAGCTCGCCGTCAGGCTTCAGGCAGACCAACGCGTTCGCATCAAAGCTGCAAAACCAGATATTCCCCTGCTTGTCGCCTTTGATCGCGCGGACACGCGCCTGCGAAAGCAGCTGCGAAACAGGACTCTGCGTTATTTGCAGCGCCTCGTCGAGCACCAGCAGGCCGGTATCCGTACCGACATAAAGCAGGCCGCCCTGCTGCCAGGTCGAATTGACAACACGGCTGCCAAATCCGTCCACTCTGCCGCTGACATCGGAGAAAATGGCAGCGGACAGCTTCATCACGCCCTGCTTGGAAGACGCGAACCAGAGATTTCCCTCGTGGTCACAGATGACGTCAGAAACCTCTTCTGTCATCGGGACATGGTCCAGGATCCGCGCTTCACCGGCGTCGTCGAGATACGCGATCCCCTTCTCTGCGCAGATCCAAAGGCGCCCGCCCGCGAAGGACACCGTGTTGATTCTTTGGAGCTTCGGCGTCCGGAGCAAGCGGAGCTCCGATAAGGGGGCAGAAAGGTCCCCATAGTACACTTTCCCCTCTGCCGTGCCGAGGTAGACCTTTTCCGGGTGCGCGGGATCCGGACACAGGCAGGTAAAGGAAACAGACAGATTTTTGCCCTCGCAGAAGGCTGTTGCCGCACCGTTTTGTACACGGAAGGCTGCTCCGTCGTCGGTGCAGCCATACGCGAAATCACTGTCCGCCGCGCAGATGCTCGCGATGGGACGGCTGCGCAAGCGGTCGTCTGCAGCGGAATGAAAGCTTCCTGCCGCATCCATCCAGGCCAGGCCTGAGGATGTGGCAAAATAGATCGTGCCCTGCGTGTCCTCGGCAATCCTCCGGACGACGTTGGAGGGCAGACCGTTTTCCGTCGTGTAATGGCGAAAGCCGCCGTTTTCATAGCAGACGGCTCCGTCTGTCGCGATCCAGAGCCGTCCCGCTGCGTCTGCAAGCAGGTCTTCCGCATTAAAGATATTGTCGAAGCGTTCGAAGGTCCTGCCGTCATAGCGAAGCAGGCCGCCATAGCAGCCGATGTAGACAAAGCCGTCGGGCGTCTGCGCCAGAGAGAGGGCCTCCGAAAACGGCATGCCGTTGTCCATGTCGTACAAAATCGCAGCATGGTTTTGCGCAACAGGCTGTTCAGCGGCAGCGGCAGAAGGCAAAGACAGGCACAGGAGCAAAAGCAGCGCCGCGAACCCGGAGAATAGTCTCGCCCCAAAGCGGAATCGAATCAAGGTGACCACCTGCTCCTTCCGTAGTCTTTTCACATTACAGCTTGAGAAGGCGTACAAATCCCGTAGCCTCAAAAATCTCCATGATCGACTTATTCACGTTCTTGACGCTGTATGTACCGCCGTTCTGTCGAATAGCGATATAAAAGCTCTTGATCGCCCGAAGTCCCGCGCTGGAAATATACACCAATTGCTCCAGGTCCAGGCAGACCGAATGGAATCTGGATGCTGCATCCAGCATGGCGCGCTCTGCGTCCGGGGCTGCCATAACGTCCAAACGACCGATCAGTTGAATATCTGCGGAATCCCCGTGGTTGATCAGCTTCATTTTCATTGTTATCTTTCCTTTCTCAAACAGAAACTGCGGTTTTTATTCTTTCGTTTCATCAATAATACTGTTGGCTGTCTCCAGCAGTTTTGCAAGGTCCGGTTCTCCTGAACCGATCAGTACGTACCAGCGTTCTCCTGCGGTACACCAGGCTGTGACCGTCCCGGCCTCTTCCCGGAGGCAGGCGCGCATCACATGTCCGTTGACTACCAGCGTCATGATCCGGTCGTTTTCGAATTCGGCGGCAACCAGATTCTCCAGCTCCGGGCTGGTTGTAACGTATACCGTCCAATCCACGTCCAGATAACGGAAGCTTACGGCCGCAGCCTCCATCTGCTTTCCGACGCTGCGGCGCTCGTATCTCACGTTCTCCGCGCCTTCCGGCGTATGAACCGTTCCGGCAACGACGAACGCCGCAAGCTCGCCGTCCTTCAGGTTCTCCCATTCCGGGTGCGCAGCCATTTCATGGGATTGCACCGTGATCGCCCCGCCTTCATCGGAGGCAAGTGTCAGGTCCAGCGTCAGACGTCTTTCGGAGGAATACAGCACCAGGTTGGAGGTTCCCGCGTCGATTCCATAGAATCCCAGCCTCAGAACCCCGTTTTCTCTCTTCCGTCCCGCTGTCCGCAGAAAATCACCGCTGTTTCGCTGGAAGAGCTGCCAGTCCGCCTCCGGACTGTCGTCCGCCAAAGAGACCGTAAGCCGGCCCTCCTCGTCGGTTCCGATCCGATACGGGCAGCCAAAGTCCTCCCCGCCGCGAAGGGAACGCTCCCTCAGCGACAGCCGGTTTCCCGTGACGGCTGTGACGTACCCCTTATCTCCGTCGCGAACCTCCACCGTCAGCAGCAGCTCACAGCAGAAATCCTCAGGGAAGGTTTCATCTGCGAGCACGAAGCGGAGCAGCACATCCTCGGCCTTGACGGGCTTGACGCGGAATGCGCTCCCCTCCCCATCTTCTCTGCTGACCTGCACAGCACCGGTCTGCTGCGGATCGTATCGCCAGGCACAGCCGTCCGGAACCTGCTTGCACAGGGACAGGAAAATGCTCCCATCCTTCTTTTCGGTCCATTCATAGGGATAGGGTGTGTCTTTGCCGCCCTGGAACGTCTGCTCTTTTCGCTTGTTTCCCGGCAACAGCAGCAGGACCAAGACGGCAAGCACAAGGACGATCACAATGATGATCAGCACACGTCGTTTTGTAAAAAATTGTTTCATAGTACGACTCATTCTTTCCCTTCGCAGCCAAAACCCGGGTGCCGGAACCGGTCACGGTGTTGTGACCGGTTCCGTTGACGGCACCGTTGTTGGTTTGATTTACGGAGAATCCTCTGTCGGGCCCGGTTCATCCTCCGAAGGCTCTCCCTCGGAAGCGGATTCTCTTGCTCTTTCCTGGTCTCCTCTGGCAACTGCAGCGTCCAGATCGCTGACGGCGTTCCTCAGCTCGTCCGCCTCAGGACGTACCGTAATATCCACATTCAGGAAGACGTCATCGCTTTCCTTCGCAGTGATGATGATCCTGTAATACAGATTGTTTCCGGTATAGTTGCGCGGCGCAACAAACTCGATGCCATTGACATAGACGAAGCTGTCGCCTTTGGAATTACGCAGGACTGCGATCATATCGGCAATCCGTCCGGCGCAATTCTTTTCCTCGAGCGTACTGGCGTCCGTCGCCATGATCGAATTCACGCGTTCAGACAGTTCCGTGAGATAGGTCTCCGTATAGGTGTAGGTCGGGGCAAGGCTTGCCTGGCCGGTCGCTCCGATGACGGGCTCCAGGCTGACAAGCTCGATCGAAACGCCTTCCTCCGTACCGATGGGGGATACCTCCAGGGATACGCCTTCGCCGGACTCCAGCAGCAGGTTGACCGGTCCTTCCATGACGGTCATTCCGGCCATTGCGGCGCTGTCCAGGCCGTCGTGGTTCAGCGGGTAGGACAGTTCCGTCTTCAAATAGATGGAAGCAAATGACAGGCGAAGCGGATCATCCTCGCTGACACTCTTGGCTACCTGCTTTCGCACCTGCTGGACGGTTTCGTCAAGGCAAACGGTAACTGCATCCAGCTCCCAGATTGTCTGCGGCATTCCCTCAGAGGCGTTGAGTGTCAGCTCGATCCTGCGTACCTCCTGTACATCCTCCGCAAACATTCGTACCCAGGTCGTTTCCCCGCTCACGAAGCTGTGCGTGCCGTTTTGGATATAAGGACGGATATCGTCGAAGCTCCGGTTCAGCAGTCGGCCGGCACCGTCATAATAGCTGTAGCTCAAGCTGACCGGCCTGTCCAGGCTTCCGGCTTCATTGTCGGAAAGGCCTGCCGTCTCAAATCCGAATTCCACCACATGAATGCTGCCGGGGCCGGTCATCGCTTCGCTGGAGGTGTTCAAACGGATCAGCTGTCTGGAAGCTCCGGTCTGATCCGCCATAAAGCTGAACCGACCGAGCTGCTCCATCTCGCCGTCATCGTCTGACGGTCTCTGAAGCACGGCATACGCTCCGGTGAGTTCCACAGCCGTCTGACCGATGGGAATCAGTGAGACGCCCGTGATCGTTCCGACATGGTTTTCGCTGAAGCCGAGGTTGATAATCTGTCCCGGCTGAATGGAAGTGACGCCGGTTTGCGAGAGGAATACTCTTCTTGTCTGATACTCTCGCTGGATCGGGCCGTCCGAGATATAATGGATGGAAACCGCTACATCGTTCACCCCATCCTTCAGGCGCATCTCGGGCGTATTCGGGCCAAGCTGCAGGTAAAGCTTCTGCTCCCATGCCGCGCTGTCCGTAAAGGGCAGCTGCGCCGCGTATTCCAAATTGGTCGCAGGTCCGAGCTCGTAGCTTTCCACGACAAATCCGCTGCGGACACGCTGGAGATAACCGCCGGTGACGGACACGTTATAAGCTGCGTCGGATTTCGCGCTGACGGAATTGAGCTGACGAAGCTGCGGCGCGGATAAGCCAACCAGGTAGAAGACAGGCTGACCGTTCCAAATCGCTTTTTCCATCTTCCCGGCGTTCTGGAGAATCGTATCAGAGGTCGAGGTGTAACGGATCGACGCCGTCAGATTGTTGTCAGTCATCGTGGAGCCGGCGTCATTTTTAGGGAACAGAATCAGGTTGAAGCTGTCCGTCCCGCCGGCCGGGAACTCCGTCACCGTCATAGGATTGGAGATTGCGGCTGCGCCGCCATCCACCTTTTCGGAGGTGAAGTTCACCGTGATGGGAGCGGAGCTGTCGGAAACGGCGGTCATATAGAGCTGTTTGCTGTATTTCGGATCACCGCTGCTGTTGCCGAACGCAATGAGCTGCGGTGCCTCGTCCTCGGCATAGCGCATAGCAAACTCACCGGCGACGTTCAGGATCCTTCGTCCTTCCCCGCGAATCAGCGAAGCGCTGACCTCAGAGATATTCCAGCAGCAGTTGACGGAGCTTCTGGGATAAAGCTTCACGTACAGGAGCTGCTCCAATCCGTCAAGCGGAAGGACAAACCGATCTGTGTGGTTGGGTCGGAACATATAGTTTGGATCACTGGTTGCTCTTCCGTTGGTAAAGACGCCGTTGTTTTGAATCTGTGCGTACCGGACGGGCAGGTTACTGTACGCATACATCAGCTCCACGACGTCTTCCACAACGGTCGTGCGGACAGTGCCGTTCAGGTCGCGGTAGCCGATTTCCGCGCTGAGCTCACCCTGGAATTGCTCCGTGGCCTCGCCGTTCCGGTTTTTGTATTGCGCGGTGCTGATGGCAAACTGGACGTTGACTGCATAGCTGCTTTCCGTCACAAGGTAATCATGGGAGAGCTCCTCGAAGGTTCTGGCAGTGACGCCGCCGATCGAGCTCGATTCGCCCTCATCCCGGTAGTCGATGCCAATCCATCCGACATTGTTCACTCTCCAGAGAGGGGAAATCTGATTGTTGCCCTCCTGGATGACGGTGATGCTTTCAATTTTCAGTTTGTCATACTTGTCGCTGTCGGAGGAGATGTCCTCCGGGATGATACGGACCGCAGCAAGGTCGCCGTAGGCTTGGCTGGTATTGATCGTGAACGATTCCACGGTCCCTGCGCGGAAGCCGTCAGCCTCCATCTGCTGGTTCGCCAGGACCAGGGCGCTCTTGCCGCCCTGCGTGAAGAGCAGCTGGAAATAGAACTGGTTCTTCGAGCCGCTGTCGTCCTCACCCGTAATATTATTCACGTTGCTGGCGACCTTCACCTGTATGGTATAACGTCCGCGATTCCGCAAAAAGCCGAGGTCCTGCATGGCGTCCGCCTTTGTCATGTTGTACCACAGATTTGACCAGTCCACGTCCTGACGTTCCAAAACGTTGCCGGTATCCACCTCGATGACCTGGGTATCGCCGTCCTGGACCAGGATCGGATCGAAGGTCCTGCCAGAGGGCTGGACCGGGTTCGAAGGATCAACCGCTCCGCCGTGCGCAAGATCAAAGATGAGCTGACCGGACACCGCGCGGCTGAAAAGGCGGTCGCTCGTCGCGGTCTTCCCTGCGCTGCCTGAAACACGCACCTGCTTCCACTCCAGCTTGCGCGGTCCGATCTCTTCGACCGTCTGGATGGTCAGGTTCTGCATCTGCCATTCATCCGGAGCACCGGATCTTCCAAGGCGGATAGACGCAGATTGGAAGCGGTGTACCCCCTGGATGGGCAAAATGACGCTCAGGCTGTTGCCGCGGAAGCCTGCGTCCTCAGGCGTGGTCGCCAGGCCGTAAACATAACCGAAATCCGCATCAGAGCCGGGCCAGTAGCCATAATACTGATTGGCATAATCGCGAAGACGGAATTCCTGAGAAACGGTCTCAGCGCCGTCGAGGTCCACATAGTTCACACGAAGGAAAACGTCCGAACTTGTTCCGGCCTGTTCGACGTCGTCTGTGACGAGCGTGATCAAATAGAGCTCCCGCCGGTCGATCGGCGTGATGCTGCCGCCCGAATAGGGCGTCATGGAAATGGTATTGACGGTACCGCCTGCGTCGATCCGAAGCCCTGTGATATCCGGCGCGCAGTAATAGCACTCCGGCGTCGAAGGGAATTCATAACGCAAAAAACCGTCCTGAATGGATGCGCGAAGGCCGCCGCGGGAAGCATCGTAAACGGCAACGCTGAGCAGGGACGCCCACTCGTTTTCGCTCTCTGCGATGCGGCTGTCCCGTTCTGCGGCGCCTGTGACTCCCGTCTTGGGCGTGAGTCCCGCAGCGGCTGCCGCCTCTTTTGCCCCAAGGATGGGAGAGATCGTCACCGTTTTCGAATAGTCCGGAAGAGACCCGATGAAGGCAAGGCTCTCGCCCTGCTGGGCAAGTCCGGCATGGCTTTGCGTCGAGCTGACGCCGCCCTGCAGCACACTCCATGCGGCAGCGCTGGTGACAACCGGCAGCGTAACCTCCCGGTATGCACCGAAGGTGTCCAGATAAGTCACGCGCAGAGCCAGCGCCTCGCACAGATTGCCCGGTCTGCCAATGCTTTTTGTATTCTCGCCGCTTGTCGGCGTGGCGAGGCATTCGATGCCCGCCTGATACTGATCTGCAAAGTCGACGCGGAAGATGACATTTCCGTCCGTCGACGCATACGGCCGTGCCGGACCGGAGGTGCTGAGAGAATACCCGCGTTCGCCCTTGGGGCCGCCGAAGCGGAACAGCCGGTCGCCGCCGCGCCAGCTCAGATCCTTCCGACCCTCGTCGTCAAAGCGCAGTTCGGCCAGCAGGGGGCCGGAATAGTCGATGTAATACTCCGAGGAGAAATAGCCGTAGCGGCCCAGTCCCCGCAGATACTCCACCCGGTAAAGACGGATTCCGGCGCAGGTCCACTCGTTCCGGTCGCCGTTGTCGTCGTGCCGCGCAAACACCTGGATTTCATTCACGGAGGCAATTTGCGCATCCGCAGTGAACAGGAACTGATCCGTATGCCAGCTCTGCAGCGCCTTTACCGATTCCGGTGATTCGGCGTCATAACCTGCGACCCTGGACACCCATTGGACAGCGCCGAGGTCTTCGGTCGCGGCAAGCGCGGCCAGATATCCTTCCTGCAGCGTATCCTCCGACGGGAAAATATACTGGGTTCTGGTGTCACCGTCCGGCGTAGTGTAGAGGATTCGGAAAAACTCCACCTTCTGTCCTGCCGCGCGGCCAGTCGCGGTCTCCAGAACGTAGACCCGCTGCCCTGCCGGAATTGCGTTCTCCTGTGAGGGCTGCGGGAGCCCGGATCCGCCGTCCTGCGAGCCGCCGCCCTGAGAGCCGCCGCTCTGCTTCTTCCGAAGCGCAAGCCATGCGTCGATCTGCTCCATCCAGTTGCGAAGCTCCGCGATTTTGCCCGCGTCGGATTCGGCATAGTAGTCCGATTCCACAATCGCACGGTAATCTCTGAGCTGGGCTGCGCTCATAGCGCCAAGCGCAACGTGATAACGGCCGTTTTGCGAATAGAATTCGCCTCTTCTGTGCCAGAGAATCCGCTGTGCCTCGATAATGGCGTCCGGCGTGTATTGATTGACAGAGTTCACAATCGAAGTGAGCTGGCTGTCCGTGGCGACATAAAAGCTCGGGTGCTCTGTGTTGTGATATGGCTTTGGGCCGTAGAAGGGCAAAATCCTTGTCGCAGCGGTCTGGGCCGCCGTACCGTAGTCGTAAAGGCAGGATGCAAGCTGTTCCGGCGTCATGGCATAGTTCAGATTATCCGCCGGGGCTGTGTCGGTGGCGAGCAGCCAGGCATAAACCCGCATATCCGGCATGGTCGCCTCGTAGATCCGCCTGACCATATCGTCCATCGTCAGCTCAATATAGGTGTCGTCATCCTTGTGCTCCAGGTAGTCGGCGATCGCCCGCCGCATGGCTGCGGTGTGGGTTTTGTACAGCAGCCTTCCCTCCGGATTCTCCGCATCGTCCCGATCCGCTTCCCTCCGCAGCGCTGCGGGGGTCTTATTCAGTAAAGCATAATCAGGGATGTCATTATAATAGACGCTGTCATCCCTCGTGATCTGGAGATAGCCAAAGCCCTTCCGCTGGTCTGTGCGATAACGATAGAGCAGCAGCTCCACACAGAGCTCCATACGGTTTGCCTCGGCCTCAGTCATCTTGCCCGCGTTGTTGATCCTGACAAGCCGCAGATATTCCTGTCTCAGCTCTTCCATGCTCATCGCCAGCAGATTCGTGGCGTCGGACTTCCATCGCGCCTCCGTATACGTGTTGAAGAACTGCTCAGGGGACAGCTTCGGGTTGAAAAACGCAACAGCAGAGGGCATATAGCGCCGGGGCAGAGCTTCCAGCAGCGCTTTCTGGGCGGCGGTAAAGGGCAGATTGACGGGGATCACGGTGGGCTTCGGGTCAAACGCGGAATTGGCCTTTTCCTGCTTGTCCTCCAGCTCCCGGGCGGCAGCCTCCGCCGCAGCGCGCTCGGCTTCGGCCAACTCCTCCTGGAGCACCGCGTAATAGTCGATCCAGGCTTCCGCCGCCGCAAACAGCTCTGCAAACTCTCCCTGCAGGGCCGCGTCGGTCGCGGATCGCTGGTCGATCCAGTTCTGAATCCCGGTGATCACACTGCCGTACACAGCGCTCTCTGTCGCGCTGTAGCGGTGAAACGCTTCGCTGTCGGAGAGATAGACGCGCTGCCCCAAAACATTCATGCGGGCGTAAGCGTCATGGCGAAGGTAGAACAGCTGCAAGACTGCCCTTCCCTCCGGGCTTTGCTCGGTTCCGGCCTGCACCATCGAGGCATAGGCCGTGCCAAGTTCATCTTCCGTCTTCAGCCAATAGCTGAAGATCACTTCCCGATCCAGGCCGGAGTTTTCCCGGAACCAGCTCAATCCGGTCGTGCCGGTAACGGCGGCATAGGTAAGGGGCCGGAAGGCGGAAGGCATGGCGTTCATAAGCGCCTGCTGTGCTTCCGTCAGATCCGGGTACGGCTCCGATTCATAGGCCTCCTGCAGCTCCCGCTGCGCTGCCGGAATCTGAGACTCCGGCGTTCCGCCGCGATAGACGATCCAGGCGTCCAGGACCTGTCCCCACTGGATCCATTCCCGGTGTTTCGATGCGCTCTGCATGGATGCCTGCTCCCGCCTGTCATGCCAGGCCCTGGCGGCTTCCAGCTCGGAAAGGCTCTTATTCTGCAGGTATTCGCCGTAGTTGCTCGAGAAATAACCGGACATAGAGCCGCCAGCGTCATCATAAGAGGAATAGAGTCCGGCGTAAACGCAGTAGAGCTCCCGCAGGAACTCCGCCTGCGCGCGGCCCTCGGCGGTGCTCAGATCCGGGCCTCTGTCGGAAAATGCAAATTCCACCACGTCGACGTCGGAATAGAGGCGGTATTTGCTGATCATGTAGTAGTATGGCGAGTTGCGCTCAAAAAACTGAAGTCTTTCGTTCATCGACGCGCCGTACAGATTCAAATAGGTCTGACATCTCAGTCCCTCGGGCATGGCCTCAACAAGCGCCTGCTGCTCCGGGGTCAGGAGCTCCATATCGCTTTCGGAGATCTGAGTCCAGGCGCCGGCAGAGGGTGAGACGGAAAAGAGGCAAAGGCAGGACAAAGCTGCGGCTGCCAGCAGAAGCACTGAGCGCTTCCAGTTCCCGGCAATCCGTTGCAGCACGGTTTTGAAGAATGTATTCATCCGTATTTCCCTCCTTCCTGTCAGGTTGCGGCTGTTTTGTGGACGCGTTCAGCCTCGATCTGGGCCTTGAGTTCGTCCAGGCTGATCTCCATAACCGTAAATCCATCAATCTTCATTCGTTCCACGACGCTCAGCTTGGAGAGCTTTTCGTTGAACTGCATCAGGATGGAACCGGCGTCAGGTACGGACTTCTGCGCGGGAGCAGCTGTCGGTTCAGGCTGATCGCCGTGCCCCGAAGCCGTCTCCGCCCCATCCTCGGGCCGACGATGGGCTGCAGCAGAGTCTGCCTCGTCGCCCCACGGGTGGGCAGCGGTTTCCGGAATTGCAGCAGCCTCCGGCTCCTTCGCAGGCGCAATAGAATCCCATGCGCTGCTCCACGGGTCGGAAGCGGCTTCCGCAGACGGAGCTCTCTCCTCCACGGCAGGCGCAATGGAATCCCACGCGCTGCTCCACGGGTCGGAGGGGGCTTCCGGGGAATGAGATTCCTCCTCCATGGCAGGCGCGATGGAGTCCCACGCGCTGCTCCATGGGGTGGAAGATTCTCTCGGAGACGAAGGTTCTTCGCTCCAGGGATCCTCCTCTGCGAAGGGGTCTCTGTCCGGGCTCTTTTCCGCGAAGGGGTCCTCCGCTGCGAAGAGGTCTCTGTCCGGACGCTGTTCCGCGAAGGGATCCTCCGTCTGCTCTCTGAAGGGAGATACAGCTTCTCCGGCTTCCAGCTTCCGCAGTAATTCCTCATTCTGACGCCGCAGCGACTCAATGGTCTCATAGAGGTAACGGGTCTGGCTGTCATTCTCTGTCGGCGTACTCCCGATATGGGCCTCGATCGATCGCCTGACTTCACTCCGAACGGCGTCCATGCTCAAATCCCGGACGGACTCTGCCAGTTCCCGGATTCCGCTTACCAGCGCGTCGCTGCCCGATTCTGCTCGGTACGCAGGCGCATCCGGAGGCAGCGTGGGCTTGGACTGCACGCTCTGCTCGGGGAAGCTTTCCTCCTCGAGGGCGAAGCCGCCGTCTTCCTCCATGTCGAAATCTTCCTCGCTGACCTCTTCCAAAACAAAGCCGCGGTGATCTTTCGTGTCCTCTTCCTCCGGGAGCTCGTCCTGCATGCGGTCCATCACGTTCTCGGCGCGGATCATCCGGCTGTCAGCCACATAGTCCTCCCAGGCCAGTTCTCCCTCTTCGGAGGAATAATATTTGCTCTGGTACTCCGGCTGCTCAAACATCTCCGTAATGTCCCGATTGGTCTCAACCTGGAAGGTGCTTCTGGAGCTCGGGCTCAGGATCGTGAAGGCCTGGCCTCTCGGCGCCTGAATGATTTGCTCCTGTTCGTTCTCATTGATGCCGCCGGCATTCTCATAGAGACGGACAAGGTCCTGAATATCATTCGGAGCCAGCGAGAAAATAAAGCTGTACTGGCAGGCGTTGATAATGGCCGTTGATTTCCGGGCAATCTCCTCGCTGCCTACGAAATCCTTGATGTTCTGCGTAATGACGATCTGCATGCCGTTATATTTCCGGATGCGCTTTGCGAGCTGGAACATGAAGTCCAGGGCTACGGGGAATTTGGTGTCAATGAACACGTGGGCCTCGTCGATGACCACGACGACCTTGCGCTTCAACCCGTAACGGGTATTGAAATCACGGTTTTTGATGATCTCGTTGTCAATGTATTTCAAAACGAGGAGCATCTGTGCATTGGCGATGGTGGTGTTGCGGTTGGCCAGCAGCGACTGGAAGTTGAAAACCGTGAAGTTTTCTTCCGTTGTAACCGTGCTGGGGCCGTTCCAGATATTGGCATTTCGTCCGTCTCTGGAAAACTTTGCGATGTAATTCATCAGCGTTCGCAGAATCGTGCGAAGGTATTGGTTGTCCGTGCTCTGGAATTCTTCAAAGATTGTCTCGTAAAGATCGTCGAAAACGGGATAATCCTGGGGACGCAGTTTGCTCAGGTCCGTTTCCGGCGTGATCCCTTTGTCCGTATAGACCCGGTCTACCATATTGTTCAGGTATTCCAGGGCATCCTTGTCGCAATCCGGCAGGATTTGCTTGAAAAACTCCTCCAGGAACTGCAGATGGGTCGCGTAGCTCCCGCTGGGTCCACCCTTTCCTGCTTCATCGTCGTCCAGCGCCGTGATGATATGGAAAGGATTCAGCCTGCCGTAGGTCGCGTTGCCTACATTGATAAATTTCCCGTGCAGGTTCCGCGCCAGCTCCGTGTACTCGTTTTCCGGGTCCAGAATGAAAATCTTGGCATCCTCCGCTGCCAGATTGGCCAGCAGGGATTTTGTCGCGTAGGATTTACCGGAACCGGATTTACCGATGATGACCATATTGGAGTTGATGCGCTCGCTGTCCCGGCGAAAGAAATTGATAAAGACGGGAACACCGCCGCTCTGACCCAGATGGACGCCGCCCTCATCGGAAATATGGGCGTAGATCCAGGGGAAGCAGGCAGCAACCGTATTGCTCGGAATCCCGCGGCCTTCCTTGGCCAGCGGGTCCAGGGAACTGACCTGCGATCCAAGGAAGGCCCGCATCTGGTCAAATTCCATATTGTTCAGGCGGAAGCCGGCCTCCTGCCAGGAGCGCCGGACCGTTTTTTTCATGCTGCTGATGCTCGGCAGGAGAGATTTGGGCGGCTGGGGAATGTGGAGATTGTTCCGGGTCCCCATAATGTCATAGGCCGTGATGTACACGTTGCACTCAAAGAGCGTTTCGTTATCTCCCTGCAGGGTCGCCAGCAGATCCTGCAGCGTACTCAGGTGCGTCTCGATCTCCAGCCGTTTCGAGTCGATGCTGGTGGCAGACCATTGTCCGCGAAGCTCCATCAAGCTGCGGTCAATGGTTCGGATTGCCTTATCCCGGTCCATCTGTCTGGCCTTCAGCACAACTTTTGTTCCGGGAAGACTCATCACGCCCGCCAGCCATGCGTCGCCAACGGTCATGGGGTAATTGACGACCCGGAAATTGTGGGTCACAATATGATTGACCTCCACGCGGCGGGGATAGACGTCCACCACATTGGGCTGCGCCCACACCGCATAGTCCTCCGGGCGGATCAGATCGACCTCATGCTCGTCAAAATCCAGCTGATTCGTGTATTTCAGGAAAACGGCGAGGTCCTTCCCCTTCAGACGGCGAACGGTCAGCTCGCCCTGTTCAAGCTGGAGTATTGCGTCGCGAATCATCATATCCAGCTGCTTTTTATCACTTTCAAAAAGCACAAGGTAATAGAAGGGGTCGATGACCTTATCTTCTCCGCACATGGCTTCCAGCTCTTGCACGCGGTCCCAGGTGATCTCGACCCGGATCTGGTATTCCTTCTCAGAGAGCAGGCCGCTCTCAAAGGACTGGCGAAGCTGATCCAGCTTTTCCTGCTCCCGCGTCAGATAGCGGTCATAGTTGATCGCCCGTTCAAGCTTGATGATATTGGCGCTGAATTTTCCGTGGATGGAACGAAGAACGCGGCCGAAGCAGTTTTCAATGGAATTCTCCCGCCTGTGTTCGCTGAAAAAGCGGAACTCTACCGGGTCGATCTCAATCGCTCCGCCAAAATATTCGCCGTTGTACTCAATGTATGCGTCCTGGATCCCTGTGAAGCCGATCAGCTTGCTCATGTCCTCGCGGTTGATTTCCGCATCACGGGCCAGGGCCTGCTTCTGCATAGACACGGCAAATTCCGCGCGGCGGCGTTCCCGGATCGCCTCCTTCTCCTCTTCGGAGACCGAATCGCTCTTGAGAAGTCGGTCTTCCTCCTCCCTGGCCTTTTTCGAGGTTTTGGCGTTTTCACCGGCGGGCTTCTCCTGCTTCACCGGCTCCGTTTTGGACTTCTTTCCGCTCTTCTTCAAGTTCGCCTGCTTCGGCGGATTCGTTTTGCTCTCCCCTTTTTTCAGAGCCTTCAACGTCCCGCGCGCAGCCTTCTCACCGGATTTGGAGTTAAAAAGGCGATCAAATTTGGTGTCTTTTTCCGTTCCTTTCGCCCGCGATTTCAGGAGTTCATCGTCGGTCAGGCGTTCATACCGCCGTTTATATGCATAATGCGTGATGATCTGCATCAAGTACCGATAGGTTGAAACGGAATCCAGGCGAACCAGAAGCAGCGCTGCCACGCCGATGACGACGAGGCAGAATACCAGTTTTTGAGGTAAAGAGGAAATCAGAATCATTATAAGCATGGCAACGCCAAGCGTGGCGACAACGATGTCGCCAAGCCTGACGCCCTTGAACAGTTCTACCTGTACCTTCGTTTTTCCAGGTATCAAACGTTTCATTTTCTGATCTCCTTGTATGTCTTGTATGTATTATGTTTCCTGATCGGACTCTCTGTTCGTCCGATTCCGGTCATTCCGGGTCATTCTTCCCGGAGGGGGGTAATTCCTCGGCGGCGTTTTCTGCGGGTTTTCCGGAATGGGCTGCGTGCGCGGTTCCGGTGCGCTGACAGAGCCTGTGCTGCCGGGGGACGTGTTGTAGACCGGTGCGGCGGTTCTTTGCTGCTGAGTGTACTGAGAGGAACCGGAAGAAACGTTCGTCTTCGAATCGTTGTAATCGGTCACGGTGGGTCTTTGCTGCGGCTGATTGTACTGATTCGGGACGGTGGAGTTCGTCTTCGAATTGCTGTAGTCCGTCACGGTAGATCTTTGCTGCGGCTGGTTGAACTGATTCG
>JAEEGL015716122.1_pt1 | contig 15917 bp, 10 predicted proteins | sample 9134231 | NCBI WGS metagenome assembly JAEEGL01 (sample SAMN16246548, study PRJNA631951) | gut metagenome | biome: gut microbiome; feature: rumen; material: fiber-attached | host: Bos | place: Iran: Karaj | collected 2018-10 | reverse complement strand
TTTACCTGGGACGAACTTATTAATGAAAGCAAATCCATACAGAAATGAAAAGATTGATGTTATTATTGATGGCATTGACTGTCTTGACAGTCTCTGCGATGGCACAGAATGTGAGCGTCAAAGGTACGGTTCGCGACGCCAAGACAGGCGAAGGACTGCCCTTGGTGAATGTGGGACTGATGCGGGTGACGGACACGGTGTTTGTGCGCGGTGCCGCCACTGAGTTCGACGGCACCTTCCATATCAAAGACGTAAAGCCGGGAAAATACCTGTTGCAAGCCAGCTTTGTAGGATATGAGAAACACATGGAGATAGTAGAGGTAAAAGGCAACGTGGATAAATTAGAGATAAGCCTCCGTGCGGGTACCGTTCTTGGAGAGGTGAAGATTGTGGCAGAGAAGCCCCTGTATGTGATGGATGGTGAAAAGAACATGTACAACACCAAGGAGGATGTTTCCATACAGACTGGTACGGCCAGCGACGCCCTGCAGAATGCACCTGGTGTTGAGGTGGATGCCGAAGGCAACATCACCTTGCGGGGTGTGAGCAGTGTGGAGATTTGGATCAACGACCGACCGTCGCACATGAACGAGGAGGCGTTGAAACAGTACATCAAACAGATGCCCGCCAACGCCATCGAGCGCATCGAGGTTATCACCAATCCCTCGGCGCGCTACTCCACTTCGGGGGGGGTGATTAATATCGTGACCAACCAGAAGATTACACGCAACGAGCTGTTGTGTGTGGGTGTACGGGCAAGGACGTCACCCAGCGTCTCGCCCTGGGTATCGTATGTGTGGGCCAATGATAAGGTGGACTTCAACTTATACATCAATGCCGACTACTCGCACCATCGAATGGATAACAACGGCACCAGCACTCTATTCAACGACAACGGCGACACCAGCCGCTACCAAAGCAGGGAGCATAAGACAGATGCAAACAATATCGGTGGATATACAGGGTTGAACCTTAACTGGAATATCTCTGACAAGACCAATTTGTCTACATGGTTCGGCATGTACCCCTATTGGGGGCGCAACCATAGTGACATAAACCTCCAGTATATGGAATATTTGCCTTCGCGACGTGACTTGGGCTACCATTACACGATGGACAACGGCGACGGTTTCGGAATAGGAGGTTATGCGGGTGCCTGGCTGGAGCATCGCTTCGACACCACTGGGCGCAAGCTTTCTTTCAGCTTTAACGGCAACACGTGGAGCAACCGCGGTACTGGCAACGAGACTTTTGCCTACTACGATCCCACACGTGACACTCTTATACGCCGCACCGATGATCGGGGCAGCAATCCTTCGGGTAGTATGTCGCTGGACTACACTCATCCGTTCAAAAACCAGTTTGAACTGCAAGCCGGTGCAGAGTTGGAGTTGGGCGGCGGCACACAGTATGTATGTCTCGACACTCTCAATGGAACTGTTTATGAGCAGGTGTTGATGCGTTCGCACGAAGGCATGGAGCGTGGCACAGGTCTCAACGGCTATGTCACGTTGCAGAAACGCTGGGGCGGTTTCACCGCCAAGGTGGGTCTTCGTGGCGAACAGGAATGGAAGTACAGCAAATGGAACCGCTTGAACGGTACAGGTACAAAAGAGGTGGACACAGCCTTCTTCGGCCTTGTGCCCAGCATCCACCTGAGTTATCAGACCAAGACTTTCACCAGTTACAGCCTCAGTTACACCCGTCGTCACACAACACCAGGCATGACACAGTTGAATACCTTCCGCCGCTTTGACGACTACAGCTACGAAACTGGCAATCCCAACCTGCTTATCAGCTATACCCACAATCTGGAGGCTGCCTTCAACAAGTATATCATGGGCTTCGGCAATATCGGGGTTAATGCTTATTTCCGTGCCAACACTGACGAGATTGGCACCATGGCATACGCTGGCTATGATACCGCGTATTTCGGCCCGGTGCTGGTCAACTACACCATGCCGGAGAACATTGGCAGCAGCCACACCGAGGGCTTGGAGGCAAACATCACCTACCGCCCGACGGGATTTTTCAATGTGCGACTCAATGCCTCGGTGTTTAACTATGGCTACAACTATCAGGGCCATCCGGACAGCAAAGTGAGTTGGAGCACCCGACTCAACGTGTGGGCGAAGTTGTGGGGCTGGCTCGAGGTGTTTGCCAACGCCCATTACAGCTCTCCCCGTCTGGGACTCTACAGTATGAGTGTCGCCAACAAGGGCGTGGACTTCGGTGTGAGCAGCGACTTCTTCAACCGCAGGCTGAGTGTTAACCTCAACGTCAGAGACATCTTCGGCATGGCTGAATGGGGGCAGAACACCAATGCACCCAACTACCAGACCACTGGCAGCCATCGCTACGATTCACGCTATGTCAGCCTCGGCCTCACCTGGCGCATGGGCAAGATGGAGCTGGAAAGCAAAGCCCGCCAAGGCGCCACCGAGAGTATGGGAACACCGCAGATATAAATTAAGAATTAAAGATAAAAAAACATCCATTTGAAATGAGGATATGAAGAAGTTTATTTTGGCTTTTTGCTTTTATCTCTTAGTTTTTAGTTCATTATTTGCACAGGAGAACTATTTGACCCTTCGCGGATGTGTCACCGACAAAGACACCCGCGAGGGGTTGCCTTCAGTGACCGTCTATGTGGCGGGACAGGCCATTTATACCCAGACAAATAACGACGGCGAGTATGTGCTGAAGGTGCCAGCCGAGCATCGGGACGGCAGCGTGGTGTATGCCCTGATGGGCTACCTGCGCGACACGGTTAGCGTAGCCAAGGCCCAGCGCAAGCCCAACATGGCTCTTGCCTCGGATGGCGGCCGCTGGTTGAAAGAGGTGAGGGTGACAGAGTACTCATCCAAGTCAGCCGCTCAGCTATTGATTGATGCGGTGAACCGCATACCGCAGAACTACCAAACCGACAGTGTGGTGGGCACATGGTTCTATCGTGACGTGAGGATGCTGAACGGCGAGCTGTTCCTCTTTGACGAGATGGTGTTTGATGCCCTGCGCGTGGGCTACGACAAATACCATACACTGAAGAAACTGAATAACAGAAAGGGGGCCTACGGCTTGGTGGAATTAGGCTACAAACGGCCTATTGAAAGCAACTACACCAGCATCCGCCACGACCGTCTGCTGCTGTGCGACACGGCTTATGTGACAAGCCAAGTGTCAAGGGAAGTGTCAGGCGATTATATCGGTTATGAAGAGAATGAAGTGCTGTACGACCCAGTGGAGATTCCGAATACCACGACCCGCCTGTCGCTGAATCGCTTGGAGAAGGCAAAGAAGCGAAATAAATTTCAAGTGTCGGAAATGACCGATGCCGAAGGGCATCAGTATTATGTCGTCACCTCAAGGTATAATTCTTCAGGCGGACCGTTCCGTGGTCATGGGACAGCTCGCATCGTTATAGCAAAAGGAAGTCTTGCCATTACATGTATAGAGGAAACGGATTACTTTGCGATGCGCCCTTTCTTTCCGTTGAAGAAAGTATTCAAAAAGGCAGGTGTTGACTCTGTGGCAAGGAGAGAGCATGTGGTGTATAACTATGGCTTGGTGGAAGGCAAGTACACGTTGATTTCATACACCCGCGACGAGGGAACGGACTTTTATTGCAATGCCAATAGTCCCAAGGGCGCAGGGGTTAACTCTATGGATAATCATTGCCAGTGTGTGCTGACCAACGAACACAAGGAAGGCTCATCCTTCTTGAAGAATAACACCATTCAGCCACCAGGAAGCGTACTGGTGCCACAACGCCGTGCCGACCACAAGCAGTACGATGAAGCCTTCTGGCATCAGTACAACTTCATCCCCCTTGAGTCTTCCATACGCCAAAAGTTGGAGACAAAACTTAAAAGTTATTAATTTTTTTGAAAAGACGAAAGATTTTGGTTACTTGTTCGTTTATTATAACACAAGCGTGAAAGGAACAGTTAGAAATATGATTAAAAGACCTTTTGATTATTAATGAATTAAATAATATACAACAAAATGAAAAGTACATTGAGAACCTTTGCCACCTTGATGCTGGCTGCAACCTTGACTTTTGCAGGTTGCAAAAAAGAAAAGATTGAACCAATAACGCCTGAGACTCCGGGAGAACAGCCTGTGGAAAATATCTTTATCGGTACTTCGTGGGAGAACCATACGGAGAACTCATTCACTTATCCGATTCAAGGAATGAATATTCCGATGTTGGTAGAAGCAGATATGGCAATTGATTTTATAGACTCTGTGAGCGGAGAGCTCTTTATGGATATGAGTCTCATTGTTCCAGATTATCCAGTCCCCCCGCAGGATTTTTCGCAAACGATGTCTTTTGCATATACATTCAACGGTAAGGATAGCGTGAAACTGGCTATAGAGTATTATGATGAAGAGTCTGGTGACACAGTACAGTATGAAGACTTCTTCGTTTACGACAAGGCTGCCAATACTTTGACATGGAGTCTCGGCACTGAAGATGCCGAGATGCTTGGTGTGGACAGCATTGTTTTCACCCAGCGTGAATTGGGTAAAGCCAAGGCCATTATTCCAGGAAGCAGAACGGCTACAGGAAAGAATAGCTGGCAAAAGCTTGTGGAGAAGGTTCTCCGTGCCATGGAATAAAGGCAAGACGATGACCAACACAATATTTTAATCCCATGAAAACAATTAAGACAACCATAGTTTTGGCAGCAGCAGTGCTGATGTGCGGTGCTGTTGTGGCCAATCCTGTAAGTGCCAAACGGGCAGCCGCAGTGGCACAGAACTTCTACTCTGCTTTGTCGGGCGAGAAGAACAATGGCACTTTGACAGACCGTAGCAGCGAGTGGCAGTTTGACGGCATTTACCTTTTTGCTGGGGAGAATTGCGGATTTGTGCTCGTTGCCGCAGACGATGCGGCACGTCCTATCCTTGGCTATTCTGTCAAGGGGACGCTCGACCCGCAGAATATGCCTGTACAATTGCGTCAGTGGCTTGCCGGTTATCAGCAGGAGATTGCTGTGCTGCGCGAGCGCAAGTCAGAGATTGCTTCTGACTATGCCTCCGAATGGTATAGTTTGGAGCAGGGGTTGATGCCCAAGGACAGTTCGGACGAGGGCGTAGAGCCTCTGATTACCACTTTTTGGGACCAGACCTTTCCTTACAATGGCTACTGTCCTCGAGGCACGGTGACAGGCTGTGCCGCGACGGCTCAGGCCCAGGTGATGAACTATTGGAAGTATCCCGCTTTTGGTGAGGGAAGTCATAGCTATACCCATGCGCGATATGGTGTGCAGGAAGCTGATTTCGGACATACGCTTTATGATTGGGCTCACATGCCGGTGATGGCAACCCATACCTCGTCGGATGAGGAGATGATGGCCGTTGCCAAGTTGATGTACCATTGTGGTGTAGGGTTGGACATGATGTATGGAACGGCTGCCGAGGGTGGCAGTGCGGCAGCAGGACTTGCCGGACAGCCAGGCGTGGCAAGCATAGATAATTCGCTGAAAGACTATTTCCATTATAGTGAGAGTATGCAAGTGGTTTTCAAGGGATATGGAATGTCGAACGCCCGTTGGCGCGATTTGCTGATTGCTGAAATCGATTCGAGACGCCCTGTCGTGTATACAGGCTCGGGTGAAGCGGGTGGCCACGGTTTTATATGCGACGGCTATGACAGCCGTGGCTATATGCACTTCAACTTTGGCTGGAGTGGCATAGGAGATGGTTACTTCCCAGTGGATTCTATCAGTCCAGGCGTAGGCGGTGTGGGTGGAAATGTTACCTACACTTTCAATAGGGACAACTCGGCTCTGCTTGGACTTGTGCCCGATTATGCGCTACGCATCAGCGACACGATTTTCTATATAGACCGGGATGGGAGAGAGGATTCGCTGCTGATAGGAGTCAACGAGACGAAGAGCGAGCCGTGGACAGTAGAATGCAGTGCCGACTGGCTTACGTTGCAGGCTGACACTTTCAGCCGGGCAGGCTGGTTGCATTTACGTGCGGCAGAAAACAACAGCGGCGATGACCGAGTGGCTGTGGTTACCATTATACAGGGAAATGAACGGTGTGTGGCGCGCGTAGTGCAAGGTTCTTTCAGTACTGAGGAGATGTGTCCGGTAACGGTGGTGATGGAAAGTACCCGCAACAACGGTTGGCAGGGTAACGCCTATCTTTCGTTACAGTCGGAGAAAGGATATGTATACGGTGAAGCAAGACTTGAGGAAGGAGGGAAGGACTCGATAGAGGTACTGGTGGGACCGCATAAGGTCAACACGGTATGGCACACAGGCGGTGGTACCGACCGCTATGTGAATTACGAGGTTAAGAACCAGTATGGCGAGGTTCTTGTGTCAGTGGAGTATGCCTACCGCAACGGCGGTACGCATGTGATAGAGTGGCCTTGCTCGCATGTGGGCATTGAAGAGCGTCATGAGGCTGAAGCCAGTGCTGTGAAGCTTTATCCCAATCCTGTAGTTGATGTGCTGACTGTTCAGGCAGAAGGATTGCAGAAAGTGGAATTGATGGAAATGAGCGGCCGAGTGGTGGCCACTTCTACCCGCAACACGCTTGACCTAAGGACATTGCCTGCAGGTGCCTATTTTGTTAGAATCGTAACGAACAACACAACATCCGTCAAACGAATAGTGAAACGTTGAAATGGTTGTTGAAAAGTACGAGAGGGTGTCCTTGAATGGAAGGGCACCCTCTCGTTGTATAATGGGCTGCGTTAGAGGCGAATGATTTCTTCGATAATGCCTTTGATAAGTTGGTCGATAGTTGCTTCGTCGCAGTTGTAGTTGTTGCAGAGGATGGAGAAACTGAATACTTGTTCGTTCTCGTTGGTGAAGTAGCCGACGAAGTTTCTGACGCCAGGAGCGACGCCGCTTTTGATGCGCAGGGAGCATAGGTCGGGGATGCGGGGCATGATGTCGTATTCGGGTATTTTGTCACTGATGCCGAGTGCACCTGCAAAGTCGAGGAAGAAGGGTTGGCGGGCTACGGCGTCGAGGAATTGGCAGACGAAGTAGGCGGAGACGCGGTTGTCGCGGGAGAGGCCGCTGCCGTCAACCATGTTGACTTGTGAGGGGTCGAGGTCAAGTTCTTGGAAGTATTCGTACATGAATTTACGGCCAGAGGAGAAGGTGCCGTGGCCGTCGCGGAGATAGCCGAGGAGTTTGAAGAGGCTTTCGGCTGCGGTGTTGTTGTTGGTTTGGGTAGTGAGGGCGGTGGTCATGAAGAGGCTAAAGGCGGAGTCGATGTAGAGTTTGCGGTATTGCTTGGGCATGGTGAAGTGGACGGAGGGTTCGCCGGAAACCTGAATGCCGTTGGCACGGAGGTGACGGGTGAATTCGTCGGCCATGTGGAAGGCTGGTTGGGGAAGGGAGGCACGGAAATGGGTGTCGGCGGTGCCGAGAGGAATGACACCGCGGCAGATGCGCGAGTCTTGATAGGGAGAGCCAAAGAAGGAGACATCGAAAATGGTGTCGCGGGGACCGGTGACGACTTGGTTGGTAATGGGGATGTTGGGGTGGGTGCTGGTGACGATGGCGGGGTCGCCAACGCGGCGTCCGGCACGGAAGTGGATGTCGACAGAGTTTTCGTTGTAGTTAATGCCACAGGCACCGCTGCCAGAGCTGTTGCCGATGTCGTCCCAACGCCAAGAGGGGTGAATCATGTCGCCTTCGAAGATGCTGGTGTCGGCATAGATGTGGCCGTTAATGCGTCGGATGCCTTTTTTGCGGATAGCGTCGGTGAAACGAATGAAGGTGGAATCGGTATGTGGAAAACGGTCAGAGCAGAAAAAGGGGTCGCCTGAGCTGGCGACGATGATGTCGCCATTGAGGGTGCCTTGACGGTCAATTTCTCCAGAGTAGTAGAGGAAGTTTTCGAAGTAGAATTTGGGTCCCATGCGGCTATAGGCTGCGGCAGTAGTGAAGAGTTTATTGATGGCAGCAGGCATCATGGCGCGGTCGTCGTCGCGGGAATAGATGGTGCTGTCGGTAGTGATGTTGTGAACGCAAACGGCAAAGGAGGCGTTGCGCATGGCATGTTTCATGGTGGTATGGCGAACGACGAAGTCCAGGCGGTCGGTGTTTTGAGCCAGAGAGCCAAGGGATGACGCCGTAAGAAGGGCTATGAGGAGGAGTTTTCTTTTGTATGTCATGTGTGTTGCGAATTACGGATTATGGGATATGGGGCTATTGGTTGGCTAAGGAGTGGTTGATTTGGTCGATGTGGGACAGAAGGTTGTCGCGGCCGAAGGAGGTGACGGAGGAGGTGAGGAAGTGCTGGGGGAGGGATTCCCAAGTTTCGGAGAGGGTAGAGAGAAAGGTGTTGACGTTTTGGGTGAGTTCGCGTTGTTTTGGTTTGTCGGTTTTGGTGAAGATGATGTTGAGGGGGATGCCGTTGGTGCCGAGGAAGTTAATGAAGTCGAGGTCAATTTTTTGTGGAGGGATGCGGGAGTCGATGAGTACAAAGACGTTGATGAGGGTTTCGCGGTGGAGGATGTAGTCGGTAATCATTTTCTGAAATAGTTGGCGGGAGTTTTTGGAGGTGCGGGCGTAGCCGTAGCCAGGGAGGTCGACGAGGTACCACTGGTCGTTGATGAGGAAGTGGTTTATGAGTTGGGTCTTGCCGGGTTTGACGCTGGTTTTGGCAAGGCTTTTGTTGCGGGTGAGCATGTTGATGAGGGAGGATTTGCCAACGTTGCTACGTCCGATAAAGGCGTATTCGGGGAGTTTGGTGTCGGGGCATTTGCGATAGTCGCTGTTGCTGACGATGAAGGTTGCTTTCTTTATTTCCATGGGACGGATGGAGTGTGGGTATGGGAAAGGAATGGACGGGAAGGGTTAGTTCTTGTCGGGGTGGTCTTTATGGGGACGGTTTTTCTTTAGGCGGTCGGCTGATTCTTTGAGCCGTTTAAGTCGTTTGAGCTCAAGGCGTTCGTTGTCGTTGGTTTGTTTCCACCAGGGGAGTTGTTTCATGTTGATGCGGAAGAGGCGCAGGCGGTCGAGAACATGGTTCTTGGTGTCGTAGGATTCGATGTAGCGTTTGCGTTTTTCGGGTACGATGTCGCGGAGGTTGACGAGGATGCCGGTTTCGTCGGTGTTGCCGAATTCGGGGTTCATGGCAGTGCCGAAGGAGCGCATGGTGGGAGAGAGGTTCATGTAGGCGTTGATCATGGCAGGGACGGTGGAACCGAGACTGCGGACGTTGCGGACGAGGATTTGGTAGTCTTCTTTGTAGTTGCGGCCCTTGAAAAGGCTGTGGAGTTCGTTGAAGTCGGACTGGATGTTGAGGGGGTTGTAGGGCCAAACGAGGCCTTCGGGGTCGGGGAAGTGTTTTTGGTAGAAGTAGAGGATGAGGTCTTTGGCACGGCGGTTCATTTGGGGATACATGGTGATTTTGCCAAAGAAGTAGAGGGTTTCGGGTATTTCGAGGGCGATGGCACCGAGGCCGTCCCAGAGGTTGTCGAGAGAGTATAGGCCTTTGCGGAGGTTGTTGCCGGGTTGGAATTCGGGCTGGACGAAGGCGCGACCGAGTTCGACGGTGTAAGGGAGGTAGTTTTCGATGAACTGGTCTGAGTAGTGGAAGAGCTCGGAGGTCGGGGTGGCGATAGTACCATCGTTCTGGCGCAGCATGTTGCTGCCATGGATGAAGCGATAGCCGCCAACAATTTCTTCGTCTTCGGGACTCCAGACAAAGAGCTGTTTGAAACAGTGGGGTTCGGGAAGAGTGTCGAATTGGTCGATGTCGCAGTCTTTTCCTGTGCCACCACCGTCGAGGGTGTAGCTCAGTTCGCGAAGGCGGCCAATTTCGCGCATGATATTGGGGGAGAGGTGGGCAGTAGTGATGTAGATTTCTTTGTTGCCGCTATTGGTTTTGCGGAGGAAATTTTTGTGTTTAAGTTCGGCTTTGATGAGTTCGCGGGGTACGCGTGGGATGATGTAGGAGGTATCAATTTCCATGGTGAAGAGTTTTTTTTAGGGGATGAAATTAAATGAAGTCGGAGAAACGGGCGTTATTGTCTTGCCGGAGGGTGTAGCAGTAGTCTTTGACAAGTTGAGCCCATTCTTTGGCACTGTGGCGATTGTCGAATGTGGAGTAGGGGATGGGGTGACCGACGATGAGGCGCATGGTTTTGCCGCGTTGGGCGAACATTTCGGCGGGGAGGAGTGCCATCTCGAAGTTGAATTTGAAGCCGAGGCGTTCGCGGAGACGTGCGATGTTGTAGAAACGTTTACGGTTGCGGGCGTCGAAGAAGAAGGGGACGATGTCGCGCTGGTAGCGGACAGCTTTTTTGATGAAGGTGGGTTTCCATTCGAGGTCGCGAATCTGGCCGTTCTTTTGTTTGCGAGAGCAGATGCCGGCGGGGAAGTAGAGAAGGCAGTTCTGGCCTGCGAAAGCGTTTTCGAGGGCGTTGACGTTGGCAGTGTTGCGGTTTACTTTGTCGATGGGGACAAAGAGAGGCGCGGGACCGGGGAGGTAGAGGAGGAAGTCGTTGACTGGAAATTTGATGTCTTGACGGTATCTGCCAACGGCGGCCATAACGGCAAGGCCATCGGGACCGCCGAGGGGATGGTTGCCAGCGATAATGGGGTAGCCTTCTTTCGGTATGTTGTCAGGGTTGACGACTATAATTTTGGCATTCAGGTCGCCGGGGTCGTTACCTTCGAGAAAGGCATGGACGAAGTCGAGTCCGAACTTGTCACGGTGACGGTAGATGGTTGAATTAACCTCGTCCAGATGCAGGAGGCGTTCCATAAGGCGGATGGCCCATGAGGGCAGTTTGACTCTCTTGCTGGATAGAACTTTTTGGAGGTCAACGTGTTTTTGGGTTATTGTGGAAGGATCTATGTGATTGATTTGTTCCATTTGACAGTGAGTTTCGAATTTGCAAAGATACGAAATTTATTTTATTCTGCCAAATATTTTCTTTATAGGGAATTAAATTGTAGTTTAGTAAAGAAAAAAGGGGCATCTTTGTGGGATGTCCCTTTGGGGTTGTATGATTCAGAATGGTTATGGTTACTGAATCATGATTTTTTGCGACAAGGCTTGTTTTTCTTCGTCGGTGAACTTGGGCAGGGTGACGGTCAGGATACCGTGTTCAACCTTTGCACTGATGGATTCTCTCTTGACGTTCTCGGGAAGGCTGAACATTTGTTTGAACTGCAAGGTGCTGAATTCGTGACGGAGGTAGTGGCGATCTTTCTTTTCCTCTTTTTTCTCGTCTTTTTTCACCATCTCGATAACGAGGTTGTTTTCGCTGTCGACGCTAAGGCTGAGATCGTCTTTTGTCAAGCCCGGCACGGAGAGTTCAAGCTCGTAGTTTTTGTCGCTTTCGGTGACGTTCATTTTGGGCATTGGTGTGTGTTCATCGCAGGTGCCGTAATTCCAATTGTTCCAATTGAGAAGTTCGTTGAATAACGAAGGCATGAAGTTTTGATTTCTTGTTGCGAGTAACATGGTTTTAATCTCCTATTTTTAATTGTTATTAATCTTGTTTGTTTTGGTCGTGTTGCCGACCGTTTTTTCTTTCTGTCCTTGGGTTCTTGTCCCGAGGACACTTAGTTATGTGCAAGCGCAATGCCAGTCGGTTGTTGGTGACAAAATTTCCGAATTTGGCTTTATTTTGTCTTGTATCGCATGACAAAATTTCCGAATTAAGTATAGCAACACAAATGGTTGATGATGGGTATGAAAAAGACAAACCTCTTGCAGGGATGTTTGCAAGAGGTTTATTTTAAGTGAATTGTGGATGAGTTATTTTTCGGGATTTCCAGTAAGTTCGCTGATGCGCTGAATGGCTTGCCGGATGCTTCCTATCTGGTCGCAAACGAGCGTGAGACGTTCGGGTGTTTCGCGCAGGTGGACTTGGGTGGGATGGCTCTGGGCGTAGCGTATCATTTGCATGAAATTGGCTGAGCGATAGAATGGATTTTCCTGGTTGGCAACAAAGTGGCAAATAAGTTTATTCTGTTTGAGGACAAGTTTTTCGATGCCGAAATCTTTGGCCATGCGCCGAAGAGCGATGGTTTGGATGAGTTCTTCGGTAGGGCGGGGTATAGGCCCGAAACGGTCGATGAGTCGTTTGCGGTAGCCGTCGAGTTCCTGGTCGGTGGTGAGGTCGTTAAGTTCTTTGTAGAGCAGGAGACGTTCGCTGACGCTGGTGACATAACTATCGGGCAGCAGTACTTCGAGGTCGGTTTCGATGACGCATTCCTTGACATAGGCTTTGTTCTCTTCGATTTCTTGCTGGAAAAGGTCGTGGAATTCGGTTTCTTTCAGTTCTTCGATTGCCTCGTTGAGGATTTTGTGGTACATATCGTAGCCGATGTCGCTTATGAAACCGCTTTGTTCGGCACCGAGGATATTGCCGGCACCGCGGATGTCGAGGTCGCGCATGGCAATATTGAGCCCGCTGCCAATGGCACTGAACTCTTCGATGGCCTTAAGGCGTTTTTGAGCATCGTCGGTGAGGGAGCTGTAGGAGGGAATAAGCATGTAGCAGAATGCCTTCTTGTTGCTGCGACCAACGCGGCCGCGCATTTGGTGGAGGTCGCTCAGTCCGAAGTTTTGGGCATTGTTGATAATCATTGTGTTGGCGTTGGGAATATCAAGGCCGTTTTCAATGATGGCGGTGGCAACAAGAATGTCGATTTCACCGGAAAGGAATTGCATCATTGTTTCCTCAACCTGTTTTCCGTCCATCTGGCCGTGTGCGATGGCCACGCGGGCATCGGGTACTAAACGGCTTACCAGTCCAGCCATTTCGGGCAGATTTTCAACCCTGTTGCTGACAAAGAAGGTCTGTCCTCCACGGGACATTTCAAAGCGTATGGCATCGCGGATTACTTCCTCGTCGAAAGTACAGAGTTCGGTCTGTATGGGTTGTCGGTTGGGTGGAGCGGTACGGATTACACTGAGGTCGCGCGCTCCCATGAGGGAGAATTGAAGAGTACGGGGGATGGGAGTGGCCGTAAGTGTAAGGCAGTCAACATTGACTTTCATCTGCCGTAACCTTTCTTTGACACTGACGCCGAATTTCTGTTCTTCATCGATAATTAGGAGCCCGAGGTCTTTAAACTTTAGGTTCTTGTTGGTGATGGCATGGGTGCCGATGAGTATGTCTATTTTGCCTTCTTCCACCCGTTTGTAGATTTCGTTTTTCTCTCGGGTGGTTCGGAAACGGTTCAAGTAGTCTACGTTTACGGGAAGTCCTTGAAGGCGTTCGCGGAAGGTGTTGTAATGCTGAAAGGCGAGGATGGTGTTTGGAACAAGCACTGCCACCTGTTTCGAGTCACAGCATGCCTTGAAGGCGGCGCGGATGGCGACTTCAGTTTTGCCGAATCCGACATCGCCGCACACCAGGCGGTCCATCGGGGCTGAATCTTCCATGTCGTGTTTCACCTCTTGGGTTGCCTTCAACTGGTCGGGGGTGTCCTCATAAAAGAATGAGGCTTCGAGTTGTTGCTGTAGATAGTTGTCGGCACTGTAGGCATAACCGCGTGAAGCCTTGCGTCTTGCATAGAGGGCGATAAGGTCTTTGGCAATGTCTTTTACCTGCTTTTTTGTTTTCTGTTTGAGAATCTGCCAAGTGTTGCTTCCTAAGCGGTTGAGGGTGGGAGCGGTGCCCTCGCGTCCAACATAGCGGCTGATTTTGTGTAAGCCATGTATACTGATATACAACGTGTCGTTGTTCTTATAAATCAGCCGGATGACTTCTTGTGTGTGACCGTTTGTGGTAATCTTTTCAAGTCCCGAGAAACGGCCTACACCATAGTCAATATGGGTTACATAATCGCCGGGTTTGAGTTCAAACAGCTCCTTCAGGGTGAGTGCTTGGTGAGTGTCGCGCATGTCACGCACCGTGTACTTGTGGTAGCGTTCAAATATCTCGTGATCAGTGAAACAGACCAGATGTACATCGTCGTCGACAAAACCGTGGTTGGGTTGGCATTGGAGGAATTCCACATGGTCAATAGGCGATTCGATGTATATGCCGCGCCCTTGGGCTATGGCCAGGGCGTTGACCTGTGTATCGGCACTGGCAAATACCTTTTCCAGCCGTCGTTGTTGCTGGTCGTTGGCAACGGTTAGCACTATGCGGTAGCCCCTGTCTCGATATTGTGAGAGGGTATTCAGGAGCATGTCAAACTGTTTGTTGAAAGCTGGCTGGGGCTGAGAATGAGTCTCGACCTTTGCCGCTTTGTCGAAATAACAGCTGTTGCCCTGTTCTATTATGCAGCATGGGAGCAGATTGCGAAGAAATTCGTTTGCCGAGCAATAGTATTGTTCATCCTGTCCTGCGTTGGCGAATAGACTCTGGATGGTCTCACTTACGAACATCAGTCCCTGAACCCACACCAAGTCTCTGCTGCCGAAATAATTCAGCAACGGAACTTTTTCTTCAATCGTCAATGTGTCGTTGGTACGTCGTGCCATGTTTGGCAGTACGCTTATCTGGTCGTATTGCTTTATGGAGAGTTGCGACACCGGGTCGAACGTGCGTAACGACTCTACTGTGTCGCCAAAGAATTCTATGCGGTAAGGGTGTTCGTTGGCATACGAAAAAACGTCGACAATACCACCGCGGACGGCATACTGGCCGGGGTCTACCACAAAGTCCACCCGCTCGAATTCATACTCCTGCAACACATCGATAACAAAATCCATGTCTACCTGTGTCCCTTTTGTAATTCTGAGTGTGTTGCGGGTAAGGGTGCGAGAGGAAACAACCTTTTCATACAACGCCTCTGGATAGGTAACAACCAGCAGCGGCCGCCCTGCGCCCAACTGCTTTACCACCTCGCTTCGTTGCAATATGTTGGCATTGTCTGCGCCAAACAGGTCTCCACCGTCGTCCTCTACTTGGGGCGGCAGGTCGGGGTTCTTCTCCTTAACTGCTTTCTTGCGGGGTTTGCGGTAGGATGAAGGGAATAGCAATGCCCGTTTTCTTTCCATGTCGGCATCGCTCTCCTCAAGCATTATCTCTATGTCGTTGAGCAGATAATAAGCCTCTTCCTTGTTCCCGGCAATAAACAGTTGGCTTCGGTCGGGATATTGTAGTGCCATCACCGAGGCAACCACTGCCGACAACGACCCCGTCATGCCGCTTAGATGAATGCGGTCGCGCCCGCTTTCAAGCAGGCTTTTCAGTTGGACAACTAATTGTGAATTAGTGTATATATCAGTTAGCAACATAATTTTACGCGGTTGCAAAGATACATTTTTTTCAGAAAATAGCCAAAAGTTTGATACAGTATATTTCCCAATCGTTGTCAAGTCGGAGAAAACATGCCGTTTGTCGGTCTGCGGCAACTCCTCTTTGCTGCAACGGCATACCTCTGCACACAATATTTTCCCCTCTTTAGCGTTATGCTGGCATGGATAAAATAACAATACTATGGGCCGACGACGAAATCGACCTCTTGAAACCGCACATCCTTTTTCTGGAAGAACGGGGTTTTGAAGTCATCCCTGTAATGAGCGGCAGCGAAGCCCTCGACGAATTACAGGAACATGCCAGTACCATCGACATCGTTTTTCTTGATGAGAACATGCCGGGACTCAGCGGTCTTGAAACCCTCACGCAAATCAAAGCCGCCCTTCCTCAGGTGCCCGTCATCATGATTACCAAGAGCGAAGAAGAGCATATAATGGATGAAGCCCTCGGTGGGAAAATCAGCGACTATCTCATCAAACCTGTCAATCCCAACCAGATACTGCTTGCCATTAAAAAACATACCGAAGCCCGGCGGCTTCAAAGCGAGCGTTCAACTATGAACTACCAACAACAGTTCCACTCCATCGGCATGGAACTCTCAGGCCGTCTCGACCACGAAGACTGGATGCAGCTTTACCGCAAACTGGTTTATTGGGATCTCGAACTCAGCAACACCGATGACGAAAATATCCACCAG
>JAEEGL014523023.1_pt1 | contig 15917 bp, 14 predicted proteins | sample 9134231 | NCBI WGS metagenome assembly JAEEGL01 (sample SAMN16246548, study PRJNA631951) | gut metagenome | biome: gut microbiome; feature: rumen; material: fiber-attached | host: Bos | place: Iran: Karaj | collected 2018-10 | reverse complement strand
TAGTTCTTTGATAAATAACATTTTTGACTTTGACAAAACTAAATATGACTCGAAGAGAAAGGTCTTTTTAGAGAAGATAGGTAATAAAGAAGAAGGAAATGCTTCAACAAAGGTGGCAAAAAGGATTATTAATTTCATAGATAATCAATGAAGAGAAACGTTGGGTCCACATCTTCTCGTGTTATAAAAAATACAGGTTATTTATATGCCAAGATGGGTATAACGATGTTTGTGTCGTTATACTCGACGCGATTGATACTAGGCTCGCTCGGAGAATCAGACTTCGGTGTGTTCAATGTCGTTGGAGGAGCTATTGCTATGATGGGTTTTCTCAATACCACAATGGCTAACGCTACTCAACGGTTTATAACATATGCAGAAGGTGAGGGAAATCTAGAGAACAAACGAACGATTTTCAATGTTAGCCAGGTTCTCCATTTCAGTATTGCCATCACCACAGCATTGTTATTGCTTGCAATGATGTATTTATTCTTTCATGGTATCTTTAATTTAGAGCCGGATCGTATCTTTGCTGCAAAGGTCGTTTATTTGAGTTTGGTTTTTAGTACATTTTTAACTATTGTTAATGTACCGTATGATGCCGTGATGAATGCTCACGAGAATATGCTTTATTATTCTATCGTCGGCATTGTAGAGTCACTATTGAAACTTAGTGTAGCTTTCATATGCGTATATACACGCAAAGACAAACTGATAGTTTATGGTATCTTGATGGCTTGTATACCATTGATTACTCTGTCTATTATGAAAGTGTACTGTCACAAACGTTATGAAGAGTGTATTATTGCCCCTCGTCGCTATTGGGATAAGTCACTGGTTAAGCAAATAAGCAGTTTTTTCGGATGGAACTTCCTTACTGCTATTAGCAGTCTTTTTTCAGCTCAAGGTATCGGTATCGTCTTGAATCATTTCTTTGGAACAGTCCTAAATGCTGCACAAGGTGTAGCTAATCAAGTGAATGGGGCTTTGTCAATGTTTTCTGGAAACATGATGAAGGCACTGAATCCTGTGATTGTAAAAAATGCCAGTGCTGGCAAAATTGATGTCATGAACCGTGCCACCATTGCTGGTTGTAAGTATTCTGCTTTGATGACTATGTTTTTCGGAATACCCCTATCGATAGAGGTGAGTTATGTACTCAGAATCTGGTTGAAAGTCGTCCCTGAATGGGCTGCCATTTTCGTAGTTTTACAACTTATTCAGAGTATTATCACTCAAATGGCTAATAGTGCTTCTACGGCAGTGTATGCTCAAGGAGACATTAAGGCTTATGCAATATGGAAGAGTGTGATGAACGCTATGCCGGTTATACTTACTTGGATCGCTTTTCGCCTTGGTGGAAGTCCAATTTGGCTTTATGTTCCAATGATAGTGGTCTGGGCAATTGGCGGTGATTTGGTGATTATCTACTATGCAAAAAGAAAGTGTGGTCTTGATGTTGGAGAGTACGTAAGAAAAGTAGTGCTCCCTCTAGCAGGTACTTCAATTCTTATGATCTCTTTTGGCTTTGTCCCTGTATTATTTGTTACAGAGAGTTTTATTCGATTGTGTGTTACCTGCTTGGTTACTACTGTTGGAATGATACTAGCGGGACTTTTATTTGCTTTTTCAAAAGAAGAGAAGGCGTTGTTCGGCGATTTGATCATAGGAGTGTTCCATCATAGAAACCATCGAGATATTAAAGAGAGCTTCTAAACTGTCATAAATTCGGACAGAATGATGCTTTAGGAATTCAAAGAGCATGTGTTTTAGCCGTATGGCTATTCTATTCGCCGCATTGATTGATATATTAATACTTTGGGCTGAGTATTACAAATGTGCTTTAGAAATATCCAGTCTTAAAATGAAGAGAGTAGCTTGAAACTTTCGTTCCGATGAAGAGAATTGTAAATTTAATGCTAATATTATTTCCTCTTTTAGGAATATACAAGTTGCCAATAGGAATAGATATTCCTGTGAATGCGGCTGTGTTTATGGTTCTCTTTGCTATAACAATTGTGAAGAGAAAGGGTTTGCATTTTACATTTCCTGATGGTTTTGTCCTTTATTGGGTTTATATCTCGGTAGTATATATCCTTTTCTCTCCTACTTTTAATATAACTTCTTTCATACCAGGTGGAATATCATTTTGTTTTTGGGTTATAGCATTGTTTGTAGGTCTGGTTTATTTTGACTACGGTCTTTTAAAAAAGTATTACAAATTGGTATTCTTTGTATGTGCATTTGTTTTTTATATACAGGAGATATCGTACTACACATTTGGATCCAGACCGATATTCCTTCTTCCTTTTCCATTAACCGGAGAAGCTACTTATCAGGAGATTTTGGCAAATCAGATTAAACTTGATCGCTCGTCTTGTTTTTTTAGAGAACCTGCGCATTTTGCACAATTCGTGTTACCGCTTTTAGCGATGGAACTGATAGATGCACCCAAAAATGGGAAGATCATCACAGGTTTTTCTATTTTCATAATAGCGACATTAATTATGCTCAGGTCTGGAAATGGCATTGTCGGTTTGATTGTACTCTTGGCATATCGAATATGGCTATATTTAAGATATGCGAAATGGGGTTATAAAATCATGACATTGTTTGTTTTTATTCCGATTATTATAATATTGACGAGCTATTATATACAGACGGAACAAGGGGCAATAATAGCAGAGCGAGCTGCAGGATTGGGCGTTGAGGAGGGATCCGGAAGTTTTATGAGAACTGTCAGAGGATATATGCTTTTTGATGCTATGCCAACAATAAATAAGATTTTTGGCCTTACCATAGAAGGAGTGACGGAGTTTGTCCCTCATAGTAGAGTCTCTTATTTGTTTATTAGCACTTTTACAGGAGAGTATGAATTCTATTTGAATGGCATTCAGACAGTTTTAGTCTCAAACGGATTGGTAGGACTTGTTTTATTCTTGCTGATATACATAAGATTATATAGAAATAACACAGAATTGTCAAAGTCCCTAATCCTGTTGTTTCTGTCGTTGTTATTGATTGGAAATTTGTATTTATCCCAAATGATGTTGATTGCGACTATTATTCCGCACTGCAAAAAGATTGAACAGAATAGAATACTCAGATCTTCCCTACAATGAAGGTATTATACGTATTAAGTGGTACCACAATCTTTGGAGGTGCGACTAAAGCATTTCTTAATCTTTTATCTGGTATACAAGAAGCTGGTGTAACACCCTTATGTTTATGCCCAGACAAAAATGGAATATACAATGAGTTGGTAAATAGGGGGATAGATGTCCTAGTATCAAATATTAGGTTCACCACATGGCCACCTAGAAAGGGGCTAAAAAACAAGGTACTGTTCATCCCAAGGCTGTTATTTCACAGCTCGTTGAATGTTGTCGCTTATTATCGTCTGTTGAGGTTCGCCAGACAAGAGAAACCAGACATTATTCATACAAATGTGAGTGTTGTCGATCTTGGATATCGGGTAGCTCAGAAGTTGAGTATACCGCATGTGTGGCATGTGCGTGAGTACGGTGACTTTGATTTCGAATTTGATTTTGCCCCATCTTATTCATCTTATTTGAGGCATTTGAATTCAGAAGGTAATTACTGCATAGCCATAACTCAAGGAGTAAAGGAGCATCATGGATTGAGTGATGAAAAATGCGAAGTGATATATGACGGTGTTATGAGTGAAAGTGATTGCAAGTATATTGCTCGAAAAGAATCTTTTTTTCTGTTCGCTGGTCGTTTAGAGGAGGCAAAAGGTATAGAGATGTGTTTACGGTCGTATGTAAGATATTGGAAAGAGACTAAAACAACTACAGAGATGTGGGTCGCAGGAGATGCTATAGAGAGCAGTTATTATACATTTTTGATGGAGATAGCTGGCGATGCTCCTGTTAAGTTTATGGGGATGCGCAAAGACATTTATTCGTTAATGGCGCGCTCAAAGGCTCTAATAGTATCTTCAAGACATGAGGGTTTTGGATTCATCACTGCAGAGGCCATGTTTAACGGTTGTCTGGTAATAGGACGTAACACTAGTGGCACCAAGGAACAGATGGATAATGGCCTCAAGATGACAGGCAGTGAGATTGCATTGCGATTTGAAACGGAAGATGAACTCATCTCAAAGTTTAAGCAGGTGGAAGAGATGGGAATGTCTTATTATGAAGATATAACGAAACGTGCACAATGCGTAGTTTCTGAGCTGTACTCAAGAGAAAAGCATAATAGAAGAGTGTTAGCCTTATATCAGAGGTTGTTATATAAATGAAGTCATTATTTGTCAAATTGGGAGTTGTTGTTTCTTATCTCTTTTCCTTACGTGTAAGAGATATGATAACTTCACTTTATGTGTGTTTTTATACAGGATTCCAGAAGCGCTTTTTCAAAAGCTTTGGTGAAAGGAGCTATATAGTTCCCAAATTGAGAATGTTGGTAGGCTCTAAATGCATCGAAATAGGAAAAGACTGTGTGATTGGGAAAAACGCCAAGCTTACTGCATATATGTCATATAGGAATAAAATGTATACTCCTTCATTGATTATTGGTGATAATGTTCAGATTGGCGATAATGTTCATATAACCTGTATAAATCAAATAAGAATAGGAAATGGTGTTCTTATGGGCAGTAGTGTTTTAATAACTGATAATAACCATGGTTCTGCTTGTTATAGTGATTTGATAGTAAGACCAGTAGATAGAAACCTGGTCTCTCGTGGGGAAGTAATTATCGAGGATGATGTTTGGATTGGAGAGAAAGTTTCTATTATGTCAGGTGTTAAGATTGGGCACGGCGCAATTATTGGAGCCAATGTTATTGTTACGAAAGATGTGCCTGCTTATACCGTAGTTGTAGGGCAGCCAACACGATACTTACTCCCTAAAGATACTTAACAATAATAGATCCATTCTACTTAGGTCTTCATTACAATGCTGTTTATAGCAATTTGGGAATTCTTTTGTAATAAGCGTGAGCGAATGAATTCGTCGGCTTAAGGAAAGCCTTATGGGAATATATCCTATCATTATTTAATTCAGTGTTTAGCCAAAGGATTGCTTCAAATCGTGAATAGCAAAGGGAATGGAAAGATATAATAGTAATAATTTTTGAATCGGTGGTGCATTTTTATCATATCACTAGTAGTAAAGAATAGAAAATGGCGCAAAGATGTGTGTTTACTATTGTTGCAAAGAACTATGTGGGGTTAGCCAATCTCCTTCAGAAGTCTTTAAAGCAACATACGCAAGAATTGGATTTTTATATCTGCGTGGCAGATGAGTTGGATAACTCCGACTATCCGGAGAATGTGATCGAACTTAAGGACAAAATTGACATTGAGGCTTCTTTATGGCTTGAGATGTCATTCAAGTACAATCTGACAGAGTTTTGTACAGCTGTTAAACCTTTTGCTTTTAAATACCTTTTTAAACAAGGTTATACGAAGGTCATCTATATGGATCCAGATATCTATGTGTTTAATAGTTTAGAACCTATTTTTTGTGAGTTAGATAGTTTCAATGTAGTATTGACACCACATGTGGTAGGAATGCATTTAGACTATAAAGGTGAGCACGATGAGTCATTGATTCTGTGGGAGGGTAGTTATAATCTTGGATTCTGCGGGCTATCATATTCTTGCAAAGTCATGAATATGCTTGAATGGTGGGGTAATAAACTGAAGGATGAATGTTTCGCATATAAGGGTTATCCTTACTGCTATGACCAGAAATGGATGGTCTTATTGAATTGCTATTTTAATCATGATGAGATTCTGATTTCGAGGAATCTTGGTTATAATATAGCACCATGGAACTACTTTGAACGAAAGGTTTTCTTTGAGAATGGACAGTACAAAGTAAAATATAGATCAGATGATTGTGGTGAGGAATCCTACCCCGTAACATTTGTCCATTTTGCCGGCTATAAATATAAGGATTTGATTAAAGGTGAAGTAAAGCGATCTCGGCTAAGTATCAATGACTATACTGACATATCAGAACTGTTGAATGTTTATATTAAAGAATTCCAAAATAATGCTGCGAGTATGGAAAAATATCTTTATCTTCCATATAGCTATGACTGCTACTATGATGGGAGTAAAATAGAAAAAATACATCGAAGTATCTATAATGGTTTGAGGAAAAAGGGATACCCCGTAGGAAATCCTTATTTGACAGGTAAAGGAACATTAAACTATTATATTCACAAGTCTCACTTGTTGACGGGTAGCCAGATTGAGAGTTATAATATGGCTTCATATCAGGGCATCAGTAAGAAAGAGAAGATGCTAGACATTTATTATAGATTATTGAAGTTATTATTGGGATTCAAGAATTATCTTCTTTTCCAGAAATCCCTGCATATTTATGTGAATCCAGAGAAACAATCTATTCTTTTAGAAAAGTATTATAAGAATAGCAAATGATTAGAGTATTACAAATAAGAGAGACACCGTTGACAAAATGCGCAGGACTGGATGCGAATTGTCAGTCATTGATAGATGTGTTCGCTGGGGATAATGAAATCGAAATGCTTCCTACTAATGACTATACAAGGCATACTATTCCTATTTTAAATCAGTTCTATTTAGATGAAATAGAGATATGTGATAGTATTGAGAACCTGAAGCCAGACATAGTTCATATACACGGTGCTTTTTCTTTTACTCTATGTGTGGCTGCTAAATGTGCCAAGAAGTATAACCTTCCAGTAGTTTTTTCACCACACTTTCATCCGTTCTATTCTCTGAAACGTCCTCGGATGGGGTGGTTATTTTTTCATGTTGTTACCAAGAGAGTGTTGAAGCATGTGGACTTGGTGTTTTGCATTAACAAGGAGGATTCCGCTCAGTTTAAAAAGTATCATGATAACGTGGTGACTGTGCCGCATTGGAGCAAGTTCGTATCGCCTTTTGTAGAGGTGAAGAAAAACCCCAAAATGATACTGTTTGTGGGCAGAATTAACGAGAGCAATAAGGGAATAGAACATTTGTATAAATTGCCCGAGGGTAAATACGAGATACATTGCGTTGGGAAAGGTGAGCGGACAATGCGTAGTGACATGACGCACCATGTGGATATTTCGGAGGAGGAACTACTGAATCTGTATATGAAAGCATCGTTGCTGGTGGTACCATCTCGATATGAAGCTTTTTCATATGTATCTATTGAGGCGCTGATGTGTAATACGCCCATTGTAATCTCCGATCGTGTAAGGATAGGAGACTATTTGGGAGGGGTGGAAGGTGTAGGTGTTTTCAAGTATCAGGACTATCCAGACTTCAACCAAAAAGTGGAACAAACCATTGGGAAACAGGTTGATAGGGAGAGCGTTCTTGAGAGATTCAATCCTCAACGTATCAAGCGGATATATAAGGAAGCTTATAAGCAGGTGTTTATTAAACAAGTGAACAAAAGAAAAGCAGAATTGAATAGTTGACGTGGGACATTATATTTATCAATATGAAATATAAGCTTTTACCCCAATGGCTTGCTCTCTTAGTTGGAATGTTTATAGTGTATGCTCCAATTCTTGCTGAAGAGAATAGTGGAGGCGAATCCTCTGCGACTATAATATATACTAATTCTAAGGCTTTGGATGAATTGATATGTCAACCTGGATTAAATCTCACGAATCTAACAAAGACCAATACGCGATACATTATTAAGTATAGTTTCGATCTGAAGGGGAAGAAATGGATTGTCCCATCAGGAAGTATACTCGTATTTGATGGTGGATGTATCAAGAATGGTATTTTGGAGGGGCAAAACACCTGTGTGGAAGCGTCGCCATATTATATTTTTAATTATGATTTAGTTTTGGAGGGAAGTTGGAATATCTCTTTAGCATTTCCAGAATGGTTTGGCGCGAGGGGAGATGGGATAAACGACGATAGAATGGCTATACAAAAATGTATTAACACCTTTGACGTAGTTCATTTTTTAAACAAATCATACTTACTGAATTCTTTATCAGATAGTGTAAAGGGTATTTGTCTTAATATTCCTGAATTTAAGTCTTTGGAAGGAGAATATGTTGGGAATGCCATTTCACATTGCGACAAGCCAAACACCTTGCAAATAGGAGAATCGCTTAGACCTAAATATATCTTGCACTTAGATAAAGGTACAAACGTAATAAGAAATATTAGTATATCTGGGAATAGTAAATCCCAGTATATGCATTCTTTTACAATACGTGATGACGATCTCGATAATCAAATCATTGGAATAGGTACTACCAGCAAATCTATAAGGTATAATAGATTCGAAAATATTGGTATAGCTTATTGTTATTATGCATTTAAGATGTCTACATGGATGACCATTTTTGATAATTGTTCTGCCAAGTGTTGTGTCTATGGAATGAGAATAACAGGAGGAACCACGATTAATGCAAGGAACTGCTATATGGGTTCTATAATAAAGAGCGCATATTATTTTTCTAATGTAGTTTATTCTAGTTTTGAAACCTTAGCAGCTGATGGTTGTGGTTGGGGCATCCTTGAGGACGAGGGCGCAGATTCTATTGATGATAATAAAACATATTACATATACAGGATAGAAGGTTGTAATAGTTTGTCGTTAAATAATTGTGGCCAAGAGGCTGGGTTTAGAACAATTTCTTTTGTGTCCTCGGAGTATTGTGATCTTTCAGGATTCTATTTAGGCGCTAATCAGATAAAGAGTGATAATATAAAGCGGGATGCATATATTTATATTGGAGAAGGGTGTAGGGCAATAACGCTAAAGAATGTTAGGCATTATCTTAATGGTCGTTTTATTAAAGTTGAAGGCTTTTATAATGATCCTAATGTGCCAAAGTTAATTCTTGAGAATATTGGAGGGCCGTGGGGAATTGGCAGAAATAGTATTGACGCGCAGAAGAATAACATCCAGTATGTTGAGCTACAGGGAAAAAGGGTATCTGATTAATAATTAGACAATTATTTATAGCCATTTATCAAAAAGATTGCCTCTACTTACACTATAGTGTTGTGGACATTCAGATTGCATGCATAAATGGATAATACAGTAAAATAATAACGAAATAATCGATGAAAAAGGTAATCACATATGGAACTTACGACCTATTACACCAGGGACATCTTAATCTTCTACAGCGAGCTAAATCGTTAGGCGATTACCTTATAGTTGGAGTAACTAGTGATAGTTTTGACCGAGGTCGGGGAAAACTAAATGTGCGCAACAATGTCTTGGAGCGTGTTGAGTCTGTAAAAGCAACAGGGTATGCAGATGAAGTAATCATTGAGGATTACCTAGGTCAGAAGATTGATGATATTCAAAAGTATGATGTGGACATTTTTGCTATCGGAAGTGACTGGGAAGGAAAGTTTGATTATCTGAACGAATACTGTAAGGTGGTTTATTTGCCTCGTACAGAAGGTATTTCTTCAACAATGTTGCGGGCTGAAACTCAGGAGAACTATCGGATAGGCATTATTGGCAGCGGACGTATTGCACAGCGTTTTGTCCCTGAAAGTAAGGTGGTGAATGGAGCAAATGTGGTAGCCGTCATGAATCCGGAAAAGGAAAGTGCGATGGTATTTGCACAAAAGCACAACCTAAAAGCATTTACAGATTATCAGGTCTTTCTTCGTGCGGTCGATTTGGTCTATATAGCTTCTCCACATCTGTCGCACTATGATTATGCTAAAAAAGCGTTACTTGCAGGAAAGCATGTTCTTTGTGAGATCCCATTTGTATTGTCTAAAGAACAAGCACTTGAACTTTACCGTTTAGCAGAAGAAAGAAACTTGGTGTTGATGGAGGCTAGTAAGACAGCTTATTGTCCTGCTTTTGGGCATATAGTAACGTTAGTGAAAAGCGGTATCATTGGTGATGTCGTTGACGTTAAGGCATCTCTTAGTAAGGTGGTTTCTCCTCCAACACGTGAATTAGATGCTGCGCAGGCTGGGGGAGCTATGACAGAACATGCACCCCTGACCTTGTTAGCTATAATCAAGCTACTCGGTATTGCTTGGAACGATCTTAGTTTTCATAGTCGAATGGAGAATGGAGTAGATGTCTATACAAAGGGAGTATTGAATTATCCTCATGCAACATCTTCATTCACGTTGGGCATTGGCGTTAAAACAGAAGGGAATCTTGTCATTTCGGGCACTAAAGGATATATTTATGTGCCAGCACCTTGGTGGTTGACGGATTTTTTCGAAGTCCGCTATGAGGATCAAAGCAAGAATAAGAAATTTTTCTATAGCTACGATGGCGAAGGATTGCGCTATGAAATACAGGAGTGGCTTTCAATGATTGTGAATGACAGACGCAGTTGCTATAAACTACGCAGGCGTGAGAGTGTGGCTATCGCCGAGATTATTGAGAAATATCGAAACAACGAAAACGTAACTGAAATATGAAATATGCAATCGTAACAGGCGGCACTTCTGGAATGGGTTTAGGAGTAGCCAAGATGTTGGTCAATAAGGGTTATTATGTCTATACAACATACGTAGGACCGGCATTTACAGATAAGATTGAGAATTATGAGGCTCATTTGGTCGACCAAACTAAACGAGACGAGGTGTATACCTTTATCAATTATGTAAAGTCCAAGACGAATCATATTGATTGTATTGTCTGTAATGCTGGAATGAGCATCCGAAAGTCCTTTACAGGAACGACGGATGAAGATTGGGATAAACAAATGGAAGTAGCAGTGAACTCGCATTACATCATGGTTCGGGAGTTTTTCCCTATTATCCCGTCAGGGAGTAGAATTCTTTTCACAGGATCGCAAATGGCCGTTCATCCTCACGCTACAGTGCTCGCTTATGGTGTGACAAAGTCTGCCGTATGTGCTCTCTCTAAGAATCTTGTAAAAGAGTTTGAAGGGACGGGTACAACAGTGAATACTATAGTCCCTGGTTTTGTGGCCACTCCCTGGCAGAATGAGAAACCTGAGGAGATTAAACAAAATATTTATAAGAAAACAGCTATCCATCGTTTCGCTACAGTTGATGAAATCGTTGACGCATTTCGTTTCTGTATCGACAATCCTTTTGTTAATGGGAGCATGATTGAAGTAAATGGCGGCTATTGTTACAAGTAGAGTATGACAGAATTAAGACATTTGCAGAAGGTCATTTTGGGTATTATGAAAGACATAGATGATTTATGCCGGCTGCATAATATCGATTATTATCTTCTTGGAGGGTCTGCTATCGGCGCTATCAGGCATAAAGGATTTATCCCTTGGGATGATGATTTAGATATTATCATGAATAATGAGAATTATAATCGATTCATGAAAGTCTGTAGATCCGAATTAGATTCTTCAAAGTATTATCTTCAGGAAGGGTTGAAGGATTGGTCGATGTATTTTTCTAAGATTCGTCTTAAAGGAACTAAGTTTGACGAAGGTGTTTCTTATTCAAATGATCCAGATAAGCAGGGTATTTTTATTGACATTTTCAAAATGGATAATGTCTCTTCTAGTACGGTTAGAGCATTCTGGCAGTTTATTTGTGCAAAAGTCTATTTGTGCTATCAATTGGCATCCAGAGGTGATTATCAGAAGTCTTTCAGTCTCAAGAAAAGAGTTTTGATGTTTATGTCCTTTCCTCTTAAAATTAAAACTGTTAGAGATTGGTTTAGGTCACAAGTAGAGAAGTTTAATAATTCAGAAGCGGAGTATTATGGCTTTTTCTATGGGAGAACGAACCTTAAAACAGCAATTGTAAAGAAGGCCATTTTCGGGAACCCGATACGGGTTCCTTTTGAGGATACATATTTATGTGTAGCAGAGCATTATCATGAGTATTTGTCTCAGATGTTTGGCGATTACATGACGCCACCACCGGCAGATGAACGTGTGGGCTTACATTTGATAAATGTTGATTTTGGTAAATATTGATGATGAGTTTTTTTTCTGTCTGCACATCCGTTTATAGGGATGATAATCCGGATTATGTAAAGACCGCTCTTGATAGTATGCTTAAATATCAAGGCGTAAAGCCAAAAGAAATTGTCTTGATTCAAGATGGCCCAGTATCTGAAGATTTATCGAATTTACTCCTCGAATATGAGGGAAATTTCCCCGACATTATGCATATTATCCGCCTAGAGAAGAATGGTGGCCTAGGAAATGCTCTTAAATTGGGGGTAGAGAATGCAAAGTACGGGATTGTGGCTCGAATGGATAGTGACGATATCTGTCTGCCGGATAGATTTGAGAAGCAGTTGGAATACTTGGAAAAGCATCCTGAGTGTGATATCGTCGGAGGACAGATAACTGAGTTCATTGGAGAGCCTGAAATAGTTGTGGGGAAACGTGTGGTTCCACTCACTAATGAATCTATTTATGAGTATATGAAGAGCCGATGTGCATTGAATCATGTAACCGTAATGTTTCGGAAAGATGCGGTATTAAAAGCCGGTAATTATCAAGATTGGTTTTGGAATGAGGATTATTATTTGTGGGTAAGGATGATGAAAACGGGTTGTAAATTTGCGAATATTCCAGATGTGGTTGTGAATGTTAGAAGTGGAGCGGACCAGTATGCTCGTAGAGGCGGTAAGAAGTATTTCGATAGTGAGATTGGAATTAAGAGGCTGATGCTTCAGGAGGGGATGATAAGTAAGCAGCAGTTTGCAATTAATTATATCGAGCGGTTTATCATCCAGCGATTATTGCCGAATAGCATTCGAGGATGGGTGTTCAGAACATTTGCTAGAGAGTAAATCATGGAGTTTCATAATTCGACAATAACAGCGTTCTATTCCTTGCTGAGATCTGGTTTATGGGAAAATATTGTCCAAATTGATGAGTTTGATCCGATTGATTTTGATATCTTATACAAATTGTCTGACGAACAGTCAGTTGTAGGACTTATCGCTGCAGGGCTGGAATTGGTGGAAGGCCGCAAGATTACAAAAAAAGAAGCCGTTCCTTTTCTGAAAAAGGTTATTGGGCTTGAGACACGTAACATTGCAATGAATAGATTCATCGGGACGCTAGTCGACCAGATGAGGTCTAAAGAGATTTTTTTACTCTTAGTAAAAGGTCAGGGAATTGCGCAGTGCTATGAGAGACCTCTTTGGCGTACAGCAGGAGATGTCGATTTATTATTAAGTGACTCAAACTACCAAAAAGCCAAGGCGTTTCTTACTCCAATGGCTACTTATATCGAGCCTGAGCGGAATTATACTCGGCATCTTGGGATGAAGATAGATTCTTGGATTGTTGAATTGCATGGATCTTCTCGATGTGGATTATCCGCTCGGATAGATAAAGAGCTTGATTCAATACAAAAAGAAGCTTTTGTATATGGTGATGTCCGTGTTTGGAAATGTGAAGGAATAGATGTTTTTCTTCCCGGGCCTGATACGGACATCGTATTTGTTTTCATTCATTTCTTCAATCATTTTTACAAAGGAGGAATTGGACTTCGACAGATTTGTGATTGGTGCAGATTGTTATGGACATATCGAGATAGGATTATCATAGACTTACTTGAATCGCGCCTTCGAAAGATGCACCTTTTAAACGAATGGAAGGCTTTTGCAGCCTTTGCAGTTCATTATCTTGGGATGCCGAATGAAGCTATGCCACTATATGATTCTCATGCGCGCTGGTTACATAAGGCTGATCGCATTAGCCGATTTATTTTGAAGGTTGGTAGCTTTGGCAAGAATCGTGATCATTCTTACTTGAAAAAGTATCCCTACTTCTTACGAAAGTCAATCTCATTATTTCGACGTCTAGGAGATTTATTTCACCATGCGACAATCTTCCCGGATTCATTCTTTTTCCTGCCAGTGTTAGTTTATCATGGATTAAGGTCTGCTATTGAAGAGAGATGAAAAGGTCTGTTTGTGGTATTACAATAATTGGTCTTCTGATCTTGTTTTTCGTGGTGGTTGCGTGCGAAAAAATGTCAGTTTATTATGGCCAAGACTCAAGAAAGGTTTATGATGTATTAGAGGCCTATTATAATGATCAAGTTACAGTCAATGAATACACTATCAAAGAGAGTGTTTCAGTGTTCTCTTTTTCTGACGGGAGTGTCGCGGGTTTTGATATTAGGAGTATCAGCATAGTTTCCATTGACGTTTTCGGTTACTGGCGGAATAACGGAGAAAGGACAGATGTTGTATTAGAAAAACCAGGTCGTGAAATCGTTCCAATCGGAGATGATTCAAGAAGATTATATGGTATCGTAGAGGGATATACAGATTGGACATTTGTTTTTGGTTGTGGTAGTGAAATTAAGTTAAAGAAAACCCTCTTTGCATATGACCCTGATACTATTATTCGTGGAGTGAATCACAGAGGTTTTTGCACTGAAGCACCTGAAAATACTTTACCAGCATACCGCTTATCCAGGTTACATGGTTTTCGATATGTAGAAACAGATATTCAATTCACTGCAGATAATGTCCCTGTATTGATTCATGATTCTACTGTAGATCGGACCTCAAACGGAACAGGAGATGTTAGGAATATGACATGGGATGATTTACAGAACTTGGATTTTGGCAGCAGATTGTTCTCGGAGTTCGCAGGAACGAGGATTCCTTCGTTAGAGGAATTTTTGGATTTGTGCCGCCAGATAGAATTACGACCATATTTAGAATTAAAGACTGGCTCAAGGCAGCAAATCGAATCTATCGTAGAATTAGTAGACAAGTTCTCTATGAAGAATAAAGTGATATATGTTTCTTTTAACCCAAGGTTCTTGCAAATTGTTCTGGAGTTTGACAGAACAGCAGAAGTTGGCCTCCTGACTAGCACGATGTCGACTAGTGTTATACAAAATGCATTATCCCTAGATACAGGGCAAAATCGTTTTTTTGTGAATTCGTCTGACTATAGTGATTATGCAATTTCTTTATGTCGTTCCGTATCTATACCTTTAGAGATTTGGACGATTAATTCCCGATCCGCGATTTTTTCTCTTCCGAATTATATAACTGGCGTTGCTAGTGATTACTTACACGCAGGAAGAGTCTTATCGGAAAGATAATGCTTATCTAGTTTTTGTTTTTCCAATAGTTAATATATGAACTTGTTTTTAAGATTAGTTCGAAGGATTGTCAATGCGACTTTTTTTTTTCAGTTTGGATTAAATAAAGGGAGAAATGTTGACATAAGAAGATGCGTGTTCTTCGACAGACCGGAGCATGTTTCGATAGGTGATAACTCATTAATCAATTATGGGTGTAGTTTTCATATAGGATGGTCTGAGGATGCTTCTATTATAATTGGGAGAAATGTTCAAATCGGAATGAACTGCGTATTTACATGTGTATCGCACGAAATCGGGGGTGGGGAGAAAAGGGCAGGCAATCATTATTATAAAAGCATTGTTATCAAAGATGGGACGTGGATTGGTGCTAGTTGTACAATTCTTCCAGATGTTACAATTGAAAAAGGTTGTGTGATTGCTGCTGGATCCGTTGTTACTAAATCAACACAAGCAAACGGGTTATATGCAGGAGTTCCCGCTAAAAGAATTAAAGACTTGTAATCCAATATCCTGAATCATTAAGATAGCTCCTGCTTGTGTAACGGTATGGTAATAAATTATGAATCGTTATCACTTGGCGGAGCCTCTAAATAAGAATCTGAAACGATAATATATTGCTTAAAGAGATGATTCTAAAATGGTTGTTTGACCGGATTGTTTCGCTGTCAGGACTGCTGATTCTGTGGCCGTTGCTGCTGGTTGTGGCCAGCCTGATAAAGGTGAAGATGCCGGGCGGTCCGGTGTTCTTTGTGCAGAAACGTGTTGGGAAAGATGGTGAGTTGTTCAATTGTCATAAGTTCCGTACGATGTCAGTGAAGCATAATGGATCGACAGTCAGTGTGGCTGGAGATAGCCGTATTACGCCGTTGGGAGCTAAGCTGCGACATTATAAGCTGGATGAATTGCCGG
>JAEEGL014192995.1_pt1 | contig 15917 bp, 9 predicted proteins | sample 9134231 | NCBI WGS metagenome assembly JAEEGL01 (sample SAMN16246548, study PRJNA631951) | gut metagenome | biome: gut microbiome; feature: rumen; material: fiber-attached | host: Bos | place: Iran: Karaj | collected 2018-10 | reverse complement strand
GGGTGGTCGATTGCCGGAGTCTCTACGTTGTGATGCTTGTTTATCTCTTCCATCTCTTTAGGAGTGAAGAATCGCTCATCACCTTCACTTACTGTATGTTGCGTTAGCTTGCTTGGCATGTATTTTTATATATTTGTAATATTAATTCTGTATTAATCCAACCACACGCACCACAATGCGAGGGTTAGCTGGATCGTTGCTGATAACGGTGAACTGCGAGTTCAGCACCTTGTCACTCATTTTGGCTGGATCAACACTGACCGTAGCCACGGCTTTCTCGCCACTCACCAGCATCGTCTTGTCGCACTTCACGACAAGAGACTTGTCAAGCGACATTAAACGGTGTATAATCAAGTTGTCCCTACCTGTGTTTTCAATTGTCAAGACCGCCTCGGCAGCATCATTGCAATCCAGTTTGTCAAGTACTATTCTCTGGGTAGATACCGAACATACCGGTGCTTTAGCCAGATCTTCGTCGCTCATGTAAGAGAAATCCTCCACCACATTTGCCACCAGGTTCAGTTCTGCCCGTTTAGGCTCGCCCTCCGAATGCAGAGGCTTGGTGAGAATTGTCAACTTATCGTCATTGATGCCCCACAAGGGAGTGCGTGAACTGTAGAAAAAGAATGAAATAGTGCTGGTGGCACCAGGCGCAATAGTGTCGGTGGTCGTCTTAATCGTAATGTGGCTGGTATTATTGTCAAACGACATCACTACAGTGTCGGCAGTGGCATTATAGGCAGTAATCGTGCTGTTGCGCATCACACCTTTCCTTATCTCGCCGGCCGCCATAGTAGTCCTGTTGAGCCGTAAGTCACCGGCATGCTCAGGATAATATTCATCAACCGATTTGGATGAACCTATCACAATGCCCTCAATGGAAAGCTTGGTCTTGTCGGGCTGCGCATTAGTGATTATCATCACCGACTTTGAGAATGGACCAGGTCTACCGGTTGGCGAGTAGGTTACTTCCACATATCCTTTGCTGCCAGGAGCAATGGGCTCGGTTGTATACTCTGCCACGGTGCAGCCGCAGGTCGACTTCACGCTCACCAGTATCAGCGGCGAGTTGCCAGTGTTTGTAACTTCGAACAAACAAGTCTGCGGGCCATCATTCTCATGAAAAGTGCCGTAATCGTGCACGGTTTCGTTCCACGAAGCCACAGCCTGTGCGCTTGCAATACCAGGTACAAGCCATGCCAGGGACACAATCAGCACTGGAACGATATGCGCGACAAAGCGCCTCATTTATTCTCTTTCTCTTTTGGAATTATTGAGCCTGTAATAACTAGAGAAGTTATCTTCTCGACAGCATTGGTCTTTACTTTGATGGTCTTGCGGAAAGTTCCACGGCGTCCGGCTGGGCTGAATGTCACTTCCACTTTGCCTTTCTTGCCAGGCTTGATAGGCTTGGCTGTGAAACTGGGGCGAGTGCATCCACATGAAGCCACCGCGTCGACGATAATCAGCGGTTTGTCGCCAGTGTTCACAAACTCAAAGGTATACTTGACAGGGCCTTTGGATTCCTTGATAACACCAAAATCGTGAACCGACTCTTTGAAAGTGGCTACGGGCTGCGCTTGCAGTGCCACCTGACATGCCATGACGGCAATCAGCATTAACAAAAATCGTTTAATCATGATAAATATGTATTATATATTATTTAATTTCAATATTTAATGAGACAAAAGTACAAAGAAAACGTTTAAAACTATAATAATTATATTTTTTTAATAGTAAAATTACATTCAGTTGAAACAACAATCTGACTGTCTCGCTTGAGCTTTTTTATAAAAAACATGTTAAACTACATAACAAACTTGGTGATTTTTATCCATTTTTACTAACTTTGCACCTGATTTCAATCTAATCTAGAGTTTATGCGAGTATATGTCCTATCGGTATTTGTATTTTTGACGTCACTGCTGTGCCTGGCCATCGACAATGATGATCAGGAGGTTAAGGTAGTGGGCGACAAGAACTACAACAACACTACGCTGATATATGACGGCATTGATGTGTCGAACTATCAGCACGATATCGATTGGAGCACAACAGCCAAAGACCCGAACATCAAGTATGTCTACATCAAGGCTACCGAGGGTGCTACCCACAAGCAACACCGCTACCGCAAGAACATTGAGAATGCGCGGCGGCACAAAGTGATGGTGGGCAGTTACCACTTCCTTACAACCACAGCAAGCATCGAGAGCCAGTTCAACAACTTCATCAGCGTGGCAAAGCCCGAGGAGCAGGACCTGGTGCCATTGCTCGACGTGGAAAAACGGGATGGATGGACCATTAAGCAACTTCAGGACAGCGTGATGAAGTTTGCGCTAATGCTTGAGGACTATTATGGCTGCAAACCCATGATTTATGCCAACAGCACCTATTTCAACAACTATCTGGGAGCGCAGTTTGCCCGTTATCCTCTATTCATAGCACGCTATGCCAAGAGCGAGCCTCAGCTAAACTTTGGAGCACGATGGATACTGTGGCAGTTCAGCGACCGTGGCCGCATCGATGGTATTGATGCCCTCGTTGACCTGAGCCGTTTCAACACTGGATGCAGCATCAAGGATATCTCTTACAAGCGTTCAAGGAAGAAAGTTAGAGCCAGCAACGGCGAGGTTCCTCGCCCAAAGGTTCGTCATCAGGAAAAACCCGAAGTACCCATGAGTCCTAAGCAACGTCGTGAGATGGAGAACCGTCAGCCGCCCGAGAAGACCGAAGCTCAGAAACGTGGCGAAGAGGCTCAGCGCAAGAAAGAGAAGATGGAAGAAAAGCGCCGCAAGGAAGAAGCTAAAAAAGCTGAAGAGCAGCGCAAGGAGGAAGAAAAACGCCGCAAAGAAGAGGAGAAAAGGCGCAAAGAGTACGAAAAACACCAGAAGGAATTAGAGAAGAAGCACAAAGAGCAAGAAAAGAAACAAAAAGAGCTCGAAAAGAAACAACAGGAAGAAGATGCTAAGAGAAATGCCAGAATGCAGGCTCAAGAGCGCATGAAGGCCGACAAGGAAAAAGCTGCAGCCCAAGAACAACAAAGGCAGCAACAGCTAGAACAACAACGGCGTGCCGAACTCGAGCAGGCCAAGAATGAGCGTTTGCAGAAACAAAAGGCAAGCGAGCAGAAACAGGCTGCGACTCAAAAGCAGAACAACACAAAGACCAACAGCAGCAATCAGCCCAAAGCCACTAACCAGAGTTCCGCCGACAACGACGAAATCCGCTACAACACAAAACGCAAGTGGAAATAAGATGCAGAATTGTATCGATTAGCGGGAAATCAAACATAGACAAAATCCTTTTGTAAAGCTGGCACAAAACAATCAACAAAGACTTGGAGTGCCAGGAGGTGCTGTGTTTTTCTGGTTATAAAGTTACCGGATTTGTGAAAAAAAATTAAAATGCTGACGTGTGATGCAGTGTTTTGCATGGCACTGTGTTTACTGTGCAGAAAAACGAAGACAATCCATAACTTTTCAAAAAAGTACACTACACATAATTACGAAGGTTAATATCTAAGAACTGGAAATATTCTATTAGGCGTATTGATTTGATTTAGAATAACTTCATTTACTCTTTTTATTTGCAATAGTATTGAGGCCGAGTTGAATTTGTGGTAAATTCCTCGGTCTCCCTGTTTTTTTAAATAACCTCAACAAAAACCAAATAAATCATCAGGGATTATCGAGATATTGACTGTCGGCTTGGCGTCGCCAATAGTCGGCTCGCTCATGATCGGCATCAACACCCCATCCGTTTTCAAGACAGTCGGCGAGAGCCTGCTGTGCAAGATAGTGGCCCTGCATGGCCGCCATACGCAACCACACCACGGCAATCTTGTGGTCGGCATCAACCCCATCGCCTACGAGATAGCTAATACCGACTATGTACTGAGCCTCGGCATCGCCACGATAAGCGTTGACACGCACTCCCGGCTCAAGGATGTTGACCTCGATGGGGTAATCATATCTGTAAGGCAACGGGGTCATCTCACTGTCGACAAACTCGCTGTCAAAATTGTTCACGGCATTATTATTGACCGGGGTGACAGTGCTGGTGACCGGCTCCTGATTGTATTCGTGCAAGATGAGATAACCGTTGCGAATAGACCACTCCCCTATCAGGTCTATGGCATTGAGACCGAGAAGCAACGGCGCCTTCTGTGAGACAGCGACAATTGCCTTGACGTTGTGCAACATGCGGTTTCCCACCCTTAGCTGCTTCAAGACAACAGTAGCATTGTTGTCGATAACACCGCTTGCATTGCGTGTCTGAATAGTGCCCACGAAATCAGACTTCGAGATTTTTCTCTTGGCAAGTAATTCGTTAACAAACTCCTGAGAGAGACTTGTGTGAGCAGCTCCAGTATCGAAGATGAAATCCTTCTTCACTCCGTTAACTTCACACTGAATGGTATATACACCGCTGAGGCGCTTCATCTTCATGACATAGTCACTCGCGCCAGCCACTTGTGAGACACTGGTCAACAAGATTGCCACGCAAGCCATGCGCACCATCGCATGCCTAAATATTTTAGTGCTGTCCATAAGGTCGAATAATAAATATAACGAATTCACAAATTTAGCACAAATTATCCATTCCCACAAATTCAAACAAAAAAGTATGAAAACGCAAACGTTTGCACCATTTGAATTTATAGGTATTATGATAATCTATTGTAGAATAAATCAAATATTATTATATTTGCTTGCTAATTAGGCAAAAATCATAAACAACAATATAACAATCATGAAAAAGTTTTACTTATCACTAGCTTCAATCATCATTGCAATCAGTGCAATGGCCCAAGGCTGGCCAGCAAACTATGGCGGCATCATGCTCCAAGGTTTTTACTGGGACAGCTATGATTACACCAAATGGGAGAACCTCACCAACCGCAGCGAAGAGTTGGGAGCAATCTTCGATCTCATCTGGGTTCCGAACTCAGGTATGACACGAGGTGGTAACAAAGCCCAGACCATGGGCTACATGCCATACTGCTGGCTACGCCACACTACTGTATTCGGCACTCAGTCGAAACTCACCAACATGATCAGGACCTATGGCGCCATGGGCACTGGTATCATCGAGGATGTCATCCTTAACCACAAGGACGCAAAAGCAAAAGTCCTAGCTCCGGGCGACACTGTCTATCTCGAATTCCTTGACGAAACCGTGGGAGACTACTCTGTAACGTGGGATAACGAGAACTTCACAGGCATCGTCAAGAACGACGACCAGCCAGGTGGTGGAAACTACGATACCGGCGATGGTTTTGACGGTGCACGCGATCTCGACCACACCAATGCTCTGGTGCAACAAAACTGCATCACCTACCAGAACTTCCTGCTCAACGAGCTGGGATATGTGGGCTTCCGTCTTGATATGACCAAGGGATATGCTCCACAGTACACCGGTAAATACAATGCTGCAACCAACCCCATCTTCTCGGTGGGCGAATACTTCGACGGCAACACCGACCTGCTCAAACAATGGATTAATGGTACCACGGTGAACGGGGCAATCCAGAGTGCCACATTCGACTTTGCACTCAAGTTTGCCATCAACGATGCCTTCGGCGGCGGCAACTGGGACCGCCTGAACATGGCTGGACTTATTGCCGACGATAACTACAAACGCTATGCCGTTACCTTTGTCGAGAATCACGACACCAACGAGGACCACAACAAGTGTGGTGGCAACATCGAGGCAGCCAATGCTTTCATCCTTGCAATGCCTGGTACACCATGTGTCTTCAGCAAGCACTATGAAACCTACAAACAGCCTATCACCAACATGATCAAGGGTCGTCGTTCCTGTGGAGTGACTAACATGAGCAGCTGCTCCAGCCAAAGCGTGAACGGCGGCATTATCTTCGAGACCACCGGATCAAAGGGCACAGTGATGGTACGCCTGGGCTCTGCGGCATCAACTACACCAAGCGCCTCTGAATGGCAACTTGTTCAGAGAGGTACCAACTATGCATTCTACATCACCAAGGGCATCGACTGGGAGAACAGCGAGAAGACCGGCAAGATTGTTGGCTTCCCCGTGATTGACAAGCCAAGTGGAGTATATGCCAACGCAGTAACAGTTACAGTGAAGCCATCTACCACCAGCACCACGCTGGTCTACACCACCGACGGCACCGCCCCTACCGCTGCCAGCCAGCAGATTACAGCCACCACCACTCTCACCTTCACCGAGAACACAATCCTCAAGGTGGGCGTGCTTCTTGACGACGAAGTGAGCGGAATCGTGACCCGCAACTATATTATCGGCGAAGCCGATCTGAACAATATCACAGTCTATGTAAAAGCCGAGTCTCCCTACATCTACGCATGGGACAAGAATGAACAGATGCTCTCGGGCGCATATCCCGGCACTCAAATGACAAACAAGCGTACCATAGGCGGCGTTGAGTTCTACTACATGACATTTGAAAAGCCAAATCCCGATTATGCCATCAACTTCATTCTCAGCGAGGGTGACGACACCACCAAGACTCAAGACATAACTGATGTCAATGGTGATGTGTTCTACACCTTTGCCAACCAGCAGGCTAATGACTTGAGCAACATCTATCTGGCTGAGCTCTATGCTCCATTTGTATGCATCGACAAACCCAGTGGCAATCTGCCTGCCGACAAGACAGTTTACATCAATGCCAGCTTTGACGATGCAACTATAGTCTACACCACCGACGGCAGCAATCCCTCCGCTTCAAGTGACAAAGCCTACGGTAAGAAAGAGCTCACATTTACCGAGGGAGAAGACGTAACAGTCAAGGCCGGCCTTCTCATCAATGACAATGTTAAGAGTGTTGTCACACGCAACTACAAGATTACCGCAGCCGGCAGTGGCTCGGGGTCGGTTGATGACGGAAATGTAACTATCTATTGTAAGGCCGACGAGGCTCCATTCATCTATTCATGGGATAATAACGGAGGTTCGGTGGTTGAGCACAGCGGCCCATGGCCAGGCACCAAGATGACTGAGACCGCCACTATCGATGGCGAGAGTTGGTGGACCTGCACCTTTGACGTGAAACCAATCAACATCATCTTTAACAACGGCAACGGAGGACAGACTCCTGACATCAACGGTCTGTCGACCGACAGCTACTTTGAGTACAACGGCAATGCTACCGTCACCAACGTGACAGCACAGCATATTGACCTCTCAACAGCCGACATTCCATCGTGCGCAACATGGGTTAACGGCAGCACATTCATCTACTTCGAAGCCGACACCTACTATCAGCCTTACATTTGGGTATGGAACAGCAGCAACAACTTCACCGGCAACGTATGGCCAGGAACTGGCCTCGTTGACGTGGCTGGTGTGGCTCCTAGCGGAAAGAACATATACCGCTGGACAACCGATAGCCAGGAAGAACCCACTGGAATCCTCTTCAGCAACAACGGTATGCCACAGACCACCGACTTCGCTTTCGTCAACGGCGGTTACTATACTGAGAGAGGCTTGCTCGGCACACTGAAGACACCTTCAGTAATTGTGGGTGATGTTAATGGCGATGGCAGTGTGAACGCTGCCGACGTGACTGCGCTTTACAAATTCATCCTTAACGGTGACACCACATTCATCGCAACCAGTGACGTGAATGGCGACAACTCTATTAACGCCGCCGACGTGACCGCAGTCTACAGTATTATTCTAGGAAGTGAATAATGATGAATAACCATACCCCCTGTATTCCCCTCTAACTTACCTAGAGGAAATGATGAGCGGGATATGGAAATAACAAATTGGAGCGTCTTCCATAGTGAAGGCGCTCTTTTTTGTGCTATTTTTATAAAAATCGGCAAAAATAGTCTGAATCTTTGGATTTTACAAAGAATTTATTATCTTTGTAACCGAGAAAAATGGAATTACAATTTACTGAATCTACTAAACTAATATATTATGAAACAGAAACTACTTTTCCTGCTCCTTGCCATGATGGCAACAGTGAGTTATGCCGACAACTTCTACAACGAAATTGACATCGGCGACTATACGTATAACTTGACACTTCGCACCAGTGGCGAAAATACCGCCGTCATGATAGATTTATCATCGGCAGGGGAATCTCTCGAACGACTCGAAATCCCCGGCTATGTTGACTACAACGGCAACAAATACCGAGTTGACAAAATCGGCTATATGGCTGTTGCTAACAACAACAAAATTCAGCGAGTTGACGTTGATTATGGCGTTACTGAGATTGGCAAGGATGCATTTAATGCGTGTACAAAACTAAAAACCGTCACACTGCCCAGTTCAATAAAAAAGATTGGCGAAAAGGCATTTTATGACTGCACCGCGTTGATAAGATTATCTTTTGCCGGAAATGTGCCGCCAACGATTTCTGCCAACACATTCGGCAACACAGGCTCCTCAAAGACATGCTACGCGGCAACCTATCGAGGTGCAAATGCGCTAAAAGCTAAATCGGATTGGGCTGCAGCGTTCTCAACCATCGAGCGCGACGTGGACAACTATTACGCTTACGATTTCAAGAAAGAGGGCATTGCCTATATGGTAAAAGACGGTATCCCCTACACCAATACTTCCAAATGTATCATGGTGGGCGGCAACCCTCCCGAAGGCGGGGTGTTGACCCTTCGCCAATTTGTTGACGCCCCAACAATGATTAACCCTCCCGGCAATTATATGCTTGAAGCGGTTACCGACAGTGCTTTCATTGGAAACACAAACATCATTGCAATTGCCAACAACTACACCTTGGCGCAAAAAATCGGTGAAAGGGCATTTGCCAACTGCAGCAATCTGATACAAGCCTTCCTTGCCGTTGACAGTATCATGATTGATGCGTTTCAGAACTGCACCAAACTCACTACGCTCAAGCTCTACAAAGGAAATGAGAGTGGTGCAGGACCAAACAGTGTCGTATATATTGGAAACTATGCATTTACTAATACCGGTCTGACCACAGTAAACATACCAAGTTCTTGCCGTAAGGTTGGACTTGCACCATTCTATTGGTGCCGCAACATGACCTCAATAACAGTCGACAGCGACAACGAGAATTATGCCGGCTTCAATGGATGCCTCTACAGCAAGGACTACACCCATCTTGTCGAAGTGCCTGCTGCCTGGACCTATGTCGACACCCAATATGGTTTTGATGGTCACTTAATATTTATTGATGAATATGCTGCAGCAGGAAACTATAAAATAGTAAACCTCACTCTTCCATATGGTGTGAGAACAGTTGGAGCCCGATCCTTTGAAGATTGCTCCAGCATCATGAAGGTGAGATTGCCGTCATCGGTAACCACCCTCAGCCCTTATGCATTTCGTGGTTGCACCAATGTTACATATTTTTATGCTAACATGCCCTCACCTCTATATCTGCCTACGTATCTCTTCACCTCATCAAGAGCTGCTGAAATAAAGCTATATGTGCCTCACGACAGTTTCTCAGCCTACAAAAGTGCCAACTATTGGAGCTACTTTAATCTGCAGACAGGAGAGCTCGACCACCTTGAGGTGTGGGATTTCAAGGACAGCGACGACTACTACTGGACTGTAATCGACAACAATGCTCACTACACAGCTAACAACGACTATGTAAACGGCAACGCCCGACTGGTGCGCGGCAAAACAACCACCACCCTTCCTGTCAGTTTTATAGGAATAAGCTACAGATGCTATGAGCCAGTAGAGATTGGGCGCAGTGCATTCGAAGGGCTGTCAGCTCCTATCTCAATGACCGTCAGCAATGGTGATCCAATCAAGCGCATCAAGGAAAGGGCATTCTATGGCACGTCGCTGAAAAACTTCACCTTCACGAATGTGGAAGAAATTGGCGACTCTGCATTTATGAACACAACTAATCTGTCAATATCGCTTAGCTTGAATAACCTCAAGACGGTTGGCATGCGAGCATTCAGCAATTCGTCAATCAAGAGCCTCACGACAGGTGCTGCATTGAATTCAATAGGGAAGTATGCTTTTGCTGACTCAAAATCATTAGCTACCGTCGAAATTAATCCTAGCAGTCCTCTGACAGTAATACCCGAAGGTGCATTCTATAACTGCACCGCCCTGAAGTCATGCACTCTGTCACGAAACATTAGTTTGATTGACGCTTATGGTTTTTACCAAGCCGACTTGAGCTCCATGTTCATTTTCCCCACTGCGCTGAAAACAATTGGCAAGTTTGCATTCTATAACACTAAACTCACCGACATTGAGTTGCCTTACGGCTTCACCTCAGTCGAAGAGGAAGGTCTTTCATGCAAAGCCTCTCGAATCGTGTTCCCTGCGACCATAACCTCAATACACTACAAGTTTGACCAACAGGCTTTCCAAAACTTGTATGAGTTGGTTGTCAACAGCAAAACGCCTCCCACAATTAAAAACGGCGTTAGTGGATTTAATACCAGCAGTTTGCCTCGAAGCGCAGGGTGTCTTTATGTTCCTATAGAATGTATACCGACCTATCGTTCAAAATGGACACAGTATGGTGGTGACCATCACATCTCGGAAGGCGGTTATGACTTCACCAACATAAAAGATGGCCTGAAATACACTGTCACGCTACCAGCAAGTGGCAATACTATAGGCACTTGCGAGATGGTTTATAATCCTAATGTGCTCAACACTGCAGTGAGTGTCACGGCCGGAGATGCCAAGAGCGATCTCTATGACAGGATTTACAATTGCACCGCAATTGGCGACAAGTGCTTTGCAGGCTCTACATCAATCCGCAGTATTTACATCACCCCCACTCTAAAGACAATTGGTAACTTTGCATTCATGAACAGTTCTTTACAAACCAGCTATGAGAGCATGTCAGGTGGAGGAAGCAGTGGATATATCCCCGTGACAGTAACCCGTATCGGCCAGTTTGCTTTCGATGGCTGCAAGAATCTGCACGAACTCTTCTTGCCACACATCGACCGGAAGCACACGCTGAGCGTGGGACAAGGATTCTTTGGCAACAATGCCAATGACTTTAAATGCTGGGTAGACTATCGCCGTCTGGGCGACTTTGTCGTTGACAATAATGGGATGTGGGATGCCAACAGAGTATATCCACACCTCAAACTGGACAGCGAGTGGCAATCGTTCAGCTGTGTGAAGAACATCGATTTCAACAACACACTGGTGGAATCATATGTGGTTTCGTCCTACGACAAATCACAGAATATGGCACAACTGAACACTGTACTTCAACTGCCTGCCGGAGTTGGCGCTATCGTGCATGGACAGGACGACGGCACCTACTACCGTCTGGGTTATCCGGCAAACTCACCATCGGCATCCAGCATGATGGAAAGCGTCACTACAGGAAGCAAAGAGGTTTCATCAAACAACGCGCTGAGCTACTTTGTGCTCTATTACAAAGCTCCTGTATTCAACAAGATTTCGATTGCGACGTTCCATCGTGGTTATGCCTACCTGAAGCTTAACACATCGCTTGTGGGCAGCAGCACCAGTCAAGTAGTTACAAACATCTCAGGCCCTGGTGGCGGAGGTGGCGGCGGTGCCTTAAAGGGCGACGTGAACTGCGACGGTTCGGTGAATGCGGCCGACGTGACTGCGCTGTACAGATACATCCTTAATGGCGACATGACTTACTTCAGCACCAGCGATGTGAATGACGACAATTCAGTCAACGCCGCCGACGTTACCGCAGTCTACATGATTATTATGGGAAATAATTAATATGGAACGGCCAACGGAAAACGAGTCATACTCCCCCTTTATCTTAGAGGGGGAGCCATTGGCACGTCTGGAGATATTTATCTGATAAGATGTTAATGCGGCAACAAGCCGACAGCACAAGAATACAAATTGTTTAAATGAAGATAGTCAAGAGGATAGTACTTATATTAATTCTACTTGTAGCTGGTTGTGGAGTGCCGGCAGCCGCATCTGGAACTACCTTGCCGCGCAGCACTCCGGCCCAAGAGGGAGTTGACCCAAATGCGATTATTGCTTTTGTCGACTCGCTGATGACGGTGCCTGAGACCGACATTCATCATGTTGTGGTGGTTCGCCATGGCAAGGTGATTGCCGAAATGCATCCTGAGCCGTTCAGAAAAAATGATGTACACACGCTCTACTCATGCAGTAAAACGTTCACAATGCTAGCTATAGGCATGCTTGTTGATGACGGCAAGTTGAATGTGAACGACAAGGTCGTTGACCTTTTACCCGACAAAGCACCAGCAAAGAAAAGCGATGCTCTCAAGGCGATGACTGTGAAGCAGTTGCTCACAATGACTGCAGGCATCAAACCGGCGTTAGAGCTTCGCCAAGAAGGCGATGACTGGGCATCAGTGTGGCTCGCTCAGCCTGTCACCAATCCAGATGTGTTTCAGTATGACTCATTGTGCACCTTCATGCTTGCCGCAATCGTTCAGCGCATTACTGGCATGACGCTGCTTCAATTCCTCAATGAGCGTTTTTTCCATCCGCTGGGAATTTACGAAGCCGACTGGGAAGAGAGTCCCGACGGCACCAACGTGGGTGGATGGGGCTTGAGACTCACTGCCGAGTCGATGGCTAAAGCTGGCATCTGCATGATGAACCGTGGACTATGGCAAGGGAAACAACTGATTTCGGCTAAATGGATTGACGAGGCATCGCAAGCCCATACCAACTACAGCAATCCCGCCCCAAAACCAACCGACACCAATCAGGGCTACTGCTACCAGATGTGGCGTTGTCTGTTACCCGACGCTTTCCGTGCCGACGGAGCCTACGGTCAGTTTGTCGTGATGTCGCCCGAGCGCGACCTCGTGGTTGTGATTACAGGCCTGTCAAACAATACTGCCAAGGAACTCGCCTGCATCTGGAACCAGCTCATCCCTGGCGTGAAAAACGCCCCACTGCCTGCCGATGAGTCGACGCAGCAAGCTCTTGAGACCAAAATGTCAGGAATGAAACTGCCACTGATTGGCGGCAATGGAAACAATGGGCATCCCTGCGTAATGCTTAAGTTGGAAAATAATGTACGCAACTGCAAGACCATGTTAATATTTTGTGGTGATGAAGATAGTCATTTAGTAATCACCCGAGACAATGAGGACTCGGAACATTACTCATTCTCCTTGCGGAGCTGGTGGTGGCAATCTACCAATATCTTACCACCTTACAATAATGGTGTAGAACCTGTTAATCTCAAGGAAATAGAAGGAGTTGGCGGCAAATTCTCTGTTGCTGGCAACTATGGCTGGACTAACGACAACAGGTTGGTACTAAGGCTCTACTGGACCAATTGGATAGTGCCAAACACTTTCATCATTGATTTCAACGACGATGGCACCGCCACCATCACTAACAACGAGGGTTATCCTGACTGCAATCCCGAGGTAATAAAAGCCACCTATGAATATCCGGCAATAGTAGATGATTTCATACACAATCGCCAAAAGACAAAGAAACGCTAATTTCCTCATCTTACTGATTTTGTGCTTGACAAACACATGCTTTAACTGAACAAGGCACAAAAAGTCATGTAAAGTTTTTGGTAAATTGCCAATTTTGTGGTAATTTTGCCAAAAATAATATTATTACTATGGATAACAACGGAGTAGCGGAACGTATTAAGTTCTTGATGAAAGAGTTGAACTATAGGCAGGTAGATTTTGCTCAGAAGATTGACGTAGACACGTCTAACCTGTCGAAGTACCTCAACGGCCGCCTGGCTATGAGCGAGGCGCTGATTAACAAGATTGTAGTTAACCTGGGGGTGTCGAAGCAATGGCTCGAAACAGGCGAAGACCTGCCCTTTGCCAAGCAGCAGCCACAGCAGCTTGTAACAGTGCCCGAGTCGCACATTGTAGTTGAGCCAAGCATGGCTGTAGCCAAGCGCGGCACACCAGTCTATGACATCGACGTGACAGCCGGTTACATGCCACAGGCGCGCATGTTCACCGACGACCAGATAGTGGGATATGTCGACCTCCCCGACATGACCAGTTCGCAATGCCGCATCGTGCGCGTGAGCGGCGACTCGATGAGCCCGGTCATACGCAGCGGTGACTATATCGCCGTGCGCGAGCTGACCAACATCCGCCAGATATTCTGGGGACAGATTTATGTCGTTATCCTCGATGACTACCGCATGGTAAAATACATTCGCCGCCATGACGACCCTGCGATGGTGATTTTGCGTAGCGAGAACAAGCGCTACGACGACATGACAATCTACCGCGACGAAATACGCGACCTTATGTTTGTGCAAAACATCATTCACATCGACACCCGCATGTAGGGCAATGCATAATTGATAAATGTTCAGTAACGAAAATATTATCTGCCACGCGCTGCCCAATGGGCTGAAGATGGTGCATGTGCACCGCAACTCGCCAGTGGCGTGGTGCGGCCTGGCAATTGATGCCGGCAGCCGTGATGAAAACGACGGACAATACGGTCTGGCGCACTTTGTGGAACACACCATCTTCAAAGGCACCAAGCGCCGCTCCTCAACACGCATCAACAACCGCATGGAGCAAGTGGGGGGCGAACTAAATGCCTACACGACCAAGGAAAGCACAATGCTCTACTGCATTTTCCCGGTCCAACACCTGGAACGTGCTGTTGAACTTATTGCCGACCTCGTGGAAAACTCGGTCTTCCCTGAGCACGAACTCTCGACAGAACTGGATGTCGTACTTGAAGAGGTGGCTGGCTACCGCGACACACCAAGCGAAGCCGTCTTTGACGACTTCGAAGACATGCTTCTTGCCGGCAGTCAGCTGGGGCACAACATTCTGGGCGAAGAAAAAGACTTGCGACTGCTCACCCCGGGACATTGCCTCAACTGGCTAAAACGTCTCTACGTGCCCAGCAACATGGTGTTCTTCTCACTGGGAAGCTCGCCTGCACAACGGGTGTTCCGACTTGCCGAGCGTTACTTCGGCATACTCTCACACACCAAACGAGGCCTAAAGCGCAAGATGCCACCAGTGCTTACTCCTGAACGGAAAGTAGTGGACCTTGGCCTGCACCAGTCGCACACTATTGTGGGCGCAAGAGTTCCTGGCATGTATGATGACCAGCGCTTTGCATTTGCCTTGCTCAACAACATTCTGGGGGGGCCAGGCATGAACTCGCTGCTCAACGTGAGTCTGCGCGAGAAGCGGGGACTTGTCTATTCGGTCGATTCGTCTCTCACCACCTTCACCGACTGTGGCATGCTGCAAATCTATCTTGGCTGTGAGCAGGAGAAACTGAAGAAGGCACTCAAACTGATTGGAAACACAATTGATGCTCTGGCACAAGACCCACTGAGCGAGCGACGGCTGGAAGCCTACAAGCAACAATACAGCGGACAGATGCTGATTGCCAGCGACAGTGCCGAATTCACAGCTATGGGAACTGGACGCAACATGCTCTACTATAATAATGTGAGCACACTGCAGGAAAACGTAGACTGCATCCTCAGCGTCACCGCAACACAACTTCAACAAGCTGCCCAAGCCATCACCCTCGACCACTGCTCGGTGCTCACCTTCAGGTAAAAAAATTCTCATGAAAGTCATTCTATGGTTCTAAAATTATCGTGATTAACAGTTATTACACCTAATTAGAATAATTTCACCACGATTATTTAAGGCATACAGCAATTTATGCTTACTTTTGCCCACTCTATTTTAGTAAGCCTATTTTTTTAACAAACAACAAATTGAATCATGAGAAAGTTATTGATTATTCTTATTAGTGTTGCCATGGCAACAGGTGCAGGCATGGCTCAAAAACGTTTCACCTTTGGCCCCAAGATTGGTGTTGACTACACCCACTACTGGGGTAAGAATGCCATGCATGGCGGTCAATTAAACTATCAAGCTGGTTTGTTCATGGAGTATCGCTTTAACAATAAGTTTTCTATCGCTCCCGAAGTGGTGTTTGCCGCTCAGGGAGGAAAAAAT
>JAEEGL012493996.1_pt1 | contig 15917 bp, 7 predicted proteins | sample 9134231 | NCBI WGS metagenome assembly JAEEGL01 (sample SAMN16246548, study PRJNA631951) | gut metagenome | biome: gut microbiome; feature: rumen; material: fiber-attached | host: Bos | place: Iran: Karaj | collected 2018-10 | reverse complement strand
TCGGCATTTCGGCCAGCCTTGCGGTAGGCCATGTAGCGGGGAGAGATACGGGAGGAGATGATGTCGAAAGTTATCTTGGCACCGTCGGTAGCCAGATAGGTGCTGTCAATCTGCTCATACCAGTAGGCTGCCTCATCGTAATGACCAGCAGCCATCAGGTAGTCGGCCGCCTCTCTGTAGGCTCTTGGCTCCATCAGGCGACTGTGGGGAATGGCAGCGTAAATGGCTTGGGCTTCGGCAGCGTGGCCCGATTCCAATAGATACAATGCCCGTTTGAGAGCAACATGGCCTTTCCATTCCTCTATCACAAGCGAGTTGCCGTGCTCTTGCTCGGTGAGGGTTACCCCCTGAGCGCAGCGGTCAAGCCATGACATAGCACCTTCGATGTCGCCTGTTGCGTGGTGAATACCAGAAATGTTCATGCAGGCCCAGGCCATATCCCAGTCTTCACGGCTCTTATTGTCGGTGTCTTGTTGTACGGCCTCGTAGGCTTTCTGCCCCGTGAGCTTTGCCTCGTCGTACTGGTGCAGCTGCAACTGGGTATTCGCCATGAGCATCAGCAAAGCAGACTCGCTCCTTTTAGGGAATGCCTCGTTGCCTTCTGCCTGATGCAGCAGATCGGTGATGACGCTCAGGGCCCCTTCAGTATCGCCTCGACCGAAACGCAGACATGCCCAGCGGTAGCCCGCATCGGTATAGGAGTGCCAATCCTGTGAAGGGTTTGAGGCATAGCCTTGATAAGACTTTTTGTAGAATTGTTCCGCTATCTTCATCTGCCAGCCTTGGTCGTAGTTGAGTCCACGCAGATGGTCGGCCTTTGCCGTACTGACAATCTTCTCCGTCTCCATGCTGTCGATGACGGTCAGGGCGCGGTTCAGGTTCTTGGCATCGTAGGCTTCGTGATACCGCTGCCACGCTGCTTTTGCCTTCTCGTCGTCCTTTGTCTCGCTGCAATGGGTGCAACCTCCCATCATTGTCAGCACGGCGCATAATATAACAAGGTGTATCCTTTGCTTCATTCACACATGCTTTTGAGTGCATAGAAAATTATACGATTCCTGCTTTCCTCATCTTCTGACGCTGCTCTTCGTTCTGATGGATGAAGCGCTCGATGAAGACGTTTTGGTCGCCAATACGCCACCGCTGGTAAATGATGACTGCTACTAATACCAGCACCACCACGATAATGGCGGCGGCGAGGGCTACGGTGAGAATAAGGTTTACTTCCATACGCTTTGCGGTTTTGATTTCGGCAGCAAAGGTACTGAAAGATGGGGAAATAATAGTCTCACAATGGGAAAACATAGTCCCATTTCGAGAAAATGTTTTTTCTTTACAGACTTCGCAGTTCGCTGGGGCGGTGGCCGGTCTTGATCTTGAACTTGGCGGAGAAATAGTCGGGCGACTCGAAGTTCAGACGGTAGGCTATTTCCTTGATGCTCATGTCGGTGGTGGAGAGCAGTTCTTTGGCACGCTGCAGACGCAGGTCCTGCTGGTAGGTAGCTGGCGAGAGACCAGTGTACTCCTTGAACAGCTTGCGGAAGTTGCTGTAGCTGACGCTCATCTCCTCGGCTACTTGCTGGATGGTGAGCGAGCTTTCGAGCGACTCGCGGATGCGGAGCCGGGCCCGGTTGATCATATCGACATGGGCCTGGCTGCGCGACATGAGTTGTTTGTTGCGCTCAAGGGAGTACATCATGCCGATGAGGTGGTTCACGATACCGGCCATGAGCTGCTGGGAGTAGGCTGCTTCTTCGATGGCCGACTGGTAAGCCTGTTTGTAGAGGCGGACGATGGCGTCGCTGAAGCCCACGTGGTAGATGGGCTTCTGGGGGGAGAGGAACCCGGCCTGCACACGCTCGTCCATGTTGCGGCCCTTGAAGCCTATCCAGAAGCTTTTCCAGCCACGGTCGGGCAGGGGATGGTAGGAGTGCCACTCGCCAGGGAAGAGCAGGAACATGTCGCCCTGATGGATGCGGGCTTCGGGCACGCTGGCACTGTGGAAGATGCCTTCGCCCTCAGGATTGTAGAGCAGCTGGTATTCGCTCAGCGTACGTCCTTTCTCCTGTTCGAAATAGTAGCCGTCGGCATGGCCTTTGGTGGGGTAGGAGTCGCCGGGGGCTATCTCTTCGTAGCCAATGGTGGTGACGGTCAGTCCCCACTGACAGTCGCGTTCGCTGGCCAACATGTATTTGCTCTGTTGCATTGTATCTTTAATTAGTTAGTTCATTGTTTTTATGTTCGCAGGGTATCCAGATCCAGAATGTGGATCCATGACCGGTGCCTTCGCTGGTGACGCCAATGCGGCCTCCGCAGCGGTCGGCTATGCTCTTGCAGATGCTAAGGCCCAGTCCAGTGCCCTGCACGTAGTCGTTCAGTTTGACGAAGCGTTCGAACACGGCTGCCTGCTTCTCCTTGGGGATGCCGGCTCCTGTGTCTTCACAGTACATGTAGATGCCGCCGTCTTCGTATCTGTAGCCCACCTTGATGTGGCCTTTGTGGGTGTACTTCACCGCATTGGTGGTGAAGTTGGTGATGACCTGCTGCAGTCGTCCCTTGTCCACACAGGTAAGAAAAGACGAGTAGGGATTGTCGACGATGAACTCGATGCCTGGTTCCTGTACTCGCTGTGCCAGCGTTTGGCAGATGTCGTTGAAGGCTACTGCCCAGTCCACATCGTCGGCTTCGATGGCCAGTGGCCCCCGGTTCATGTTGGAGGCTTCGATGATGTCGTTGATAAGGCGGATGAGCATGTCGCAGTTGTTGCGTATGATGCGGATGAACTCGTGCCGTTCCTCGCTGTTGTCGATGACTTTCAGCAGGTCGCTGAAACCCACGATAGCGTTCAGCGGTGTGCGGATCTCATGCGTCATGTTGGCCAGGAAGATGCTCTTCAGCTTTCCGGAGTCTTCGGCGCGGTTGGTCTCTTGCCTCAGTTTCTCCTGGGCTTCCATCAGCGAGGTCACGTCACGCGTCACGCCGAAATGTCCCAGCACCGAACCGTCTTCGTCGTGCAAAGGCATGCCGCTGATGGCCAGCCACATCTCCTGTCCGTTTTCAGGTGCTTTCAGGAAATGAAGTGTCACGTTGAAGTCCTCGTCGGCTCCGCTCATGTTCTTGAACGCTTTCATGGCCTTCTGCCTGTTTTTATCGTCGTAGAGCGTGTCCTGATAATCATCGAACGCTATAGTACGGCCATAGCTACCCAGGTCGCGTGAGTAAATAATCTTCCTGTCTTTCATGCTTGAACGCCACACCCACATCTGGCTGTTCTCCAACAGGTATTGCAGCTCAGTCTCGTACTGTTTCACCCTGTCGTTGGTCTGATGCAGTTCCTGGTCTTGCTGTCGCTGTTCAAGATACATGTCCCGTTCGCCAGTGATGTCACGTGAAGTGGCCACGTAGTATTGCAGTTCATTGCCTTCATAGATGGGCTGAAAGAACAGTTCTACGTATCTGTCGCGCCCATTGTTGATGGCGCGCAGGCACTGACAGACGTTAAAGCTGTCGCGGCTTTGCGGGTCGAAATCGCCTTGTATGAGGGGATGGGTGAGTATGTTTTCATTGAACACCCTTTTCTCGTTCTCAGGTGTCACGCAAATGAGCTCGCGCATCTTTTCATTGAGGTCGAGCAGGCAACCGTTCTTGTCGTAGAATGACATAGCCACAAGCGTTGAGTCGAAAATCTTGACATACTTACTGGCCAGTTCGTTGTCCTGTTTCTCCTGTTCATATTCTTCGGTGACGTTGTGTACAGTATGTATGATGTTGTGGACTTTGCCATCATCATCCAGTTCGGTGAAAATATCGCCACGCATATACTGCCAATCGGGAGCTTCGGCTGTGCCGGCATTCCACCGCTTCACCATTTGCCACACACCGTTTTCACCTTTCATCATTTGCTCCATCTCAATTCTGGTGGCTTCGCGGTCATCGGGGTGTACGTGCTCAAGAAACTGTTGCATGCTGAGTCCTGCATCGGGAATCATGTGGCCGTGACGATTGGTAAAGTGGTCTTTCTTCACATTGTAAAAGAGAACCGAATAGTTACCCATCAACAGGGCCTGCCTCATCATGTTGGCAAGGTCGTCGTTTTTGTGTGCGGCTGTCTTCACACGCTGGCGGATGAACCAGGTGATCAGTGCCAGCAGCAGTGTCAGCAGCAGGATGCCGACGGTGATATAGATGGCCACTGGCGACGTGTCGTTGTGGACGTGTTCGGGATTGAACCACTTGTCGCGTATTTTTTCCAGTTCGCCCCTCTGCTCCATTCGTGCAAACAGGTCATCAATCTTATTGATAAGCTCAGGGTCGTAGCCCACGAAATGAACCTCACCGGCTGGGATGTCTATTTCGTTGAGCAAGATTTCATTTTCCAGATCAAGCTCCCTGATTTTCCATTTCAGCGGTTCTTCGCCCCAGATGAAGTAGCGGTATTTTCCGTGGGCTACGCCAGCCAGTGCATCCTGTGTTGTGTGCAGGTGGGCCTGTAGTTCGGGAGCGATGCTTTCGATGACCTTCTGTGAGGCGATGTCGTTGGATTTCATCACTATATTGTCGGCCTTCTTCAGCTGCTCGAACGAGGTGATGGGGGGGGTGTCAATGCGTGAAGCGATCTTGATTTTATAGTAGTTGACAATGCTTCGCGAAGAATAGTAGGGCTGACTGTTGAACTTGAAGATGGGATCCAGAATCAGGTCGGCCTCTTTGTTCTCAAACATACGGCTAGCCTGGTTCCATTCCCTCATGACGTATTTGTGGGGAATGTTCATTTGGTTGAGGATGGCTTCGAGCACGTCGATGTTGAATCCGACGGCTTGTCCGTAGGTGTTGCTGAACTCGTAGGGGGGGAACTCAATGTCGCTCACAATGACGAGCGGCTGGTCGTCGGTGTAAGTGCTCGTTGTCTGGGCACTGGCCATCATTGTGAAGAATGCCAGCAGGCAGGTGAAAAGCATACGTGTTGTTTGCTTTACCACCTTGTTTAAATATATGGGCGAATTGTTCTGCATGTTCTTTCGGCTTCTTTACTGTCCTTAAATCTCTTTCTTTCGCTCAATGACGCTTGCTGTACAGGGCATAGTGATCCAGATGGTGGTGCCCTTTCCTTGCTCTGAGCTGATGTCAATGGTACCTCCCATTTGCTCTGCCAGTTCCTTGCAGATGGGCAGTCCCAAACCAGTTCCGTTGTGTGAATTCGATGCGAAACGCTCGTAAATGTGGGTCAGTGTGTCCTTCGACATGCCGCAGCCGGTATCTTCAATGGCAATCATGAGTTTGCCGCCGATATAGTCGTAGCGTGCCCTCACTGTACCGCTGTCGGTATGCTGTGCGGCATTGGCTGTGATCTGTTCGATGATGCGGCCCATGTTGGTATCGTCAATGTCGACGATGAGCTCTTCGTAGTGGTTTTCCACCACATAGCGCACGCCTTCCTTTTGCTTGTCACTCCATCCTATATGGCAGTGACCCTCAAAGGTCTTGGCAAAGTCGACGGGATGCTTGCTGATTTCTATCATGTGGGCATCTAGACGTGAGAGGAACAAAATGTCGTTGATGAGGGTTAACAGGTGCTCGGAGTTCTTTCTGATTTTGTCGATAAAGATTTCTTCGTCTTCAGCGGTGTGCTGTTGTTCGAAGAGCTCCGAGAATCCCACTACGGCATTCAGTGGTGTGCGGATTTCGTAGCTCATGTTGCGAAGGAACGAGTTCTTCAGGTTCTCCACCTCTTGTGCGCGTACCGTTTCTTTCTCCAACTGCTGCTCTGTGGCTTTGATTTCGCTGATGTCGCGGCAAAGTCCGAAGTAACTTGCCACATTGCCCTGTTTGTCGTAGATGGGAATGAAACGGAAGTGCAGGTAGAGTGGCATTCCCGTGATCACGTTGCCGAAGACGATGCTCTTCGTGAAGCGAGGCTTGATGGTGGTCTTTATTTCAGCGTCGATGGTGTTCCCGCTTCGGCTGTCCATGCTGTTGAGCAACCTTGTGGCCGTGCGTCTTGAATCATCATCAATGAACGACATGCATCTTGACTGTGTGAGGGCCAGTTGCACCGTATTCAGTCCCTTGTAGATGGTAAGTGTGTGGGTGTCAGGCGAATAATCGGCCAGTCGTACACCTCCCACGCCCAGCACGTAGTTGATGTTGTTCACGTAGTTGGCGGCTTCCTTGTTGGCTTCCTGCAATTTCTTGATACCTTCCCGAATCTGGTGGTAGGCATGAACCACCTCGGTCACTTCGCGGCCTGTTCCATAGATGCCCAGCAGCTTGTTGTCCTTGTCGTAGACGGGCACCAACTGCCTTTCATAGTAGGGGAGTCCGTATTTGTTGCCCTTCAGCTGTGTGGCATAGAAATAATCGTTTAAGTTAACCGTGGGTTCTCCCAGGCATTCCTTGATGAATACCTGATGCTCAATGGCCACATCCAACGGACAGTTGAATGTGTGGACGGCGCGTTCGTTCATGTCTGCCACCTTACCGTTTTCGTCAAAGTAGACCATATCGACCATTGCCGTATTGAAGATGGACTGGTATCTCAGCAGTTTCTGCTTAGCCTTCCGCTGTTTTTCATGTTCGTCGGTCACGTCGCGTTTGGTTCCGATGATGACCGATGGCTTACCGTTTTCGTAGCGCAGCACTGAGAGTGTGATTACGTATTCGCGCTTTTGTTTGCCATAATCCTCATCGTTGTTGGCATTCACCTCCATGGTGATTTGCTTTTCCTCCATTTCCGTGAGTTTGCGGAGGCTTTCACACAGCCGGTCAAAGTCTTCCGAATGGTAGCGCTGGGCAAACTCCATGTTGGAATATGTGTGTTGTGGCTGGCCTTTCTTGTCCATCCAGGTAAAGGTCTGTGTGGGTACATCGTAGGTCCAAATGCGCACATGGCAGGTCTGCAGGATAGCGGCCAGTCGCTTGTTGCGAAAGATGCCCAACTCAATAAGCTGCCGTTCCAGTTTGTGGTAGTAAAGGTAGAAGAAGAGAAGGATGAGTGTCAAGAAGGCAATGCCTCCGGCCAGATACCATATCCATGAGGGAATGCCTGTTTCCGTGCGTTCGGGATAGAACCATTTGTTACGCATTTCCTTCAGCTCATTGTCTGATTCTATTTCGTTGAATGCCAAGTCAATGGCATCCAGCAGTTGCCTGTTGTGCGACATGAAGCGATAGGCACCGTGGGGCATGTCTACAGGTGTCAGCTGGAGATTGTCGGCTTGGCACATCCTGATGAGCCATTTCAGTGAAACCGTGTTCCACACAATCTGTCCTTCTTCTTTTTTGCTCAGTTCCAGCACTGCCTCTTTCATGTCGTTGTAGAGAACTGCATTGTCGTCCCAACCTTTTTGTTTCATCAGGTTGTGGCTGAAGCTGTTGGTATGGACGCTCACCTTGTAGCGTCTCAGGTCGTTGAGTGTGTGGATGAGTACGGGCTTGTCCTTGGGAGTGACTACACTGTGGGTGAACAGCTGTATGACGGCACGGCCGTAGAGCCCGTATTCATCGTGGAAAGGTGCCTCCATGCCCATGGTCAGGTCAGCGCGTCCCTCCTTCATGTCGGTCAGGACGTCGCGCCTCGCCTTCAATTTTATCTCGAACGGGATGTTCAGGTCTTCCATGATCATCCTGACCAGTTCGATGTTGAATCCTTCGGCCACTCCGTGCTCGTTCAGGAAGGCGTATGGCCACAAGTCCCACGCATCCTCATAAATGAGTCTGCGCTCTTGTGTGTAGATGCTTAGTGAATCGTTCTGGGCCTGCAGTGTGCCGGGCAGGAAGGCAGTCAGCAGTGCCAACAGAAAGATTTTCGGCAGTAATGACTTCATTTCTTTTGGGTTAGTTGCTTGCAAAGATATGAAGAAACCGCCGAAACTCAAAATTTTTAGACTAAAAAGTGCTTTTTTCCCTGCTTTTTATTTGTTCATGACCTTCTTGGTCTGGTTGCCCACCTTTACGATGTAGACACCCTTCACCATGCCGCTCAGGTTCACTTCAGTCTCTTTGTCTCCGGCTTTCACCATGCGAACAGCGCGTCCGCCTGCATCATAGATGGCTACTGTTGCACCCCGATCGGCCTTTACCCGCAGTACACCTTCCTGAATGGAGATGCTTGACTGTTCAATGCCGATGGAGGCAATGCCAGTGGCATCCTTGTCGGAAAAGAACAACTTTGACAACTGGCTCAGGGGCAGGGTGGCCTGCTTGCCGTCGGTCAAGTGAAGCACCATGTTGTTCTCGTCGAATGTAATTTTGTTAATGTTGCTCACGGCGAAGCTGGTCTCTCCGCTTGTCTGGTCGATGGTCAGATATGCATAGTCATCGGCCATTGCCGTGCCGCTGACTGTCAGCAGCATAGCCATCAGGATATTCTTCAAAGTCTTCATAATTCTTCTTGTTTAATTGTAGTTTGGTGCAAAGGTATTTATTTTTTCTGATACGTCTGCCTGTTTTAACGCTTTTTATTACAAATTATTCCTTGGCCGATGTTGAAGGCCGATTATACGCCCTATCCGTTAAACTTTCATATTTTCGCCCGCTTTCCACTATTATGTCAGAAAATATGACTATCTTTGCCCAGATATTTCTAATACGTGCTATCTATGAAGCGAACCGTTCTGGGCGTTATCGCCGCCCTTTTCATGATGCCTATGATGCTATTTAGTCAGACATACGATGCCCTGTGGAAGCAGGTGAACAAAGCTGAGAACGATGATTTGCCGCAGACGCAACTGAAGGTTCTGCAGCAGATTGTCAAGAAAGCCGAGAAGGAACTGGCCTACGGGCAGTTGCTGAAGGCCAGCTTGATGCATGCCCGTGTGCAGGCTACGGTGAGTCCCGACTCGCTGCAGCCCGCTGTGGAACGGTTGCAGCTGCTGGCTGAGGCTACTCAGGACGTAGCATTACAGTCTGTCTACTATGCCGTCTTGGGCAAAATCTATGCGAGTAACACCCAACTCAGCGATGACTGGCAAAGCAGCAGAGATGAGTATTTCCGTAAAGCGATGGAGCATCCTGCTGAGTTGGCTGCTGTGAAGACCGACGGCTATATGCCTTTTGTGGTGAAGGGTAAGGACAGCCAACTCTACGGCGACGACCTGCTGAGTCTCATCGGCCATGAGACCCGTCAGTTCCGGCCCATGCACGACTATTACATGACCACCGAGAACCGTCGTGCCCAGTTGATGAGCGGACTCTATCTGCTGTCTCAGGAAGAACCCGAAGAGACTATGCGGCTGAAGGATTGCGACTATATTCGAAGGCTCGACTCGCTGGCCAATGCGTATGCTGACCTGCCGGAATGTGGCGAGGTTGCCATCAGTCGGTATGAGTTTATGGCTGACCAGACAGATGCCAAAGCCGACGAGAAGATTGCCTATATTGATGAGGCACTTGCGCGCTGGGGGACTTGGCATCGCATGAATGTGCTGCGCAATGCCCGTCAAACTTTGACAGCCCGCCAGTTCGATGCCGTGCTGGAACACAAGGTGTGGATTCCGAACCGACCGCAGGAACTTCGCCTTCAGGGACTTCGTGGTATTGCCCAGCTCACCATTAATATATATAAGGTGAAAGTCGACGGTGATACCAGTCTGAATCCTGATGACAAGGATGACTATAAGAAGCTGAAGCCGCTGCTCACTCACCTGCCCGAACTGACGCTGACAAGTTCTTATAGCGGCAAGAAGGAATATGAGTTGTATGACGACACTCTGCAAATGGCAGCTTTGCCTGTGGGTGTCTATATGATGGAAGTGGAAAGTCAGCCCCGTTCGACGGTGGCGCGAACACTCTTCTTTGTCAGCGATGTGCGCGTGTTGATGCAGGCACTGCCCCATGAGCACGATAATCAGTTGCGCTATGTGGTGGTCAATGCCACGACGGGCAAGCCCATCTCCGGAGCCAAGCTGCGGCTGATGAGGCGCTGGGGCTATAATTATAACAAAGACAAGGTGTTTGAAACGCTTACTACTGACAGCAAGGGAGAAGCCATTTATATCTGCAAGAATCAAGAGCGTCCAAACTATGTGTATGCTACCACGAAGGACGACCGTGCCTGTCCTGAGATGAATGCTAACGGCCACTTTAGCTATTATGCCAATGAGCGCACTACGGAGCAGGTGGCCATTTATACCGACCGTGCCATCTACCGTCCTGGACAGACGGTGCATGTGGCTGCTATCTGCTATGAGACACGCAATGGCTTCGAGCATGAGGCACAGGGCGGCAAGTGGGCGACGGTGCAGTTGCGTGATGCCAACTACAAGGTGGTGGCCGAGAAACAACTGTTAACCGACGAGCTGGGCACTTTAAGCACCGACTTCACACTGCCAGCATCCGGATTGACAGGACGCTATACGGTTCAGGTAAACGACAACGGGCACTCGTTCCGTGTGGAGGAATACAAGCGGCCGACGTTCCAAGTGGAGTTCCCGAAGGTGGAACAGCACTATAAGGACGGCGACACGCTCACCGTCAAGGCCACAGCCCGCACCTATGCCGGAACCCCAGTTCAGGGAGCGCGTGTAAAATATACGGTAGAGCGCCGCATGGCCTTCTGGTGGATTTCCTATTATCGCTACTGGCAGGGAGGCTATTTTGGCAATGGTGAGCAAAACGAAGAAATCTTCAGTGGTGAGGCAACGACAGCCGACGACGGCACCTTCGAGGTGCAGATGCCGATGGTGCTGCCCCAGAGTATTCATCCGCAGTTCTTTAACTTCGTGGTTGAGGCTGATGTAACTGACCAGGCTGGTGAGACCCGTCAGGGACAGCTGTCACTGCCTTTGGGCAACCGCGACGGCGTGATTGTTGCCGACCTGCCCGATAAGGTGCTGGCCGAGGACATGCCCAAGCTGAAGCTGCACATGCTGAATGCTGCCGGCAACGATGTCAGTGCCACCCTTCGCTATCAGATAGATGGAGGCAAGTGGATGTCCGTTCAGTCGAACACGTCCGTAGATCTGCCCAAGTTGAAGAGCGGCAAGCACAAGTTGAACGTAGAATATGAGGATAAAAAGTCGGAACGCGATTTCGTGGTGTTCTCACTCGACGACAAACGGCCTGTTATGGATACCGACGACTGGTTCTACGTGTCGGCTCAGCAGTTCCCCAACAACGGTAAGCCTGTCACCCTGCAGGTGGGTGCATCGGGCGATGTACACATTGTCTATACGCTGGTGGCTGGCAGTGACATCATCGAACAGGGGGCAGTCGACAAGAGCAACGAACTAATCAACCGCAAACTGACCTACAAGCCCGAATACGGCAACGGACTCACGCTCAGCTATGCCTGGGTGCGTGACGGAAGAACACATACGTACAGCCAGCAGATTCAACGTCCGCTGCCCGACAAGAAGCTGAAGATGAAGTGGGAAACCTTCCGCGACCGTCTCAAGCCAGGTCAGCAGGAAGAATGGACATTGAAGATTGAGGCACCCAATATCAACTCTCATCTTCAATTAATGGCTACGCTCTACGACAAGAGTCTCGATCAGATTCTGTTTCTGGACGAGAAACGCGAATGGTCGCTTGAGCCTCGCAATTGGTTGCCGATGGCCTCTCTGAACTGGACTCGTGGTTACTGGGGAACAGCTGGCTGTAGTGCCTATCAGCATGTAGAACCACTCAACGAGGATAATCTGCTGTTCAGTACTTTCGACAGCGATTGCATTCCTTATTCTTGGCTCATCCGTCGTCACAGGACGTTGACGCGCAACGGTGCGTTCTATGGTAAGGCTATGGCTACGCTCGATGCTGCCCCGATGGCACTGCAAGAAGTAGCTGTTGCTTCGCAGAAGGCTATCGGAGCCTTCGATGTGGCAGGCAACGATGAGGAGGCTTTGCGGGAAAGTGGCGCAGGACTGGACATTAGTGACCAGAAAAAGGCTGAGCCCGAAGTGCAGATGCGCGAGAACTTGCAAGAGACCGCCTTCTTCTATCCGCAACTGATGGCCGACAGCACGGGGCGTGTCAGCATCAGCTTCAAACTCCCCGAAAGTCTCACCACCTGGCGATTCATGGGCATTGCCCACACCAAAGACATGATGCACGGCTTCATCGACGGTGAGGCGGTAGCCCAGAAAGATGTGATGATTCAGCCCAACGTGCCGCGTTTCATCCGTGTGGGTGATAAAGCAACCGTTTCGGCCCGCGTCTTCAATGTGACCGATAAAGAACAGAGTGGCACCGCCCAGCTGCAGCTGATCGATCCTGAAAACGATCAAGTTGTTTACTCGCAGCAAACAGCCTGTTTGATTCCTGCAAACGGTACATATACCGTTAGTTTCCCTGTTGATGCTACATCGTTGGGAAACTATTCGCTGCTTGTTTGCAAGATGAGCGTCAGCGGTGAGACCTTTAGTGACGGCGAACAGCATTATCTGCCCGTTCTGCCCAATCGTGAGCGGGTCACCGTTACCGTGCCCTTCACTCAGAATGAGCCTGGCACGAAGACCATTGACTTGAAGTCGCTGTTCCCTGATGCGGTGGCCAACTCCAAACTCACCGTTGAGTACACCAACAACCCCGCATGGCTCATGGTACAGGCTCTTCCCACCATCGGCAAGCCTTGCGACAAGAACGCCATCAGTCAGGCCGCTTCGCTCTACGCCAACGGCATCGGAAAGTTCATCATTGACCAGAATCCGCAGACGAAGCATGTGTTTGAGATGTGGAAGCAGGAAAATGCCCAGCTATCACCTCTCAACTCTCAATTAGAAAAGAACGAGGAACTGAGGGATCTGGTGCTCAACGAAACGCCGTGGGTGCTTGATGCTGACCAAGAGGCTGAGCAGAAACAGCGTCTTGCCGATTTCTTCGACGAGAACTTGATAGAACAGCGTTTGCAGTCGGCCACCGAACAACTGAAGAAGCTACAGTGTGCCGACGGTTCCTGGAGCTGGTGGGAAGGCATGCCCAGTTCGTTCTATATAACGGTGGAAGTCAGCGAGATGCTGGTGCGCCTGAACCAGATGACGGGTAACAGCTCTTCGCTCTCCGCACTCCAATCTCCACTTGACAAAGCTTTCAAGTTCATGAACAAGGAGATTCTGGAATTGGTGGCCGAGATGAAGAAAGAGGAAAAGAAAGGCATCAAGCAAACTTTCCCCACTTTCAAGGCCCTGCAGTATTTGTACATCTGCACGCTCGACGGTCGTCAGCAGCCAGCCAATGTGCTGCAGGCACAGGCATATTTGAAGAAACTGCTGAAAAAGGATGTGAAGAATCAGACTATTTATGAGAAAGCAATGTCGGCAATTGTCCTGAATGCACCTCTTTATATTAAGAGCCTGAAGGAATACACCGTCTACAAAGAAGAAATGGGCCGCTACTACGACACGCCGCGTGCCAGCTACTCATGGCGCGACTATCGCATTCCCACACAGGTGGCAGCCATCGAAGCCATTCAGCGTCTTTCACCTAACGACACCCAGACCATTGACGAGATGCGTCGTTGGCTCCTGCAGGAAAAGCGTACCCAGGCTTGGGATACGCCCATCAACAGCGTCGATGCCATTTACGCTTTCCTGAACGGAAACAGCCAGGAACTGAAGCCACAGGCCAAGACCGTACTGAGCATTGACGGCAAGACCGTTGATACTAGTGAGGCTACCGCAGGCATTGGCTATGTGAAGACGGCGCAGACGTATAACGGTGAACGCACTTTTACTGCCGAAAAGACCTCTACAGGCACTTCTTGGGGAGCTGTCTATGCCCAGTTTATGCAGAATACGGGTGACATCAGTGACCAGAAGAGCGGTATTAGCGTGAAGCGTGAGATCCTTTCCGATGAACCTCTGAAAGTGGGCGACCGTGTGAAAGTGCGCCTCACGATTGAGGCCGACCGCGACTACGACTTCGTGCAGGTGGTCGACAAACGGGCTGCCTGTATGGAGCCTGTCAGTCAGTTGAGCGGCTATCACTGGGGCTATTACTGCGCTCCGAAGGACAACGCCACGAATTACTTCTTCCATCTGCTGCCCAAGGGTAAGCGCATCATTGAGACCGAATACTACATCGACCGTGCCGGATGCTATGAGACCGGCACCTGCACCGTGCAGTGTGCATACGCTCCCGAGTTCCGCGGTACAACACGGTCGCAAACCATCAACGTAAAATCTGAAGAATGAACAATAGAATTATGATTGCAGCGTGTCTGCTGCTGGCAGCCTCAGGGGCTTCGGCCCAGAAGTTGGTGGTCAGCAAGCAGACCATTCAGTGTGAGAAGACGGGCTATGAAGTACCCATCACCGCCAATTTTGAAATTCGTAACAAGGGACAGAAACGTCTTGTCATTAAGGAAGTGCGCCCCGACTGCGGATGTACCAGGGTGCAGGTGTCGAAGAATGAACTCGGCGCAGGCGAAAAAGCCATCGTTGCCCTTACCTACGATGCCCGCATGCTGGGTCACTACGTGAAACAGGCCGCTCTCTATACCAATGCTTCGGAACAACCTGTCTACCTGACCATGAAGGGTGTGGTGTTGTCTGAACTGAAGGATTACAGCGGAACCTATCCTTATGCGATGGGTGAACTGCTGGCCGATATGCAGACGTTGGAGTTCGACGACGTGAACAAAGGCGACCATCCGTTTCAGGAAATCCACATCCTGAACAACAGCGAGCAGACCATGACCCCCAACATTCAGCATCTTCCGCCTTATCTCTCGGCTGTCGTGACACCTGAGAAACTGGCTCCGGGACATGCCGGAAAGATTATGGTGACGCTGAACTCAGCGCAGGTACACAGCTATGGTCTCACGCAGACATCGGTCTATCTGGCCAGTCAGCTGGGCGAGAAGGTGCAGGCCGACAACGAAGTGCCTGTGTCGGTGGTGCTCCTGCCCGATTTGAAGAACTATGAAGGCAACCTCCGGCAGTTCGCTCCACAGATGGAGCTGTCCGACAGCGTACTTAATTTGGGAATGGTCGATGGTAAGGTGCAGAGGAACGGAACTCTCGTCATTGCCAACAATGGACGCACTCCGCTGAAGATTTCATCGCTCCAGATGTTCACCCGTGGTTTGAAACTTACGCTTGACAAATCCGAGATTCAGCCGGGCGATCAGGCCAAGCTGAAGGTGACAGCCGACTTTGAAAAGTTGCTGAGAGTCCGCACCAAGCCCCGTGTGCTCATGATTACCAACGACCCCGACCATCCGAAAGTAGTTATAACCATCAACGTGAAATAATGGAACATCCCGAAAACAGCTCAGAATATGCAGGTCTGCAAGTGAACAGCGGTGTGGAACAGCCCAGTATCGTCAACCCTTACATGAATCGCAACCGCTTCCGTCGGCGTGAACTCTCCGTTGGCGAAATGGTGGAAGGCATCCGTAAGGGCAACGTGACCATCTTGTCGCAGGCTGTGACGCTGATAGAAAGTGTGAATCCCGACCATCAGCAGCGTGCTCAGGAGGTGATAGAGAAATGTCTGCCCTTCAGTGGAAACAGCATCCGTGTGGGCATCAGTGGTGTGCCGGGTGCTGGAAAGTCAACATCGATTGACGAGTTTGGCATGCATGTGCTCCGCGAGAAGGGTGGCCGTCTGGCTGTATTGGCTATCGATCCGTCCTCCGAGCGTTCCAAGGGCAGCATCCTGGGCGACAAGACCCGTATGGAGAAACTGGCCCAGCATCCCGATTCATTCATCCGTCCCAGTCCGTCGGCAGGCTCTTTGGGTGGCGTGGCCCGCAAGACGCGAGAGACCATCATCCTTTGCGAGGCAGCCGGGTTCGACAAGATTTTCGTTGAGACCGTCGGAGTGGGACAGAGCGAGACCGCCTGTCACTCGATGGTCGACTTCTTCCTGCTCATTCAGGTGGCAGGAACGGGCGATGAGCTGCAGGGCATCAAGCGCGGCATCATGGAGATTAGCGACGGCATCGTCATCAACAAGTGCGACGGCGACAACGTGGATCG
>JAEEGL011270089.1_pt1 | contig 15917 bp, 12 predicted proteins | sample 9134231 | NCBI WGS metagenome assembly JAEEGL01 (sample SAMN16246548, study PRJNA631951) | gut metagenome | biome: gut microbiome; feature: rumen; material: fiber-attached | host: Bos | place: Iran: Karaj | collected 2018-10 | reverse complement strand
TCCCGGTGTATCAATGATATTTATACGATCCTCCAGAGCGCCCGGCTTCGGCTTACACTGCTCCTGCAGAGTCCAGTGACCGGTTGTAGCAGCGGATGTGATAGTGATACCACGCTCCTGCTCCTGCTCCATCCAGTCCATGGTTGCTGTACCTTCATAAGTCTCACCAATCTTGTGGTTAACTCCGGTATAGTAAAGAATTCTCTCTGTAAGAGTAGTCTTACCAGCATCAATGTGTGCCATGATACCGATATTTCTAGTTCTCTCTAATGGATATTCTCTTCCATTTGCAGCCAAGGCTTTACCCTCCTTACTTCAAATTATCAATAATTGCACTTCTATTATCGCGATGCGATTAGAATCTATAGTGAGCAAATGCCTTGTTAGCCTCTGCCATTCTGTGCATCTCTTCTTTACGCTTTACAGATGCGCCTGTGTTGTTTGCAGCATCCATAAGCTCAAGAGCAAGTCTCTCTTCCATAGTCTTCTCTGTTCTCTGACGTGAGAAATTTGTAATCCAGCGAAGTCCGAGAGCCTGTCTTCTATCAGGTCTTACTTCGATAGGTACCTGATATGTAGCACCGCCGATACGTCTTGCCTTGACCTCGAGCTGAGGCATAACATTGTTCATAGCTGTCTCGAACACCTCTACAGGGTCCTTGCCTGTCTGCTCCTTGATGCGGTCAAATGCGCCGTAAACGATCTTTTCAGCGACACCCTTCTTACCATCTAACATAATGTTATTGATAAGACGTGTTACAACCTTATTGTTGTAAATAGGATCGGCGAGTACGTCTCTTTTTACTATATGTCCTTTACGTGGCACGATTCTTCCCTCCTTAATAATAATTAATTCTTAGGTACTCATATTAATCCGTCAGTACTGAAACCCATCGTGGTTCCAAACCACCGGATAACATGTACGTGCTGAAAACATTACCAAATGTAACCAGCACTACCAACTGCTAAAATATGGGCCGTAATTAATGCAGAATTAAACACTAATTACTTTGCATCCTTAGGACGCTTAGCACCATACTTAGAACGTGCCTGACGTCTCTTTGCAACACCTGCTGTATCAAGAGTACCTCTGATGATGTGGTATCTTGTACCAGGTAAATCCTTAACTCTTCCTCCACGGATAAGAACAACGCTGTGCTCCTGAAGGTTGTGACCTTCACCAGGGATATAGCTTGTTACTTCCATTCCGTTTGAAAGACGTACTCTGGCGATCTTACGCAGAGCTGAGTTAGGCTTCTTAGGAGTTGCAGTCTTAACAGCTGTACAAACTCCTCTCTTCTGTGGTGATGAAGCGTTTGTTGGCTTCTTCTTAAGAGAGTTAAAGCTTCTCTGAAGAGCAGGTGCTGTAGACTTCTTAACAGTATCCTGTCTTCCCTTTCTTACTAACTGGTTAAATGTTGGCATGTTTTCACCTCCGTTCTTTTCAATATTTTATACCAGAAAAATGGGCATGCGATTTCGCGCATGCCCAATAATTATATACATCACGTATTCTAATGTCAAGAGGTTTTTCACTCTTTACTCAGCATCTGTAATTTCTTCAGATACATCTTCTGCATCGATATCTTCTGTGATATCTTCTGCAAGCTCCTCATCATCGATAATGATGTCATCGTCATACTCTGCATCCTCATCGTATTCAGGAACTTCTCTTACGTACTCTGAATCAATCTTTACAGATCTGTATGTCTTCATACCTGTACCGGCTGGGATAAGCTTACCGATAAGAACGTTCTCCTTAAGTCCGATAAGATTATCTTCCTTACCTCTGATAGCTGCATCTGTAAGAACTCTTGTTGTCTCCTGGAATGAAGCAGCACTGAGGAAGCTGTTTGTTGCCAGAGATGCCTTAGTAATACCAAGGAGTGTCTGACGAGCTGTTGCAGTACGAAGTCCCTTAGCCTCAAGCTCATCGTTGATTCTCTCGAGCTCAAGTACATCTATCATTGTATCAGGAAGGATATCAGAATCTCCGCTATCCTCAACCTTAGCCTTCTTAAGCATCTGACGAACGATGATCTCGATATGCTTATCGTTGATCTCAACACCCTGTGAACGGTAAACCTTCTGAACTTCACGAAGCATGTAGTTCTGAACCGCCTCAACACCCTTGATCTTAAGGATATCATGTGGGTTTACTGATCCTTCTGTGATTTCATCTGCAGCAAGGATATCGTCGCCATCCTTTACTCTGAGACGTGAACCAAATGGAATAAGATAAGCCTTAGACTCACCTGTCTCTGCATTTGTTACAACAACTTCTCTCTTCTTCTTTGTCTCTCTGACTTCAACCTTACCGGCGAAATCAGCGATGATAGCGAGACCCTTAGGCTTACGAGCCTCAAAGATCTCCTCTACTCTAGGAAGACCCTGTGTGATATCACCACCGGCAACACCACCCGAGTGGAAGGTTCTCATAGTAAGCTGTGTACCAGGCTCACCGATTGACTGAGCAGCGATGATACCAACTGCCTCACCAACCTGAACTGCCTGACCAGTTGCAAGGTTTGAACCGTAGCACTTAGCACAGATACCAAGGCGGCACTTACATGTAAGCACTGAACGGATCTTCATCTTAGCATCACGTCTTTCCTCGCCTGTTTCAGCATCAAGGAAAGGTCTGCCATCTACCGGCTGAATACCATACTTAATGATCTTCTCTGCTCTTGCAGGTGTGATCATGTGATTGATCTTAACGATCATCTCACCATTTGCATCAAAGATAGACTCTGCTGCATATCTTCCTGTGATTCTCTCCTGGAAGCTTTCCTTAACTTCGTCACCTTCCATGAAGGACTTAACGAAGATACCCGGCTTCTCTGTCTTATCAGCACAGCAGTCTGTCTCTCTGATGATAAGATCCTGAGATACATCAACAAGTCTTCTTGTAAGGTAACCTGAATCGGCTGTACGAAGGGCTGTATCAGAAAGACCCTTACGAGCACCGTGAGCTGATATGAAGTACTCCAGAACGTCAAGACCTTCACGGAAGTTAGACTTGATAGGAAGCTCGATAGTGTTACCTGTTGTATCGGCCATAAGTCCACGCATACCTGCGAGCTGCTTGATCTGCTCGTCAGAACCACGGGCACCTGAGTCGGCCATCATGTAAATGTTGTTATACTTGTCAAGACCATCAAGAAGTGCCTTCTTGAGCTTGTCATCGGCAGTCTTCCACTGGAAGATAACTGCTCTCTTACGTTCCTCATCTGTGAGGAATCCTCTGTCGAAGAAACCGTTGATCTCATCAACTCTTGCCTGAGCTGCACCGAGAATCTGTGGCTTATCTTCCGGCACGTGCATATCAGCGACTGAAACTGATATACCACTAAGTGTTGAATATCTATAACCTGTAGCCTTGATATTATCAAGAACTTCAGCTGTTACTGTTGAACCATGAATGTTGATACACTTATTAAGAATCTTCTTCAGGTCACCCTTCTTAACGAGCTTGTTGTACTCAGGCTCGATACATGTCTTAGGATTTGTTCTGTCAACGAATCCAAGATCCTGAGGAATGATCTCGTTAAATATAAGCTTACCAAGTGTTGTTGCTACAAAGCCTTCAACTACTGTTCCATCTTCCATTGTGAAAGATCTCTTAACGAAGATTCTCTGCTGGAGTGTGATCTCCTTATTGTCAAATGCAAGGAGTGCTCTGTTGAGATCCTTGAAACGTCTGCCAATAAGATCAGTTGGTGTACTTACAATATTCTTGAAGAATACTGTCTCTCCATCCTTTGATGCCTTCTTGATAACTCTTACACGGATCTTATCGAAAGCACCGACTATCTTGTTCTCAGCATCTTCCTTAACTGCCTTAAGGTTAGCAGCTTCATCATCAAGAAGATATTCCTTAACGATCTCGCTGTCATCAGCCGGAACTTCCTTAAACTTATCCATTGTCAGATAGTAGATACCAAGTACCATATCCTGTGAAGGAACTGATACAACTCCACCGTCTGAAGGCTTAAGCAGGTTGTTAGGTGAGAGCAGAAGGAATCTACACTCAGCCTGAGCCTCTACTGAAAGAGGAAGGTGAACAGCCATCTGGTCTCCATCGAAGTCGGCGTTGAAAGCCATACATACGAGTGGGTGAAGCTTGATAGCCTTACCTTCTACAAGGATAGGCTCAAATGCCTGGATACCAAGTCTGTGGAGTGTAGGGGCACGGTTAAGCATAACCGGATGCTCCTTGATAACATCCTCGAGTACATCCCAGATACCTGACTCAAGTCTCTCAATCTTCTTCTTAGCTGCCTTAATGTTATCAGCCATACCTCTGGCTGTAAGTTCCTTCATAACGAATGGCTTGAAAAGCTCGATAGCCATTTCCTTAGGAATACCACACTGATAGATCTTAAGCTCTGGTCCAACGACGATAACTGAACGTCCTGAGTAGTCAACACGCTTACCAAGAAGGTTCTGACGGAAACGTCCCTGCTTACCTTTGAGCATCTCTGAAAGAGACTTAAGTGCTCTTGAACCGGCTCCTGTTACGGCACGTCCATGACGACCGTTATCTATAAGTGCATCTACAGCATCCTGAAGCATTCTCTTCTCATTTCTGATGATGATCTCAGGTGCTGATATCTCAAGAAGCTTCTTGAGACGATTGTTTCTGTTAATAATTCTTCTATAAAGATCATTAAGATCTGAAGTAGCAAAACGTCCACCATCAAGCTGAACCATAGGACGAAGATCTGGAGGGATAACAGGGATAACTCTGAGTATCATCCACTCAGGCTTGTTATCTGACTGTCTGAAAGCCTCTACTACGTCTAACTTCTTAGCTACTTTAGCCTTTCTCTGGCCGCTGCTAACGTTCTCAAGCTCTTCCTTGAGTTCCTTAGCTTCCTTGTCAAGATCAATTTCCTTAAGGAGAACCTCGATAGCCTCAGCTCCCATTCCTACCTTGAAGGAACCATCGCCGTAAGCTGCAAGCTTAGCTCTGTATTCCTGCTCTGATAAGATATCCTTCTGCTTAAGGTCTGTTGTACCAGGATCAAGTACGATATATGATGAGAAGTAAAGTACTCTCTCAAGTTCCTTTGGTGACAGATCAAGGAGAATACCCATTCTACTTGGGATTCCCTTGAAATACCAGATGTGTGATACAGGGCAGCCGAGTTCAATATGTCCCATACGCTCACGACGTACTGCAGACTTTGTTACCTCAACTCCACATCTGTCACACTTGATACCCTTATATCTTACCTTCTTATACTTTCCGCAGTGGCACTCCATATCCTTTGTAGGTCCGAAGATCTCCTCTGCGAAGAGTCCGCCTTTCTCAGGCTTCCAGGTTCTATAGTTAATAGTCTCAGGCTTCTTTACTTCGCCGTATGACCATTCTCTGATCTGTTCAGGAGATGCAAGTCCGATCTTGATAGAGTCAAAATATATTGGCTGATCTGCTTCCGCACTGCTATTAAATGCCATCTTACTACCTCCTTAGTCTAAATCATCAGCAAAATCATCATCATAGTCATCTGATGAATCATATCTGCTTGTTCTAATATCAGGAAGCTCTACAAGTTCATCATCTTCGTTGATGCCTGAGAAGCTGTCCATGTCATCGCTGTCAAGTACGCCGGCTTCACCTTCGATCATTTCTCTGGCTGCGCTTGGTGCAGAGTTATCTACATATTCACGCATTTCAACTTCCTGTCCATCCTCGTCAAGTACTCTGACATCAAGACAGAGTGACTGGAACTCCTTAAGGAGAACCTTGAATGACTCTGGAATTCCCGGCTCAGGGATATTCTCACCCTTTGTAATAGCTTCGTATGTCTTAACACGTCCTACGATATCATCTGACTTAACAGTAAGGATCTCCTGAAGTGTATATGAAGCACCATATGCCTCAAGAGCCCAAACCTCCATCTCTCCGAATCTCTGTCCACCGAACTGAGCCTTACCACCAAGTGGCTGCTGAGTAACGAGTGAGTACGGTCCTGTTGAACGTGCATGGATCTTATCATCAACAAGGTGGTGAAGTTTCAGATAGTGCATGTATCCGATAGCTACAGGAGAAGGAATAGCCTCACCTGTACGTCCGTCACGGAGCTCTACCTTACCAGACTTATTAATTGGAACACCCTTCCAAGCATTTCTATGATCTCTATGCTCATAGAGGTAATCCATAACACCCTTGTCTACTGAATCCTTATATTTAGCTTCGAAATCTTCCCACTCAGAGTTAGCATAATCATTAGCCATCTCAAGCTGAGCGGTGATATCTTCCTCTTTTGCTCCATCAAATATAGGAGTAGATACCTTGAAACCAAGTACCTCAGAAGCAAGTCCGAGATGAAGTTCAAGCACCTGTCCTATGTTCATACGTGAAGGAACGCCGAGAGGGTTAAGAACGATATCAAGTGGACGACCATTTGGAAGGAATGGCATATCCTCTACAGGAAGTACACGGGAAACAACACCCTTGTTACCATGACGACCGGCCATCTTATCACCGATTGATATCTTTCTCTTCTGTGCAATGTATACTCTAACGGATTTGTTAACTCCCGGTGGAAGCTCATCTCCGTTCTCTCTTGTGAATATCTTGATATCCATAACAACACCGTATGCACCGTGTGGTACACGAAGTGATGTATCTCTTACCTCACGCTCCTTCTCACCGAAGATAGCACGAAGAAGTTTGCTCTGTGGATCCGGCTCTGTCTCTCCCTTAGGAGTAACCTTACCAACAAGGATATCACCGGCACGAACCTCAGCACCGATACGGATGATACCGTTCTCATCAAGATCCTTAAGCGCACCATTTGAAAGGTTTGCAAGATCTCTTGTAATCTCTTCAGGTCCGAGCTTTGTATCTCTTGCATCTGCTTCATACTCTTCAATATGAACAGATGTATAAACATCATCTCTTACAAGTCTCTCTGACAGGAGTACAGCATCCTCGTAGTTGTAACCTTCCCATGTCATGAAACCGATAAGTGGGTTCTTACCAAGTGCAAGCTCACCGTTCTGTGTAGAAGCACCATCGGCGATAACTTCACCCTTCTTAACCTTATCACCCTTCTTAACGATAGGTCTCTGATTCATACAGTTACTCTGGTTGCATCTTGCGAACTTAATAACGTTGTACTCATCAAGAGTTCCATCCTCATCTGCCTTAACAAGGATCTTCTCACTTGAAGACATTTCAACTACACCGTCACGCTTAGCAACGATACAAACACCTGAGTCAACAGCCGCCTTTGTCTCCATACCGGTACCTACAACAGGTGCATCGGTTGTAAGAAGAGGAACTGCCTGACGCTGCATGTTTGAACCCATGAGGGCACGGTTAGCATCATCGTTCTGAAGGAATGGGATCATAGATGTAGCAACAGAGAATACCATTCTAGGTGACACATCCATGAAATCTATAGATGTCTTAGGGAACTCTGAAGTCTCATCCCTACGACGTCCGGCTACGTTATTTCTAGTAAAGTGATTGTTCTCATCAAGTGGCTCGGAAGCCTGTGCTACGATGTAGTTATCTTCCTCGTCAGCTGTCATATATACAACTTCATCGGTAACAACCGGATTCTCAGGATCTGTTTTATCTACTCTTCTATAAGGAGCTTCGATAAATCCATACTGATTGATTCTTGCATATGTAGCAAGTGAGTTGATAAGACCGATGTTAGGACCTTCAGGTGTCTCGATAGGACACATACGTCCATAATGTGTATAGTGAACGTCTCGAACCTCGAATCCGGCTCTTTCTCTTGAAAGACCACCAGGACCAAGTGCTGAAAGACGTCTCTTATGTGTAAGCTCTGACAGTGGGTTGTTCTGATCCATGAACTGTGACAGCTGTGATGAACCGAAGAACTCCTTAACTGCTGCAGTTACAGGCTTGATATTGATAAGTGACTGAGGTGTGATTGTGTCACTGTCCTGTGTCTGCATACGCTCTCTTACAACTCTCTCAAGTCTTGTAAGACCGATACGATACTGGTTCTGAAGAAGCTCACCAACAGACTTGATACGTCTGTTACCAAGGTGATCGATATCATCAGAAGTACCGATCTGATACTCGAGATGCATATTATAGTTAATAGAAGCAAAGATATCTTCTCTTGTTATATGCTTTGGAATAAGCTCATTGATGTTTTCCTTGATAGCTTCTACAAGCTCGTCAGCATCATCATACTCATCGAGCAGCTTCTCAAGTACAGGATAATAAACCATCTCTGAAATGCCAAGATTTTCCGGATCTACGTCAGGAAGGCGGTCTGCTATCCATGGACGGATATCAACCATGAGATTTGAAAGAACCTTAACATTAGCCTCTTCAGTCTGTACAAGTACGTAAGGTACTGCAGCATCCTGAATAGCCTTACCGATTTCTCTGGTAAGGATCTCACCCTGTGCGTAAAGAACCTCTCCTGTAAGAGGATCGATAACATCCTGAGCAAGGATGAAGCCTTCTACTCTGTTTTCAAGAGCAAGCTTCTTGTTGAACTTATAACGTCCGACCTTAGCAAGATCATATCTTCTCTGGTCGAAGAACATGCCGTGAATAAGACCTTCAGCACTTTCTACAGCGAGTGGCTCGCCTGGTCTGAGTGTCTTATAAAGCTGAAGGATACCATCGTTATAGTTCTTAGTAGGATCCTTCTCCATAGAAGCGAGGATCTTAGGCTCATTTCCGAAGAGCTCGAGAATCTCAGCATCTGTTCCAACACCGAGAGATCTGATAAGAACTGTTACAGGTACCTTACGGTTTCTATCTACCTTAACATGAAATACGTCATTCGAATCTGTTTCATACTCAAGCCAAGCACCTCTGTTAGGGATAACCTGACATGAATAAAGTTTCTTACCTACCTTGTCATATCCGATCTGGTAGTAGATACCAGGGCTTCGGACAAGCTGACTAACTATAACTCTCTCAGCTCCGTTAATGACGAAGGTTCCTGTTTCAGTCATGAGCGGCATATCGCCCATAAAAATCTCATGCTGATTGATTTCATCGGTAGTCTTATTAATCAGTCGAACCTGAACCTTAAGTGGTGCTGCATATGTAGCATCTCTCTCTTTACATTCCTCGATGGTATACTTCTTATCCTCTGTGTAAAGTTTGTAATCAACAAACTCGAGACTGAGGTTACCAGCGTAGTCCTGAATAGGAGAAATATCCCTGAAGGCTTCCTTAAGTCCTTCTTCAAGGAACCACTTGTAGGAGTTTACCTGAACACCTATAAGGTTGGGCATTTCCAGCACTTCCTGCTTGCCGGCATAGCTCATACGTGTGTTCTTGCCTGATGTGATAGGACGCATCCTGTATTTTCTCATTGACGTATTCACCCCTTGAATTATTTTTTCTATTATAGGAAACCGCAAAAAGGGCGCAATTTGCCTATAATGACAATTTAATACTTTAACAAATAATCAAATGCGTGTCAAGTTGTTTTTCTTAAGAATCGATTAAGATACCAAAAAAACACAAAAACCCGGGGACCACATAAGGGTCACCGGGTGTGATAAGTTCATATTAGAGATATAATTACTTAAGAGTAACCTTAGCTCCAACTTCCTCGAACTTCTTAGCGATATCCTCAGCCTCTTCCTTAGATACAGCTTCCTTAAGGATCTTTGGTGCAGACTCAACTGCTTCCTTAGCTTCCTTGAGACCAAGACCTGTTACGTCACGAACAACCTTGATAACCTTGATCTTCTCTGCTCCAACTTCTGTAAGCTCAACGTCGAACTCTGTCTTCTCCTCTGCAGGAGCTGCTCCAGCGCCTGCTGCTGCAACTACAACACCAGCTGCTGCTGATACACCATACTTCTCTTCGATAGCCTTTACAAGGTCATTGAGCTCAAGAACTGAGAGCTCATCAATTGCTGCTACTAACTCTTCAATAGTCATTTTAATATCCTCCTAATTAAATCTAATTAAATGTTTGCGCCTTCCTGCTTTACAGGAAGCATCCTATTAAGCCTCAGCCTTCTGCTCTGCAACCTGGTTAATAACACGAGCCAGGTTAGTAATAGGTGACTGGAGACTTCCAAGAAGTCTTGAAAGAAGCTCTTCTCTTGAAGGAATCTGTGAAATAGCCTTGATGCCTTCTGCATCATAGTATGTTCCTTCAACGATACCTGACTTCATCTCAAGCTTTGGAGCTGTCTTTGCAAAATTTGCAACGACTCTTGCTGGTGCTGTTGCATCTTCCTTTGAAATTGCAACTGCTGTAGGACCTTCAAGATCCTTAGCGATATCAGCAAACTCTGTTCCTTCGATTGCTCTCTTTACCATTGTGTTCTTGTAAACCTTGTAGATAAGACCAGCTTCTCTGGCAGCTCTACGAAGATTTGTATCCTGCTCAACTGTAAGACCAAGATAGTCAACAAGTACAACAGACTTAGCACCTTCAAGATTAGCCTTGATCTCCTCAACTATAGGTGCCTTAAGTTCAACCTTTGCCATGAATCAGTACCTCCTTATAGATTAATGGCTGCACATTCAGGGCTTTATCGTAAAAAAGAAAACCTCTGCATTACCGTCGTAACGCAGAGGTAAATTTACTAAAAAACTCACGACTCTTCCTCGGCAGGTAACTCTCTCCGTTAATCCGGAACTCGTGTTACGTCTTTCGACACCTGCTGTCTACGGCAGCTCATCGTGCGATAGAATATCATACTTATCTGTATGCTGTCAAGGATTATTTTTTATTGAAGAATGGGTAATATATTTTTATTCAAAATCAAGAGATATTTCATCATAGTCACTTATAAGTGCATCATCATGCCAGTAAAGGTACCTTCCGTCAACAATATGAAAGAAACCTGTTCCTCCTGTCGACTGCACTTCTTCAGTAAAGGTCCCGTCCTCAGCATATGTACGGTTCTTTACTTCAGCATCTGAATAACTGTACTTTCCTGTCTCACCATCAAAAGTAACTGACATTGTCCATACGGCTTCATCTACAGCACTTCCCGACCAGGAAAGTGCAACATTATATCCCGCTCCGCTCTGAGTGATCTCAGCTGAAATACGTGTATAGATCTCACCATGCCATGATCCCTGGATTCCGATATCCTTAAACTGCGGATCACTCGGAACATTCTCTGCCGCATCGTCAGCCGCCTCAGCTGTAACCTGATCTGCCACCTTCTCAGTGGTTTTTTCAACTACTTTATCAGTAGTTTTTTCCGCAGTCTTATCAGAAGTTTTATCAGACGCCTCATCTGCTGCTTTCGTATCCTTCTTTGATACTTCCGCTGCTTCTTTCCCTGCTTCATCCTTTTTAGTATCGTCTATTATAGCACTTTCGGTAGTATTTACTACCTTTTCTTCTTTTTTCTCCGTGCCCTCTTCTGCTGTGACCGCCTGCACCGTCACCGACTCTGTTGCCTTAATCTCCTTGGCAGCTTCCGGTGAGCATCCTGCAAATGCAGTCATCACCATTAATGTAATTCCTAATACAGTTAACTTCTTTCTCATTTTGTTCTCCTATAGATGCTCATTATCTGTTTAATTCAAAAGTAAAATCATAAGATAGATCATATACTGCATTCTTAAGCGTTATCGACTTAACATCATCAAATGGCTTTCCCGACGGTACTATCATCCAGTGATCCAATACTTTACCTTCGTAACTTCCATAGCCACTCAGGTTTACATAACTCTCACTTTCCTCATCACCGTCAAAATCATAGCTGTTCTCTATGTCAGATATCTCGCCATCAAAAAATGCATTTTTATAATAGCTCAGCACTCTTCCATTATCGATATCACTGCCCAGGTCAATCCGGATAGCGCTTGTATCTTCCATCTCAGGAATATACTGAACCTTTTCAATCATCGGCTTCTCATCAGACTGACTCAGCACTTTCCTTTCATATCTGCCGTCTGTATACCCGTCTTCGCTTTTTTCTCCGAGCTCAAATGTCAGTTCTTCATCCTTCATCATGGATATCACCGGAATATGCAGTTCATAGCGGTCACTTCTGCCTATATCGTCATAACTAAAGACAAAGTGATATCCTTCAGCTCTTTTAGAATCGACTCTTCCTACTATCAGGCTGTCTCCCACCTTAATATATGGATAGCTCTCTTCCTGTCCCGATACACATCCGGTACCTGCCCAGAGCGAATCAAGTGCGCTGTACTGTCCATAATCAGAAACATAAACATCCACATAAAATGCATCGTCATCCCAGACCGGATCCGCCACCAGTGTTACATCTTCCCTTGTACATGCATTTGTCTGCCTGTTAAGCTCTTCCTTTGTTTCAAAGGCGGACGCCTCTGCAAATGTAAGCTCTATGGAAATGTCTCCAATCTTAAGAACCAGCGGACATGACGCATCATATGCATCAATGTTATATACATCGGTTATATCCAGATTCTTCCAACCGGAAGCCTCTCCAAATATACAGTTCGATGTTTCCACAGGATATTCCCGGTCTCCCATGCACAGCTTTGCACCGGACGACCGTATAACCTGCCCATACTGCTCTGTATCAGCCGATATAACAAAGTAATCACCATAGCCCTGCTGCTTATAATAATCAGCCATGGCATTATTTATCTCTGCATTGCTCTGATTCTCATTTATCAAAATATCTGATATTACCTCCGGATCAGCATTCAGCATCTCAGCCACATAACGAACCTCAACCTGTCCGCCCTGAACAGATGCTGTCTTCACTTCCACCCTGAGTCTTCCGTCTTCTGACATCAGCGCATCGGTCGAAGAAGCGTTTTCATCCAGCACATAATAACTTGTATCAGACTCAACCACACCGATTCCCGGTATGAACGAGAAAAGCTTTTTAAGAAGTTCTCTCGCCTCAACATTCAGCGAAAAGAATGAAACTGTACAGATGATAACGACTGCCGCTGCAATAAGACCTCTGTATCTCTGTTTATGCTTCTTCGTCCCTGCTTTGGTATCTTTAAGAACTTTTTTCTCTATCCTCTTTCCTAAGATTCCGTCTTTCATACTGAAGTTGCAGGGATCGATATTCTTCATAAGCTCATCCATATCTTCAACCGAAATATCATCGAAGCTACGAACGATCTTCTCTTCTAAAAGATTATCTTTCATACTTCCCCTCCAATCTGTCCTTCAGCACTTTCAGCGCTCTAGAAAGTCTCTTGGTTACGCTGTTACTTTTCATACCTAAACTTTCCGCTATATCCTTAACCGACTGAGCCAGGAAGTATCTTCTGTAGAGAATCTGACTATCAGGCTCTCCGAGTTTTTTAATCTCTTCCAGGATGATTCGATTCTCCTCGCTCCTTATAGCTTGCTGTTCAGGTCCATCAGAGGTATCCGTTACAGTTTCTTCTATTTCTTCAATTTCCTCGTGACCGGATAATCTCCTAAATCTGTCCACCGACCTTCTTGCAGCAATAGTCGCAAGATAAGCCTTTATACTTCCACGGTTTAAATCCACCTTATCTATTCCGTAATAGAACTCTGTAAAAACATCAGCGACGCATTCCTCAACGTCCTGATCCTGTCCACTGAGCCTCTCACGTACTATGTGGTATATAAGCCCTGTATACTGATCCATAAGAGCTTTAAGCCCCTTGTTGGCATCAGCCTGTATCAGATTCAGCAGTTCCCGATCCTCCAGAACTACTTTTCTCATATGATCAATCTCTCTTTAAAGTGCACTTACATAAATATATTCGAAGGCATTATATAAAATGTGACAAAAAGATTCAAAAAAATACTGCACCACAGTCCCCCAACCATGGTGCAGTAAAACCTTCACTAATGTTATATAGTTCCTTAATATGTCCTTTTAAAGCTCCTGACGTCCTCTTCAAAGCCTTCCAGAGTATTTCTGTACTCATCCATAAGCTCAGGCTTCAAAGCGCCGTCCATACTCCTCAGATCAAGCAGCTGACGGAGCTTCTTAATATTCTCCACAGCATTATCCTTATAGTTGTTGCTCAGATCTACTTTGATCTGGCTTATTATCTCATCCAGTTCTCTGTCTCTCTTCTTACCAAATCCAAACATTTCGATCACCCCACAAAGCCCTTCTAAAAAACTCTGGCAATCCCGTGGACTGCCCCTTCAACAATTATTCGCCTTCCTGCGAGATAACTATCTTACCGTCCACAAGCTCGATTTTAACACGGCTGGTATCAATTCCTGCCTGCTCCCTGAGCTCAGGTGACAATCTGAGTCGTCCGGCTCTATCAAGAACCACATACTCCTCGTGAGTATCATCCACATGCGGCTCATCTGATTCTTCCCCTTCAGCAAAGCCCGCACGCGCCAGTTCCTCAACACTTCTGTCGGCCATCTCATCGATTCTCTTCTTGTAAGATTCCTTTATGACTCTCTCGCTGCTTATCTTGCCATCGGCAATCATAACAACTCGGTCAACCTTGTTGGCAAGACTTATATCATGCGTAACTATGATAACTGTTACGCCCTTTTCACGGTTCAGCTTACGGAACAGATCCTGGATCATATTCGATGTCTTGGAATCAACCGCTCCTGTAGGCTCATCCGCGAGGAGAAGGTCCGGATCATTCATGAGAGAAAGGGCGATGGCAACTCTCTGCTGCTCACCACCGGATAGCATCTTCGGATAGGAATTGGCTCTATGCTCCATTCCTACCTGTCTCAGCATATCCATAGCCTTCTCATGTTTTTCCTTCTTAGTCATTTTAGCAAACATCAGCGGCATCTCAACGTTCTGAACTGCAGTAAGATACGGAAGCAGATTCTCTGCACTCTTCTGCCATACAAAGCCGACCTTCTTCTCTCTATAGTCCATCATTTCGCGTTCAGAAAGATCTGCAAGGCTTGTTCCGTCAAATGTAATCTTACCCGCACTCTGTCTTTCAAGACCACCGATTATGTTAAGGAGTGTAGATTTACCACTTCCTGACTTACCGATTATGGCAAGCAGTTCTCCCTTCTTAATCGTAAGATCCAGACCCTGAAGAGCCATTACTTCAAGATCCTCTGTCTTATATATCTTAACGAGACTTTCACAGTCGATCAGCACATCACTGCCTTCTTCACGGCCTTCTGCCTCAGTTTCTGCCGCCGCTTCTGTCGCCGCTGCTTCTACTGCTGCTTCTGTTGCCGCAAAAGCCGCTTCGCTGCTTTCTTCGTCTATTACCTTTACCTCTTCTTCAATCATAATAAGTCCTCTTATGCGATCTGTCCATCTTCTATCTCGAAAACTACATCACCGAGTTCCATAAGTCCCGGGTCATGAGTTGTCATTACAATTGTAATATTCTCTGTCTCTGCCAGATTCTTAAACAGCTGTGTGACCGTGAGACCTGCCTGAGTATCCAGCGCTCCTGTAGGCTCATCGGCGAATATGATCTCCGGCCTGTGTGCCATTGCTCTTGCAATAGCCACTCTCTGCTGCTCACCACCGGACAGCTGTGCCGGCATATGTTTCATTCTTTCCTCAAGACCTACAGAGGCAAGAGACTCAACTATTCTCTCTCTTCTGCTGCCCTTATAACCGGCGGTTCTAAGTCCAAAATCAACATTTTCATAAGCCGTCATGATCGGCACAAGTGCTACCGACTGGAATACAAAGCCCATATGGTTTCTTCTGAGCCTGTCTCTCGCATTATCAGAGAGTCTGGAATATACATTCTCTTCTTCCTCTCCATCGGCTGACATAGTCTTCAGCACAACCTCTCCTTCAGACGCTGTATCAAGCGCACTTAAGATGTTGAGGAGTGTCGTCTTTCCGGAACCGGAACGTCCCTTGATGATAATGAGTTTTCCTTTAGGAATCTCTATATTAATATTATTCAGAACCGTGATCTCGTCCCCGGAACCAACCGGGAACCTTCTCACGAGTCCACTTGTACGCAGTATTGTTTCACTCATACTTTAATCTTCTCCAAGTTTAAGTGCTTCTGTAATCTTAAG
>JAEEGL013955589.1_pt1 | contig 15918 bp, 10 predicted proteins | sample 9134231 | NCBI WGS metagenome assembly JAEEGL01 (sample SAMN16246548, study PRJNA631951) | gut metagenome | biome: gut microbiome; feature: rumen; material: fiber-attached | host: Bos | place: Iran: Karaj | collected 2018-10 | reverse complement strand
GTTGAAAGTGCTAGATTAAAATTCACTGAAGGTTTAGATAAAAATAAAGCAAATCTTAAGAAGGCTTTATGTGAAGATTTAAACAAAGCAAGTGAAGAAGATAAAAAGGTCATGCAAGAAACTTTAGATAACCTTCATATTAAATTAGATGAAGATGAAAAAGAAGAAGAACATGATGAAGAGGAAGTTGATGCTAAATTAGATGTTAAGGATTTAGAAGAAGTTCCTGAAGAAGGCGAAGAAGAAGTTGAATTAACCTTTGATGAAAAGATTAGACAACTATTTGCCTTAACACACGGTGGTGAAGAAGCACCAAAAGAAGAAGAAGTTGAAATGTTTGTTCAAGCATTCAAATCTATCTTCCCAGAAGAATGTTTCAATCCTGAAGAGGGTTGTGCAGATAATGAAGAGGAAACTCACGAAGAAAGTGAAGAAGCTGTTGATGACGGGTCTGAATTAGTAATTAAGAGTTTGCAAGAAGCATTAAAAGGTAAATCAGAACTTGAAGCAAAAACAAAGTCACTTCAAGAACAAATTGCAGTTAGTGATGCTAAAGTAACAAGTTTAAATGAAGAACTTAGTAGAACAAAATCTACTATTACAAGACTTACAAAACTTGCTAGAGGTTCCAAAGAATTGTCCGATGAGGTTTCTACTCTTAAAGAATCATTAAAAGAAAAGGATTCTAAAATTAATGAGTTAAAAGATGCTATTTCTAAAACTAATCTTAAAGAAAGTCTCAATGTTGAGAAAGATGCAGCTATTAGTGAATTAAATGAAAGTTTAAAGACATTAAAAGAAGAGCATGAAAATAAGATTAAAGAATTAGAGGAATCTCACTCAAAACAATTAAGTGAATCTACAAATCTTGTAGAAAAACTTAAGAATGACATTGCAAAAACTAACAAACTTGTTGAAGGTTATAAGAAATTAGCCAATAGTGCTATGTCTAGATACATTGCTCTTAAGGCCAAGAACTTAGGCATTCAACCTAGTGAAATTACAAGTAGATTATCCGAAAGTTACTCACTAGCAGAAGTTGATAGAGTTTGTGAAAGTCTTCAAGCTTACAATATTAGTGTGAGCAAACTTCCATTTAATGTTAATAAACAAAATGTTAACATTAAGGTTAAAGAATCACTATCAAGAAATCAAGTCAATAGAGTTGTCAATGATGATGACTATGTTGATGATGACTTATTGAGATTAGCTGATTCACAATAATTATTTAGATATAAGGAGAATGTAAGATAATGAATAAGATTTCATTAACAGAAGCATACAAAAAGAGATTAAGCATTTGTGAATCTGTGTATGCAAAAGCTCATGAAAACAATGTCATGAGTGTCAATTTAAAAGAAACAGTTGCAAAAGTCTTATCTAATTCTTCTGAATACATCAAATTCAGATTAAAAGAAAGTTTTGCAAATTCCGTCGGTACCCAAAGAGCCGACATGGGTGATTTCAAAAAATTCTGTTTAGATGTTACAACAGTTACTCTTCCTTCCTTAATTGCCAATGACTTAGTTATGGTCGTTTCTATGCCATCCTTCACAGGTAGCATTCAATACTATAAGTTTGTTGCTGGTTCTAACAAAGGTGGAATCGAAGCTGGTAAAACAGAATTCAATAGTCCATTTGCTTTAGGTGAAATGACACCTGAAAGAATGAACTACACTGCTTCCGCAGTTGTTGATGTCATCACTCCTGATGCAGAAGGTAAAGCCTTCTTAGCATGGACTCCAATTTCACCAAAATTTGCTCCAGTCTTAGTTGGTGCAGAATCTGGTGCCGCAATTGAAGTTATTGACCCAGCCACTGGCGAAGTCAAAGTTACAGGTGCAACCGCAGCTGTCTTAAGAGTTAAATATCTCTATGACAATGTGATTATCCCACAAAACGATTTACCAATCTACAATGTTAGAGTTGAAAGAATTCCATTAGAAGCAAAAGCAAGAAGAATTGCTATTTACTACTCTCAAATGGCTGCTTTCCAAGCTCAACAAGAAAACAATGTTGACTTAGGTAAATTATTACAAACCCAAGCAGTTGGTGAATTAGCTTATGAAATTGATACTGAAGTTGTCAAACTCTTAGCTGAATCTGCACCAAAAGATGCAACATTAAAATTCAATAAAACAGTCCCAACTGGTGTCTCTAAAGCAGAACACTATGAAGGTTTCTCTGAAGTTATTGAAAGAGCATCTCAAATCATCTATGATAGAACAGGTAAACACGCTGCTAACTATATGATTTGTTCTTCCAGTGTCAAGACCATGCTCCCATTGATGAGAGGTTGGAAAGCTGCTTCTACAAGCAAGATTTCTGGTCCTTACTTTGCAGGAACATTAAACGGTCTCAAAGTGTTTGTCTCTCCAGCAATTGAACCTAACAAATTTGTTTGTGGTTTCAATGGTGATGACTTAGCCACTTCCGCAGCCGTCTTAGCACACTATATGGCCATTGTCCCAACAGCATTATTACAATTTGCTGATGGTGGTAACAGCCAAGGCTTCAGCACACTCTATGACTTAAAACTCTTAAATGATTGTTTATTAGTCGCAGGTGAAATTACTGAAGAACCACAAGTTGTCACTATGCACCTTGACAACATGTAATTCTAATTTAATTAATTAGTTATTTCAAAACTAAGGGAGTTCCTAGTGAACTCTCTTTTTTTATTGTATAATATATTGAACACAAAATAGATAGGGTGATTTCTATTGACATGTTCTAAGCGTAGTTTTCATGTTTTGTCCTCCACCAATCACCCAAGGCCTAGAATCTCTAGGTCTTTTTTATTGACATCATAATTATTAACTTGTATAATATAGTAGAATTATATTGGAGGCATTTACATGAAAGTTAGAAGATTCATCCCTTTAGTGGACAAAGACACAATTGTTACAATTTGCTATGCAGGAAATGGTCATAGACTTTATCAAGGTCTTTTAAGTGAAATTCCTGAAAAACTCAATCACATTAAAGATTATTATGTGACTTACATCATTCCTAGTGGTTACAAACTTTATATTGAAGCACATGAGAGTGATACATTTGCAGAACTACCTAAAGAATAATTATGAGATTCAAAGAAATTAGAGAACTTATCTTTTGTGACATTAAATTAGTTATTCATGATAAAGTTGTTGAAAACTTCTACAACTATGATGACTACTATGATGAGTATGAAGTTATAGGCATTAGAGCAGATGTAAAACCTGTTCAAGTCAAAGATGCACTATGTCATACATTCAATGCTAGAGTAATCATCTCACTAAAAGAAACATTAAGCACTAGTGAGAATCTTGGTCAAATTTGGCATGAAACTACTAACTTGCATAATGTAAGTGTTTGCAAAGAAAAATAAAGAGACTATCAAATGTCTCTTTTTTAGTGCTAAATTAAATGATATGAAAGGAAGTTTAGTGTATCAAGTATTTTATGTGGGAGGGTTTATATATGAATATAAAACCTTGTTTTGGTATTTGTAGTTATCTTAGTTTTGAACAACCTGAAAGAGGTCAAAGAATAAAAAGATTAGAAAGATTAGTTGAGAGATTGTCAGAATTATGGCCAGATATTCCTATTATGATTATTGCTCAACAATGGTCAAATACAATTCTTGATACTTTTCATATGTCTTTTAGTTTAGAAGGTAAATGTAAGAATCAAGTTATTAGATATGATTACCCTAAATTAGGCATTCTTAATGCAAGAAAGACACTTAGAGAGAGGTTTTTAGAGTCAGACTTTAATTATATCATTATGTTTGATGATGATGCCCTAATTGAGGGAAATGTTGATTTGGCAAAGAAATATGTAGAAGAGATGGATAAACATCCTAATGGTTTTTGTTTTATTAAAGGAAAAGGTAGTTGTAAATTTACAGATTATGCAGATAGTCAATTAAATATGTGTGCTATTTCTAGATACATTTATGAAAAAGAACCATTACCTGATATTGACCCTCAAAAAAGTGAAGCATTTGAAGATAGAATATGGTCAACATTACTACACTTTAAGTATGCAGAATTAGAGTTTGATGCTCCTAAAGGCCTTTATCACAATCACTTTAAAAATACAAAAGAACCTGTTGTATCAACTTGGGCAACAAAAGAACACTACAAGTGGAATAAATTAACAAATAATACTCATAAAATAGAAAGTTATATTGCAGAACACAAGGAGTTACCAAAAGAATGGAAAAAATTGATTTAGTTGTACCTTATGTTGATTCTAGTGATAAGAATTGGCAAGAATTGTTTAATAAGTATAATCCTCATCTAAATATAAATGATGTTGATGCTAAAAATAGATTTAGAGGTCAAGGTGACTTCTTTAGATACTTTTTTAGATGTATAGATAAAAATATGCCATGGCTCAACAGAGTTCATCTTTTAGTACAGAGTGAATCACAAGTACCTAGTTGGTTAGATAAAACTAAAGTTCATGTTGTTTTACATGAAGATTTTATACCTAAAGAATATCTACCAATCTTTAATAGTGGAACTATTGAAATGTTTTTACAAAATATTCCTGAATTAGAAGAACATTTTATTTATACTAATGATGATATATATGCATTAAAACCATTATCACCTGAAAACTTTTTTAAAGATGGTAAGGTTTTGTTTAATTATTTAGTTGAAAAGAAAAAACCAGAACATGATTGGTATTATATGTGTCAAAAGAATCATGACTTGATTTATGGAACAAAAAATTCTTTACCATATTATAGACTTGACCATGAGTTTAGACCTTATTTAAAATCAAGAATGGTTGAAGTATTTAATGAGCATAAAGATGCAATACTAAATAGTATAAGTCGTTTTAGAAGCAAAAAGAACTTGACCGTGTTCTTATTCTCATTAGACTTGATTAAAAACTCATTACAAGAAAAAACAACTCTTAAAAATGAGTATTTGTGGTATGAAGCATCAAGAGAACTTATAACAAATAGATTAAATGACAATGATGTTATTTGCTTGAATGATACTAGTGATAAGATTAATATTTATGAAAATGGTCATATAAAAGCATTTTTCAATTTAAGATTTAATGCTAAGAGTAAATATGAATTATATGATGTAGAACTTGCAAATTCAAGAGAGACATCACCTGTATTTGGAATTATTTCTTGGTTTCCTGATAAAGAACCAAATAGAAGTCAAAGAATTGAAAGACTCAATAAAATGATGGCTCAATTAGTTGAACTATTTGGTGAAGATATTAAGTTTATGATTGTTGCTCAAAACTGGAAAGATTATAAACTACCTGAAAATATTAAGAATGTTGAAATCTTTAAATATAATAAATTAGGCATTTTAGGTGCAAGAAAAACTTTAGGTAAACATTTCTTACAATCTAAGTATGACTATTTAATTATGTGTGATGATGATATTGTTTTAAAGACAAATGAAGATTTTACTAAAGAGTATTTCTTTAAAGAGTTAAATAAACACCCTGATGGTTTTATGTTTATTCAATATGGTTGGTCATTAACATTTTGTGCAGTATCAAAAAATATCTATAGACAAACACCAATGAGTGATATTGACCCTGAAAAAGGTGAAGGGTATGAAGACACAGTTTGGCCATGGTTATTACATTATAAACACCCTAAAAATGAGTTCAATATTTTTGGTATTAGATTTGTTCAACATCAACAAGAATTTCATAAGAATCATAAATCTACATGGGATAGTGGTAAAGTTAATCATGACAATTTACAAGAACTTACTCATTATTATGTTGAAAGATTTAAAAAAGGTGAATTTACAATTAATGATGAAGTTAAGAGAAAAGCAAAAGCATTTAAGGATAAATATGAATGGTATCAAAATGCATTATGGCAAGGATGGGTTACTAAAGAAGATTATGACAACTTTATGAAAAATCGTTGACAAACATTAGATTAATCACTAGAATTAAATTAGCATAGATATTTTGTGCTAAATTTAATGATATAGTAGGAGAATTATATATGAAAGAATATGTTTGGAAACGCTTTGAAGGTAGTGATGATTGGGCACTAGTTAAAAGAGGTGAAACACCAAAAGATGATGAAAGCAATTGTCTTGTTGTTTTATCTAGAATGAATAGATATTTCCCATGGTCAATCTATGTGAGAGGCAATAGAGATAAAACTCTAGAAGCAAATGTTCCAAGTGATAATATTAAAGACATCAAGGAATACATTTTAAGTGTGGTTGACACCATTGATAAACATATTGGCATCAATGAAGCACCTGATAGTGACGGTATTTTAAGTGATGATGAACTTGATGAACTTGAAAGAAAAGAAAGAGATGATTTTGAAGCAAAATTAAAAGCAAGAAGAGATAAAGTTGCTCAAGATAGATTTGCTAGAGATGAAAAAGCAAGAAGAGATGCAGAACTCAAAGCAAAAGCTGAAGAAATTCAAAAACAAATTAATGGTGATTATCAATTTGAACATCTTTTTGATATATTAGTTCCAAGTAGTGGTAAATGTGAAACTCTTGCTGGAGAACTTATTAGAGCAGTCAATAAGATTGAATATAGATGGTTTAATGATGGCGATAGATGGTTTGAAGATTATGGTATTGAAACTGCAGGACCAGCTGCTATGTTTATTATTCAATTTGAAAATGAAGATGAAACACCTTATTGGGACTTTATGTTAGATTGGGCACAAGACAATGCCAATGATGATGAATACAATACTAAAGTTGAACAATTAAAGAATTCTATTAGTGCATATATTGAAAGTCACCCAGAACTTTTAGCAATGGAAACTAAAGATATGTATGACATCAATTATAAAGATGTTGAAGAATTTTTAGATGAACAAGGATTAATTCCTACATATGAACTTGATGCAGACTTACCAGATGAACTAGTTGCTCACTTAGATAAAGGCAACATTAGTGAGAGAGATTTACAATGGGAAGTTGAATCTTGGTGAGAAAACATGGGCGATTATAATGCTGATGTAAATGTTAGTGATTATGTCTATATTGAAAACATGAAAAAATCTTCCTATGATGAACTTGAAGGAAATCTATATAGATGGTTAGAACAATATGCAGATGATTTAACTAGTGAGTATGGTGACCCTTATGAAGAAGAGGAAGAAGAACCTGAAGAAGAACCCGAAGAAGAAGGTGAAGAGTAATGAAAAAGAATGAAACTGGTTATACTCTAGACTATCAAGATTTTGAGTATAGAGGATATAAAGAAAAATACTACATGTATGATGTTCCTTTTGATGCTCTAATGAAAGCAATTAGAACTTACTTTGATAATCAACTCATTAACATTGACGGAACTGATACAGCAGTGTGGAATGCATTAGCAGAATTAGATGCTATTGATAAAATCTTTGATACAATGGAAGATTGGTTAATGGACTATTGTAAAGAAGATGCTTATCAAGAATTTAAAGATTGGGTTGATTATTACTTTGAAAGTGATGAAGAGATTCAAGACTTCATGAAAGATGCATAATATGAATTATTTTGATAGAGTTAAAATTGTTAATACTAATTCTATTTGGGATGGTAAAGAAGGTGTAGTTGAAGACATCAATGACAACATTGCTACAGTCATGGTTGACTTTATCCCTGAAGAGAATAAAAAAGTTAGACAAGAATTTAATATTGAAAACTTAGAAAGTTTATGATATACTTAAAATTAGCGAGGTAATTAAAATGGCAAAAGTAATTAAAGAAATTGATTGGAATGGTCATCATTACACATTCACAAACACATTTAAAAGCACAGGAACTAAATCTCATGACATTTTAACAATGGAAGATGAGAATGGTAATTCTTGGATAGGTGAAACAACATGGATTAATAGACCATGGCATAGATTTGACTTAGAAGAAGCATTCAATGAAATTGTTTCTAAAGCATTTGGTCCTAAAGCATTAGAGTTAGTTAGAGAAATTGATGAAGAAGCATATAGTGTTGAAGAAGCAATTGACACATTCTTTGCAAAGTTTGACCCAAAAGATATTTCTAGTAACCCTAAAGAATCTTATGATGATAGTGATGATGCAAGAAAAAAAGCATTAGCAGATTATCTTGAAGTTAATGTTGAAGATATTGAACTCATTGATGACAATCATGAATTTCAATTATCAAATGGTGATGCTTATGTTGTCTTAACAGATGAAGAAGCAGATTACAAGTTTGATGAATACATTAGAAATTATTGGGAAGACTATGGTCTTGAAGGCATTCATGGTTATCTCAAAGATTGGATTTTTGAAAATGCTCTTGATGATGACGAACTTGAAGGTTATGTTAGAGAAGATGTTGAACAATTAGTTTGGGATATGAGTGATGAAGAAGTCGCTGATGAATGTATTAATGAAGGTATTATCTCTAGTGAAGAAGTTTATGATGAAGAAAGTGATGAATATTCTCCAGAACTTAGAGATGATGTTGACTTTGATGATTTAAGAGAGCAACTCATTGACTATAGAATGGGTGAAATTGATGACTATGCCGAATATCTCATAGATTTAGGTTATGATGATGATTTCTTCAAAAACTTCATTGATGATGAAAAAGTCATTGATGCATTAAAAGATGATGCAGATGTCAATGGTAGTGGTAGAGGTCAAGAAATCGCATTCTATGACGGTGAAGAACATGACCTTGGCAACAATCTATTTGCATATAGAGTTGACTAATAGATAGTTTAAAATAAGATGAGACACTTAAATGTGTCTTTTCTTTTTTATACGCGTAAGCGATGAGGCCTTATATTATATAGACCTATATTGTATAGACCATGAATGTTATAATATTCAAGACCTTTATATATAGACCTTATATTAGAGGTCTCATTATAAGGCCTAGAACTATAAAGAATCAAGGCCTATATATTATAGATGTATATTAAAGAGATATCATAATAATGTAGTATAAGATATAGATTACTTTAAATACATACATATAAATATGTATGTTAATAAAGTATCTAGGACACATAGAGAATTTGACTAAAAAATTGTATAATTAGTTAGATAAACAAAACCTCTATGCCAAGGCATAGCAGGTTTAGAAGAGACTCTAAAGATAGAACTAATATCTATATAGACTACACTATTATCTAATATTATATAAGAGAGAAATGAGAAAGATAAATCTTTGCTAAATTTAATGATATGAAAGATGTTTTAATTATTGAGTCAAAAGAAGATAAAATAAAATTTCAAAAATGGGTATTAGACGGTGTTAATAGTTCTAATGTTACAGATAGTAATCATGAACAATTAGCAACTAATCTTTTTAATAAATTTTTAGAATTAAAATCAAGAATAAAGTCTCCATACAATGACTTTTATTATTGGATGAAAAATTCTACATTTGAAGACTTTTATAGATACATTATTCAATTATCAACTGAAGTAGATAAATCTAATGAAACTAAACAAAAAGAAAAAGAAGGTGCTAGATTAGTTTATAGTGATAAAGATTGGAAAGTCTATCATATTACTACTTATGAAGCATCTGCTAAGTATGGCAAGAATACTAAGTGGTGTATTAGTGGTTCAAAGAGATGGGAAAATGGTGAACATGGTAGTGACTTCTTTGATAACTACTATTCTAAAGATGGTGTCAATTTCTACTTCTTCATCAAATCTAGTGGTGAAAAGTATGCATTAGCAACATACCCAGGTGAAAGATATTGTGAAATTTATAATGCAGAAGATGTTCAAATTCCTTTTATTCCTGATGCACCAATAATTGATGAGATAAAAGTTAACTATAGTGATAATAGTGCTAACAATATTTTAGTTAATGCTATTATGACTAAAAAGATTCCTGAAGATGATTTATTTCAAGTATTTGAAGAAGTTATTTATGACAATAGAGGTGAAGAAGTTCATATCTTCTCAAAGAATGAGATTCCTGCACTCATGTCAACTATAGATGATTGGATTCCAGATGGTTTTGTTGAGCATGAGTATTATGCAAATCTTGTTGAACAAGGAGTTATGTCTCTAGAAGAAGTTCAAGAAAAGTGCAAAGAAGAGACGGGTGAAGACTTTGAAGAATATTGGGGAGGTGATTTCCCATTACTTAATGATATATATGAATTTTATGGTGACACTAAAGAAGAAGTGTTAAAATCAATTGAGCAAAAAGTTAAAGATTGTGATTATGTTGTATTAAGTGAAAACCCTTATCAAGGTGGTTATGATTTAGAGTGCATCAAAGATTGGGTGCAACTATTTCAATTCTTTAATTATAAATCTGGTGTTCAAGATTGGGATGATGCAGATATTGATGACTTCTTTGAAAACAATCCTATGGGTGGTAGTAGAGCAAGTATTTTTGCAGTCATGTGTGCTAATCAATTGATTTGGGATATTAAACAAGGTAACATATCTAAGAATGCATTAAATGGTTTAGGTTTACCAGAAGATTATTTAAAGAGTCTTGGTGAAAGTTTTGATAAAAATATCAATGAAGATGAGAAAGTGTCCCAAAATGCTCAAAAACAACATCAAATGAGCAAAGAACAAGAAGATTTCTTTAAAGATAGTAAGATAAGAGATAAAAATGGTAACTTACTTACTATGTGGCATGGTAGTAATGTTGATTTCAATAATTTTAATGGTAAAATAAATTGGTTTACAAGAGATAGAGATTATGCTAACACATTTGCAACATGGTTAGGTGGTAAACCTGTATTTTATGAAGCATACTTAAATTGTAAGAATCTTTTGAATTGTGGTAATACTGATGCTAGAGTTTTTGATTTATCTCCAATCAAACCTTATAAGTTTAGTAGAGAATCTATATCATTAATGAGAAAATTAGGCATAGATGAAGATGATTTTAGAAGACTTATTAAGCATACAAGTGCTGAAAATGATGAAGATGAGTTTAGATTGAAATTAAATGCAATTACTAGACTACCTGAATTTGCAGAATTAGTTAAGCATAAAGGTTTTGACTCTATTTATGCTTTAGAAGATGGTCATCAATGTGTTGGTGTATTTAACCCTGAAGATATTAAGAGAGTAACTAATTTAAAACCTACATCAAGTGTGAATATTGATGAAGATGTAGATGCAAAGCATAATTATGGTTATCATGCAGGTGATTTAGGTAAAGCAGAAGATTATTGGAGACAAAGTGGTGGTAGAGGTACTGGTCATTTTGGCACAGGCACATACTTTGTTGGTGACCCTAAAGAGATTTCAAGTTATGGTTATGAAGATAGACCACAACATATTGTAGATTTTACACCCTACAACTTGTATAAACCAAAAACTGAACAAGAAGCATTTGACTTACATAGTGCTTTAAGCATTTTAAACAACTATAAAAGCTATTTTGAGACTGATGAAGACCATAAAAAAGCAATTGAAAGTTATAAATTCTTAAAAAATTATTTCTATGTTGACTATAATAGATGGAACCCAAGAGCAACTAGAGTAGATATTCGTAGAGGTTGGGAAAATAACAAAGATAGAATCATTGATTGTATTAACAATTTAGTTAATTACTACAACAAGATAGAGAGTGAACACAGTCTTAACCCTGAACTTATGTCTGAATTTGAAGAGACAGAAGAGAATGAGAGTTATTTAGATTATGAATTGGAAGATAAAGTCAAAGAAGTAGTAAATGGCTTAAAACTTGAACAAGATTTAGAAAATGTTGAAGACACATCTTTAGATAACTTAGTTAGAAAATTCTATATGTTTGATAGAGATGATGTTATTTATGGTATAGAAAAAGTGTGTCAAGCACAAGATAGTTATTCAATGCAAGGTGGTTGGCGTAATGCTTATAAGAAGAATTGGGATTGTTTATCTACTATCTTTATGAGAGCATTAGGTTATGAAGGCATTGATGTTAGACATTTGCCTAAGTTAGATAACACATCTTATGGTAGTGTTATTTATGACTTGAAACCTGAAACTATTGTTGAAAACTTAAATGAAATGGTTGGTAGAGGTAAGATATCTAATCCTAAGATTCTAGATTATATTGATGATTGTATCTATGTGATGAAACAATTAAGTTTTACTCCAGATGATGATTGTTTAACTTATGATGATATTGATGTAGAAGAAGGTGATACAAACAATACATTTGGAACTATGTATATGCCAAATACTTATAAAGGCAACTTTAAACTTGTCTTAAATAAACATATGTTTGAAGAACCAGAAGAAGCAATCAAGAATACAATTTATCATGAGTTATGTCACTATGTTGTAGATAAATTAGCCATTGATAGAGGCATTTTCTATGAGAAACTTCCTGGAAAATGGTATATAGATACAAATAGATGGGGTGCTAGTGACTACAAAGGTCATGGTGCAATGTGGAAATATATCGCAGGTAAAGTTAGTCTAACAACAGGTCAAGATATTACTAGAACAAATTCTTATGACATGCATACAGAAGTAGGCAAACATGCTGAAGATAATGCTAAATATATTGTGCAATGTAAACATTGTGGAAGAAAATTTAGATATAATAAAAGAACAAAATTCATTGATGCTATTATTGCTGGTAAAGGTCATACAGATAATTGGTGGTGTTTGTGTGATGATGGCACAAGATGTAAAGACTTTGAAATATTGAAAGGTAGTTACTAATGGATAGAGAAGACCTATATTTTATTAGACAAGGTGTTCTTGGTTGTGAGAGTGAGTTAGAAGAAGACTTATCTAAAGGTCAAGAAGACTACTTTAAAAACTCTAAAGTAAGAGATGAAAAGGGTAATCTTTTAGTATGCTATCATGGTACTGAAAATCCAGGTTTTAAAGAGTTTGATGCTAGAAAAGGTAAGTCTCAATTTGGTGAGTATAAATTCAATAATTACAATGTCAACTATTTTACAACAAATAAAGAAACTGCTATTGGGTATACTGATTTTGGCTATGAACATGACAATAATGTTTATGCTTGTTATTTAAACATTGTTAACCCTTACATTGTGAATAATAGAACAAAAGAAGATATGGAAAATCTTTCATTTAGAACATGGAAGAATATTAAAGATGATAAAATTAGAGAAAAAGAAATCTTATATTTTAAGAGATTTTATGATAAATGGTCAAGTAAATGGCATCTTACAGATAGAGATTTAGATGAACTTAATAAAGATATGTTCTACTTCCATTATCAATTCAAACCTAATGAAGAAAGTAAAGGGTATTATGATTTAGTTGAGTTAAACAATAATTCTCAATGGTCTGGTTATACTTCTATGTATGCTTATTCATTAGATGATTATTTTGATGCAGACCAATATGAAGAATTTAGAAATGCTCTAGTTGGTGATTATGAAGGCGAAGATAAAGATTGGTTCTCATTTACAATTGATAATATCATTAAGTGGGTATTATTGATGAATGAAGAAGATGGCACTAATTATGATGGCATCATTGTTCCTGATATTAGTGATATTGGACCAAAAGGTTCTCCATTTATGACAGGAAAAACAACAGATATCATCACATTAAAATCAAGTAATCAAATTAAGAGAATTGATAATTTAAACCCAACATCATCTAATAATATTGATGAAGAATTAACAGATGAGGGTAATTTTATTACTGAAAGTGTTTATGAAGCAAAGAATAGATTACTTGGTTATAAGAATGATTTAATTAGAGTATATATTGATGAAAAAGTTCCTATTTATTTAATAGGTGAAGCATATAATACAACTCACTTAAAAATGATTGAAGAGGCAAACAAATTAGGTTATAATTTAAAATATAACTTTAATGACCCTAAACAACTATGTCTTTTATACAATCCAAAAGGTAATTTAAACTTTGATGTAGATGAAGATGCTGTTGATGATGGTTACTTAAGTGAGTATATTTATGATGATTTCTCAATGTGGTCAGAATATGATAAAGACTTTAAGAACTTTGAATTAAGTAAAGTCTTAGGAAATATTAAAGATGAATTAGCATATGATGAATATTACTATGATAATGATGATGAAGAAATTGAAGAAGATTTAAATGACAAAGTTTTAAGATTCCCTAAAGAAAAAGTAGATAGATTAGTTGACTACTTAAAAGATACATATAAAGATGTTCATGTAGAAAGAATTCCTATAGAACAACTAGTAAAAGATAATGATTTATTAAATGATGATGATTTAGAGAGCTACCATGAATTAGTTTGGAACAATGCTAATGCAAGTGATTTTCATATTGACCAAAGTAAAATAGATGCTATTAACACTATGGGTATTCCTTTTGTTACAAAGAAAAAAGATGGTAGATATATCTTAAATGATGGCAGACATAGAACAAGAGCAGCCTATAATGATGGGTATAAGTTTGTTGAGTATCCAATGTATGTTGAAGAATCATTGATAAATGAAAGTATTAAAGAAATTGAAGATTATATACACTATACTGATAATACCAAAGAGGCAAAAGACTATCTTCTAGGTCGCAAAAGAACCACTAGAGTAACGATTTTTGAAAGAGGTCATGGTTTTGTTGATTATATTTTTGCTGATGCTTATAATAGAATTCATATAAACTCTATTTTAAGTGCCATTAGAAATGGATATATTGGTAAAGATGATTTGCACACTATACCTCAAAGTAGGCTTATCTATGTTCCTGATTCAAATGACACAGGTGGTTATGAAGAGTGGGATAGTTATATAGAATATATCTATGACAACTTTAAAATAATTGAAGTGTTCAATGCTTATAATCAAATATCATTTAAGGATACTGCTTTATATGATGCATTAGGTGAAGTTAAAGATATTCATGTGTATGAGAAGGGATATTTAATAGAAGAAATAGTTAAAAAAGATTTAGATATACCATTTAAAGATATTGGTTTAGATAGTGATTATGAAATTATAGATGATGATTCATATAATAGTAATTGGTATTATTTTGGTGATTGTATTTCTACTGTTGATGAACAAGATTATTGGGATGCAACTGAAATGGCACAAGCACTTGAAAAAGCAAAAGTATATTTAGGTAAAAAGAAATTAATATATGCACCAAAAGAAGCATTAGCAAAGAATGTTGTATGTGGTGTTATTGAAGATAGAGATATTGGTTTTGTTTATAATATTGATAATGATATTCACTACTTCTTTGAAATTAGATATGATGAGAATGATGATATTGATTATTCAAAATTAACTCATTTTGTTATTTATAATGAAAAGACTGGTAATGATGCCCATAGATTTACTAATTATGAAGATGCTAGAAAATATTATAAGTCATTAGGAAATAATAGAAGAAAATATGTATTTGTTGGTTTTGATGATAAATATTCTCTATATCAACATCTAGAGGAAAAAATAGTCAAAAAAGGAAATAAATGGCAAGTTCAATCAGAAAAAGGTAGAAATATGGGAACATATGATACTAAGAAAGAAGCTGAGAAGAGGCTTCAACAAGTTCATTATTTTAAGAATATGAATGAATCTAATGATGAGATTACAACAATAGTTTATACCTATCAATCACCTGAAGTATTAAAACAATTACAAGATGGTAAAACATATATTGCAGATTCTTCAAAAGGAATGTTTAGTGGAAAAGAACACTATAATGAATTAAAAAGAATTTTAGGCCTTAAGAATAGTCCTATCTTTGGTGGTATAGATAAAGATGAATTATGGGATATGATTGTATCTAGTGGTTTAGAAACAAGTAATAGAACTCAATTATTAGAACTAGAAGTACCTACAAGTGAAGTTCATAAGATGGGTTATTATGATTGGACAGATTATATTTATTATTGGATTGATAAACAAGAAGAAGATTCAATAACAAAAGAAAAAGCAGAAGATTCTTTAAGAAATTATTCTGGAGACATTCCTTGTCAAGTAGTAATAGATAGAATAGAACCAAGTTGGTTAGTTAATAATGAAGATGTTACAGC
>JAEEGL010772207.1_pt1 | contig 15918 bp, 14 predicted proteins | sample 9134231 | NCBI WGS metagenome assembly JAEEGL01 (sample SAMN16246548, study PRJNA631951) | gut metagenome | biome: gut microbiome; feature: rumen; material: fiber-attached | host: Bos | place: Iran: Karaj | collected 2018-10 | reverse complement strand
TATAAGCCTAAAAAATACTTTACTCCTGAATTATTAGCAGAGAAAATGCAATTAGATGTAAAATACGTTCCACGCGATTGTAACGCCAATTTACAGGACGATTATAAATATTATCAATACACTATTATAGATGAGGCCTCTAGAGAGCGATTCATTTACGCTTATAAAGAACATTCTTCTTTCTCTACTGTTGATTTTGTGAAAAGAGCTATTGCGTATTTTGGATACATCCCTAAAACTATACAAACTGATAATGGATTTGAATTTACTTATACAAGTGATACTAAAAATGATCTAATCCATCCTTTTGATGTTCTTTGTAATGAATTGAATATCGAACATAAACTTATCAGACCTAGAACCCCTAGACATAATGGTAAGGTCGAACGTAGCCATAGAAATGATAATGTTAGATTTTACCAATATCTTAAGTTCTACAGTTTTGATGATCTTCAAAATCAAATGGCATCTTATTTAAAACGATCAAACAATATCTGCATGACTCCATTAAACTATAAAACTCCAATCGAAAAAAGAAAAGAATTAATTAGTCAAAATAAAGTCTTTATTAGAAATTAAGCTCTTTCTATTTTTTAATCTTTCCCAGGGGGACACATTCCCCCTTCAACCCCTTTGTTTTCTTCTTTATTTTTTTTATTTATTTTGTCTCATTTGTTTGACAATTCAACAAAGACCAACTAAAAAAGCTCTTATCGAGCTTTATTTTTTTAACATTTTTAAATATGCTTTTTTCTCATCACTAATTCTAAAAGATTCAACAGCTTTTTGGATAGCCTTGTTATGAATAAACTTATCTAATCCTTTATCTTCTATTACTTTAATAGCATCATCCCATCTTTTAACAAGTGCCACTGATAAATACCACGCAATCATCATATTCACATAATATTCATCACTTTCAATATCTACAACCTTATATAAATATTTAATATCATAATCATCATCTAAGAAATATGACATCAAACATTTAATCGCAAATCTCATTTTATATGGATGATAAGATTTAATCCACATATCAATATATACAAGTAATTTATCCTTATTCTTCTTAAAAGATTTTGGACATAATTGATCACATGTAGCCCAATTATCCACAAAATTTAAAAACTTATCAATTAACACTATTGCTGAATCAAAGTCTTTTAAGTTAGATAAGATAAAAGCATGAACTTGATTTTCTTCAAAATAAGTATGGGGTAGATTATTCATAAATTCATAATCATTGCCAATTTCTTTTGCGATTCTTTTTAAATCAGGAGTCTTTACACCAATTATTTCATATACAGTTTTTATTAATCTTTCTTGAAATAATTTAAAATCATCACTTTTATATTGATTTAAAATATTAGATAAATCCTTATACATTAGCTACTCCTGATGGTTCAAAATAATCAAATGTGAGCACACATTTTTCACTTTTAATATCAATTACAGTAACAGTATTAGAATTCTTATTACAAGAAATAATATATTTATTATCCTTACTTAATATCATATGTCTAGGATGATTACCATAACATGGCATAGCATGATCTAGTTTTAATAAGCCCTTTTCATCCATATTAAATACTGCTATACTTTCTTCGCCTCTATTTGATGCATATAATTTATCATTTAAGATAAATAAAGTGGCACCATATGATTTAACTGGGAATGATAATGTAGATATATTTTGAATTATCTTATTCTTCTTATAATCAATCACATATATTTCATTAGAATATTCGGTAATGACATATAATTTGTTGTTATGGAATATTCCATGTCTTGGTCCAACTTCTTTTGGTAGATTTATTGATCTTTTATAATTTAGATCATAATCATAAATATTGATAATATCATTTTTTATATCAATTATACCTACTTCTCTATATTTATCAATTCCAATAACGCAATGGCATAGTGATGGTTTATCATTTTCTCTGCATATTAAATTAGAAAAATAACCATCATTAATATTAACCTTTAAATACATTCCATCTTTATAAGAACATCCAAATAAGATATGTTCTTTCTTATTATAAAGAAGGTGAGTTAATGATAAATATGGAATGTTTATTTCATCTATCTTTTTAAATTTGTTGCGGAATATATAATAAGAAACAAGCTTAAGTGGATCCTTTGTGTATGTAATAACATATGTTGTATTGTGTTCTTTATAAGAAATAACATAAGATGCTTGATTTAAAATAAGTGAATCTTTGATATCCACAAAATAATTTTCTAAATCCAAATCAAATAGACTTAAACTATCAATATCATTTCCATAACCAGATATAATCACTTTCATTTTTAATCTCCATTATATAAAATACCAATAACTGCAGTCTTATCAGTATTTACATTAAAAGTACTTCTTAATTTTAAATCTTCAATTAAAGCATCACGATAAATGACATGAGTATTTACTGGATTAGTATTTGCCATAAAATATGAACCATAATAAACATAATCAATGACAGCAACCTTATACATCTTTGAATTAGAAAGAGATGATACAGATACATTTCCTTTTAATCCATAATAATTAGATGTTGAATTTAAATAGTTCTTAAGGACAGAACCACTTACTGTGCACAATATTATTTCATTATCAAATGGTATTATTTCAAACATATTTCCAAGTTGAATTGGCATATTCTTTTCAATTCTACCAGTAGATCTAATACCACCAGTATTTGATATAGCACAATCAGCACCAACTGCTGTCAACATTACATTAGCAGCCCAGTCAAACAATTGATTCTTTTGATTAACACTAGCTGTAGCTGTACAATATGTTTCTTCAATTTGAAGTTTTACATCATTATATTTTTGATTAACTAATGATTGAATTTGAGAATCATAATTTGTGCCTACTTCATATTGAAGATTGTGAGTTCTAACATGTGTATATACTACTTCATCCTTTGTTTTATCAAAATATAGATTTAATTCACCGACATACTTGCAATAACTTGCAGCTTGAGTAATAGGAAGGTCAGCACCCTTTCTTTCTACATAACCAAATTGGTTTGTGTGTGTATGTCCATTCACAATCAAATCAATTAGATTTTTACCCTTATATTGAATACTTGCTAAAGAAACATTAGTAGTATAATCAGAAACAGTTGAACTTGAACCATCATGAATATTTAGTAAGATAATATCAGCACCCTTATCTCTTAAATCCTTACATAGAGGAGTTGCAGTTGAAATGATGTTTTCAAATTCATAATCTTCAGTACGTGTTGCAAGTATAGATGATTTCAACATTCCGATACAACTTACAACACCTATTTTTACTCCTTCTTTTTCAATGATAGTAGTTTCTAAGATATTATATCCATCAATTAATACTACAGTATTTGTGTCTTTATAATACACATTAGAATTGATAAGTGGAAAATTAGCTTCTCCATTTGATTTATCACCATCAAAGAATTTGAATATTTCTTCTAAGCCCCAATCAAATTCATGATTACCAATACCCATGAAATCAAATTCCATCGCATTCATGATATCTACGACACTTGCACCTCTTGTTAAATTAGAAAGGGCAGTTCCTTGGAACATATCACCATTTCCAACAAGTACTACATTATCTAAATTATCCTCATTTCTTATTTGATTGATTAAATAAGCAGCATTAGAAATACCATTCATTCCATCTATTTGTTCAATGTAGCCATGAAGATCATTTAATTCTAAGGCACTAATTTTAATAACATCATTAAATGCAGCATCTGCATCAGTAAAATAGCCATCATATAAGCCATTATATCTTAAATTACCAAGCACAAATGTGTATGAATCTTTATCAAAATCTAATGTTTCTGTTTTCTTATTACCACTTTTAAATATTACAGTTTCAATATCATCATCTACTTCATATTCATAGTGATCATCAACCTTTGTCATTGGATATGAATTATAATTATCAATAGTGATAAATGGATTAGTCCAATCATCATTGAAATATGCTATGATTGTGGAATCTTTTTCGATTGTGCCAACTTCTTCTACACTTTCTAAAATGACATATGGATTTTTAGATGTTGCCATTCCCCATAAATAGCCACATACACGAACAGTTTTACCAACTAAATTCTTTAAGTGGAAGATGTTTTCATCATAATTATATGGATATAAATAATCATAATATCCTTCAACTTGTAAATCAATATAGCTTCCTGATTCAACAACACTTGCATAGAAATCTACATGTGTACCAAATCTTGGATTATTTTGAATAGCTTCAACATTAATTTCAGTCATATCAATTGGAAGACTACCTACTTCATAACCAACACGTTTACAATTATTTAATTCTGGAATTTGGATATTTCCTTTATATGTTGTTGGAGTAGTTTTAAATTCAATGATATCACCACATGTATAATCATAAGCTGTACCTAAATATACAAGTCCAAATCCACTTGCATCTTTAATCACAAAACCATTTCTAAAAGTTACAATGATAGTTGCTTTGATAAAAGCTTCTTTTCCTTCTTCAATATCAGCAAGCTTATCATGCTTATCTTCTTCAATTGGTTTTTCACCACCATCACTTAATTTAAATTTTGCGTAAACAACGGTCTTTTCATTGATAGTAATTTTAATAATTGCGTTATTATTTAACACATTATTATCCTCATCATACCAAGCTACAAATTCACTTCCTGTATTCGCAAATGCAGATAATTCTACTTCAGTACCAGCCTTTATTCTTGCATTTGAATCATATTCACATACAATAAAACCATTACCTTCAGTTTTATATATTAATTTATATTCTTCATCATTTCCTTGTTCATCAACAATTTTACATGATGATAATAAAGAAAGTGATATTATAGCAACAATTATAATTATTATTCTTTTAAATGATTTCATATTCCACCTCATTATATAAATTATAGCACAAGAAACATAAATAGTAAATAAATTATACTATATGTAAAGAAAAAGGCAGGACTATCTCCTGTCTTTGATATGTCAAGGTTTCAACAACCTTTTACATTATAATGATTTTTTATTAATTCCATTAATATATACTTTTTTCCAATATTTTCTAGCCGAAAAATCTAGTTCAGACTTAGATAGTTCATTATTTTGTAACTTAATTTCTATAAGCTTAATTGTTGAAACCAAATCAGCGACTTGAAATAGTCTATAATTATAAGCTTTAACACCTTGTTTAAACTCATATTTTAAGCACGAAGAATCAAATGCGTTTTTTAAAACTTGTGAAAGCAATATTTGTCCTTTATCATAATAAATGACAATATCAAAATCTTTAAAGTAGTCATGATATTTATTAAGGAATTCTAATACATCCCTTTCTAGAAATTTAAAGATTTTTTCTTCCTTATAATATTCTTTGTAATAAATAAATGACTTAAAACGTAAGGGTAAACCTATTGCAAATAAAAAGAACTTGTGAAAAATCTTTTTTCTTTCTTCTCTTTGAACAAATAAATATTCGTCTTCTTTTCTAATCAATGGTCCCGCATGAAAAATATCCATATCTTTAATAATATTGTAATATTGATTTAGATTGTCTTTTTGTTCATGAATAACAAAGGAAAAAATATAATATTTTGAAGCGTCATTTATAAAACCATAGTCACCTGATTCATCTATAAAAATACTTAAATGTTTTTCCATAAAATCCCTCAAAAAAAGGCAGGACTATCTCCTGCCGTTGGTGGACCCGACTTTCGTCAGCCCAAGGAATAGTAAAACCATCCCTTTTTTGTACTTTAATTATATCATCGTATTAAACAAAAGTCAATCACTATTAATCTTTTATTTCATTTTTATAATGAATAAATTCTGCAACTACGCCTTCTTCCAACATACCTCCAGCTGCTGATGGACCCGGGAACATAAACCATGTACCATAGCTTGCGTTTGTTTCAAAAGTATGAGGACACCAAATATATTCACCTGGTTTGAATTCTACGATGTTTCCATCAGTTGAGAAGTTCTCACCAGTATGTTGATAGATTTGAGTAACAGCATATTCACCATTATCATTTAAGCTAAAGAATACCTTTGCGTATCCATAGCTACCAGCATTAGCTCTACCATAAGTATCAGTTAAATCAAGTGTCAATGTTTCATTTGATAAATTATGATATAAAATACCAGTTCCCTTATATTCTGCAGGAGCACCAGCAACAAAACCATTGTTGTTGATATCAGCTGCTGCACTCTTTCCATATGGACGAAGAGTAGCTCTTGACAATTGTGTTCCACTTGATGCATCAATATCGATTAAGCAGTTCTTACCAATGAAGAATACCTTACCTTCAACTCTTACAGCAACGCCACCAAAGCCAACAGCTGCATCTTGATCTTCATATGTCGCAAAGCCTTCGCTAGTAATACCCTTTGATGGAGTCTTAGTACCACTCACATAAATGATTTGATCACCTTCATGACATACACCGAAATTAACAGTGAATTCTTCACTATAATCATTGTAAGTTGCAACTAATGTAACTGGTGTATATTCATGAATAACTTGTGCATATTCACCATTTTCAATATCAAAGATACTAGCTTGTGCTGGATCTTTAAATGTGAATGTTAAACCATCAACTTTAGGGAATTCAAAATCATCTACGATTTGTGCAGGAACTTTTAGAATAGCTTTTTTAACAACAGCAAGATTTGGATTCTTAATACCTTCTACTTCAATGATTAATTCATCTAATAATCTCTTTGTTGATACTTGTTTCTTTTCATCTTCATCGAATTCATTATATTCAGCAAGTAAATTATATAGAGCTTCCTCATCTGCAAGAGTAATTTCTCTATCCATTGCTTTTACTTTATAATCAAATTCAAAGATAGCATCAGCTACAAATGTAGCACCACTTGGTTCAACACTTAAAGCTGCACCAAAGTCTCTGTTATTATCATTTGTATCAATTGCTTGCTTACGACTAATAGAATAGCCATTATCTTTAAATACAGCAGCACTACCTTCTTTATCTAATGCTTCATCAAGGCCTAATTTATCTAATACATTATCACCATTTAATACAGTAACAGTGAAATCACTAAGTGGTAAACTATCATTTACAACCTTATTTGGAACTAAGAAATTATAATAATTTCCGCCATTATAAATAGTAGATCCAAATGCAATAATATATGTAGCACCAGCAATCATATTCAATTCACCTAAATCAATTTCCATTGACTTAGCACCACTAATGCTTAATTTAATGTTTCCACTAGCTTTTTGATTTGAAATGTTCTTAAGTTCAATATATGAATAAGCCTTAGATAAACTAGCACTTCCATCATATACATAAACCTTATTTACAACAATATTTGAATCAACTGCATAAGTAGCTAAATATGCTTCTTCAGCTGCTTTTAAATATTCATATGTTGCAACACAAGCCTTAACATCATCAGTATAATCTTTATATTCATCAAGTAATGCACAGATTTCATCATATGATAAACTAGATTCACTAACCTTCTTATCAAATAAATCAGCAGCAGCAAGACTTGCTTTACTAGGTGCAAAGCTACTAGAATCATCAGTACCTTCTAAATTAGCATGATAAATCTTTGATGTAGAATTTCCATCTTTTGTTAAAGTGATTTGATATGCTAATCTAACATCTTCTTTACCTTGATATATAACCTTACCAGTATCATCTAAATATTTAGGACTTAATGATTTGAATTCAATTTCATACCCTTCCATTAATTCTAGTACTGTAAGTTCAACCTTAATCATGTTATATGCAGTATCCCATAATCCATTATTTCTTAAAGTCTTTGGACAATCTTTTTGATTCCAATCATAATGTTGTTTAACAGCATTTGAAGAAAGTCCATATTCATAAAGAAGTGATGCAACTAATTTACCCATTCTTTGCCATGTACGATAGAAATCACTACCTACATTAACACAAGTTTCAATACCAATTGATTTAGCATATGCATCATAAGAATCACCTTGCCATGTTACTTCATTATCAGGAACATTATGATAAATATAAGTATCATCTACTGTATAATGCCAGCTTCTAGCACGTGCTGTTCTATTACCTTCAGAATACATATAAGTATTATGCATCCTAGCATCAGCATTTTCACCAATATTTGCAGTATCATGATAAGTGATATATTGTAATTCTTCTAAATAAATACCAGGTCTTGTATAACCTTTTTCATCAATCTTCATGATATCTTCAGTTGCAACTTTACCAGTAAATTCATTATTGTTGATAGGACCATATGCTTCAGTGATTTCAATATCACCAAAATAATATTGGCTAACACTACCAAGTACTTTTACTTTAGCTTCTGTTGCACCATATGCAGTGACATCTTGAACTAAGATATTTTCATTTTGAATTGAATCCATGAATTTCCAAACATCAAATTCAAATTCTACTTCCATTTCATCTTTTACATCTGGGAAGTTCTTAGAAGTAAGAATAACAGTAACCTTACCTTCTTTTAGACCAGTTAAAGTGCCTTTTGTTGTAATAGTTGCAATCTCATTATCAGAAAGGCTCCATACAACACTTGATTTATCACTAATTTCATAAGTTAAATTATAATCTTCAAATAATGCAAGCTTACTTACTTTATTAGTAATCTTAATAGTAGGTTTATCTACTGGTTTTTCCTTTACATTTACATTAATAATAATCTTATTATCAACATCAGAATTTAAATATAATGTAATTGTAGTACTACCTTTTTTCAAAGCATAAATAGTATCATCTTCTACCTTTACTACTTTGTCATCTTCTACTTCAATAACAAGAACAGTATCTTCTTTCTTATTAGAAATAGCATAAAATAGAGTAGAACTATCTCCCTCTGTTAAGTCATAATCATTAAGATTAGTACTTAATTTAGCTTTTTCTTCTTTATTATTATCTTTGTTGTCATCTTCTTTTTTACAGCCAAACATAAATAATAAAAAGAAAGCCATAATTAAAATAATAATGTTAAATTTTTTATTCATATTTCCTCCAATACTATTATATTATACCATAAATCCATAAATAAAAAAAGCCAAATATTTGGCTTTTTCTTTTACCAATAAAAATGCTTATAGTTTTGAATAAGATAATGATTATCGATATTTTCACCGATTGTTTTTAAAGAAGTTCCCTTTAATACACAAACTCCTTTTACAACATCACTTGTGTTTTTAAAAACAACTACCCTATTACCCACAACGATAAATTCATTAATACTGTCTTGAATATCTTTTACCTTATAATTAATTATACAATACAAATGTTTATTATATAAATAATAATACTTATTATTACATTTTTTTATATCCCAAGTATTTACTTCACCAACTTGTTTATTGTTGATATATAAACGTAAAGATACAGTATCAACATAGAATAAATCATCACCAACTACAAATATACTACCAACCAATGTTTCACCAGTCTTAGTTCTATAATGTTTTGGTAATTTTAAGAATGACTTTAGATCAATCTTTTCTATTAATAATTTATTATTATTACTTGGCATATATAAGAATATATATCTACCACTTTCACTATAAAAAGCTCCCACACGAGAATTATCACTAAGATAATAAGTCCTCTTATTAATAGCTAAATAATAAGTGCCATCTGTATTTTTATATATAATGGATAGCGCATTTTTCCAAGCTGAATTTAATACTCCTTCAATACTTTTACTTATTACATGTGATTTACTACCATCAAAATAATATAAACCTTCATTATATTCATAGTAACATTTTATTCCATCATAAGAATATAATCTATAATGATCTGTAATTGCGATTATTTTACCATTTTTATATGCTCTTAAATAAGAATTTGTTTGACTAGTAGGATCTTTTACTGCATATAAGAAATTCTTTTCAGGTTCATTATGGATAATTACACTAATTACATCTGAATCAATAAATTTAGCTTCTTTACCAAATTTATATGAATATAAATCACCATTATTTGTTAATAATAAAACATAAGATAAATCATTTGTTGGATATATTTCACTAACAGATTCTAAAACTAATTGCGGACTGCTATCTTTTTTACTTCTATCTAAGGTATATACATTACTTGCCCAAGAATAGATAAACTTTTTACCATCACTTGACACAAAATAAGTATCATTATAAGTAATGTTAGTCGCAATTACATATGGATCTGTACTCTTCTTTAAATCAATTTGATAAATTGTGTTTTCATTTAAATATGTAACTAAAGCACCAGTATTATCCAAAAAATACTTATATGTAGTAGTCATCAATCTTTGAGCTTGATTATCCTTACTTTTTAGATCAATATGATATATAAATCCTTCTGTTGTGTTATAAAACAAATGATTATTCATGATATTAATATTAGAAGGTGTTGTATCATTAGAATCAATCAAACGCATTTTTGATTTTAAATCACTATAATACAATTTATTCTCACTTTTGAATACTAAACCCTCATTATAAGCTAAACCATCATTATAAGTATTATTCTTTTTACATCCAGCAAGACTAAATAATAAAATAATCATTATAAATAAGACTATCTTTTTCATAAATTTAAACCCTTTAGAAATTTGTTACTACAGCATAAAATTCAATATCTTCATCAGTTTCATTAATTAAGGTATGAGAATGACCATTCTTGCAAATATGGCATTCTCCTTTAGTCAATATTTCAATTGACTTATTTCCTTTTTCATCTTCACAGATATATTTAGCACAACCCTTTGTGATAAACATCACTTCACTTGATGCATCATGCTTATGAAAACCAATGGAAGCACCTGGTATTAACAAGCCTTTCATGATTTTTTGTTTGTCAACATAAATCATTTTAGCACGATATTCTTTTTCTCCACCTTTAAAATTAGGTAGAATTTTTAAATCTAATTCTTTAAAATCAATTTTCATAGTTCCCTCTTATAAATTCTTCTTTTTCATTAAAGCATAAGATTGTTGAATCTTAAAGCCAGCTTTCATATAAATATATCTTGCATGATTATTAAGACCAGTATAGAAAGTCATAAATTTAGCGCCATTTAATTTAGAATGATAAGCAAGCAAGCTAAATAAAGCCTTACCTAAACCTCTACCTCTAACTGATTCTAGAATCGCAATACCATCAAAATGACCTCTACCTGTCTTTTCATTCCATAAAGCACCAGTCCAACCAACAATTCTTCCCTTATCTGATACTACTAAGAATGGATATGGTTTCTTTAATTCAAGATTTTCTCTAATAACTTTTTCAAAATCATAAATATTTAATTCTTTATAGAATTCTTCTAAACCAAAATGTTTGTTAGGGTCATAAAGTTCAATAGTGATACCATCTTTTTTATTATCATCCAATACTTTTTGAATAGATGGTGATATTTGATAATCACATAAATCTAAATGAAAAGCATCTTCTTGACCAAATATTTCATAACCACGATGTAGTAAGAAGAAATATTCTTTTGAGTTGATTCTAATACCAGGAGCACATGGATGATTATGTTGATTTGTTCCAGGTATAAACCATTGGAAGCATAGTGGCAAATAATAATTTACATTAGCACTTGTTTTTCCATTGTCTTTAATATATTTTTCTAATCTTGCAAGTAATGCAGATCCAATTCCTTTACGTCTATAATCTCTTTTAACAGCAATAAAGTGAACATATCCACCATATTCTTTTCCTGCAAATAATTTTCTAAGTAGTGCAATACCATATGCAACAAGACGATTATTATCAAATAAGCCAAATACTCCATCAAAACTAAAATCTTCATTGCCAATGTATTTAGCTTTAAATTCATCATGGCTCAATAATTCATAGAATCCATCTTCATTTCTCACTTCATTATACAAATCACACATTGCGTCAATATTCTTTAAACTTAAATTAACAAAATTATACATAAACTCTCCTCTTCTTTACCATCTTTATTATACAACTAAACTACTCATTTGTAAAACAAAAAAATAGATGCCTGTACATCTATTTTTCCGATTTTTATAAAGAGAAGGAGTTTGTATCAAGTTTTTACTTAATACACGGATATTATACTCCTTGAAACTAAAAATAATCTTAAATTAAAGCTTTTCTGTCTTATAAACTTTTTCAACATTAGCTTTTTCCTCAGCTCTAATTTGTGCCTTAATTCTTAGCTCTCTTTCAATAGCTTCTTTCTTTTTATTTCTTTTTCTCTTTCTTAAATGATTCCAAAGTCTAATATATAACCACAACAATGATAAAATCGCAATTACAAGAAAGGTAATCATTATTCCTCTCCAAATTGGAATTTCATACACAAATATCAATAATGTAATAGCTGTGATTAATAATAAATATAAAACAGTTACTACAAGCCAAGCTATTCTTCTTCCTCTTGGACTAACATTTTCATCGATCATAGTGTTAAATACACCATTTGTGAATATCTTCTTAAAAAAATTCATAATTACCTACTTTATTTTTTCCTTAATATATTGGATTGCTTTATAAAGGATATTTCTATCACTTTCATATGTTACAATGTTTAAAGCATCATCAGAATGTACCCATTTAACATCACTTACTTCTTCCTCCTGAGCAACAAGATGATTAGAAATAGGACTTCCTACAAAATATACAACATCCTTTAATACACCTGATAGTGGTGAATATGTTGTCATTTCTCTAAAATTACGATCAATAAGAATATCAATGTTTGTTTCTTCTTTTACTTCTCTAATTGCAGTTTCTAATTCACTTTCATTTCCTTCTACATGTCCTTTTGGAAATGACCAATGTCCAAGATTCATTTGTATCATCAAAATATACAAATCAGTGCCTAAATAACGATATACTATAGCACCACAAGATTTCTCTTTCTTTACTTCTTCTTCCATAATTAATATACCATCCAATTGAATATATTATACAACAATTATGCTTAGTTCTCAAGTTATATTTTAAAAACATCTTGTTTTTCTATTTCGATAACATTCTTCCTTATTTTTTACTTTTTCACATTTGTAGCAAAGTTCATTTTGAATAAACAAGTCATTAAAGTATTCATCCATATTATTAATTGTAGTATCTGCAATATTGGAAAGTGCTTCTTTAGTAAGATATGCTTGATGAGATGTGATTAACACATTCGGCATTGATATTAATATTGCAAGGACATCATCATCAATAATTTTAAATGAGTTATCATGATAGAATAGATTTGCTTCTTCTTCATATACATCTAAACCAACTGATGCTATTTGTTTGTTCTTTAGGCCTTCAAGTAAGGCCTTAGAATCAATTAGACCACCTCGTGATGTATTAATTAACATCACTCCTTTTTTCATCTTATTAATTGAATCTTGATTAATCATATGATATGTATCATTACTAAGTGGAGCATGAAGTGATATAATATCACATTTTTCATATATTTCATCAAGTGATACATAATTATAATCACTATTAATAATTGGATATGGATCATAACATAGCACATTTAACCCAAATCCTTTAGAGATATCAATCATTACACGGCCAATCTTACCAGTACCAACAATACCGATTGTTTTGCCATGTAAATCAAAACCAGTTAGGGATTCTAAATTGAAATTGAAATCTCTTGATCTAATATATGCTTTATGAATATGTCGATTCAATGCAAGTATTAGTGTCATTGCATGTTCTGCAATTGCATATGGAGAATATGCTGGTACACGTGCAATATGAACTTTATGTTTATATGCACTTTCTAAATTGACATTATTATATCCAGCACATCTTAAAAATACAGCATGAATATTATAGCTAGCAAGTGAATTTAGCACATCATCATCTAATTCATCATTCACAAAACATATTACAGCATCACAATCTTTTGCAAGCATTACCGTATTTTTAGTTAATCTATCTTTAAAATACACAAATTCATATTTATCATTATATTCCTTAAATGATTCAATATCATATGTTTTAGTATCAAATACAGCTATTTTCTTTTTCATATTATTACCCCTATTAAATTTTATCACATTTATATGCTTTATTCAATTAATAAGCAATTAATAAAAGGACTGAATACTCAGTCCTACTTCTCAAGTTGAAAATAGAATATTAAACATAACTACTTACAATAATGCGAGTGAACGAACTTAGATTTTCCTCTACTAGTGAAACTATATGTTTTTACCACTGATTTATTCTTATTAAAATATAACTTATTAACTTCTCTATAAACAAGCCTATCACAATAATGAATACCATAATCAATCAATTGTTTTGCTACTTTAAAAACATTAGCTATGTTTTCAATTCGAATATATTTGTATTTCGTAATTGTTGTTCTATAACTTTTGTTAATTTTAGTCTTTTCTTCGTTTTCTTTGAAACAAATTACAATATTACCCATTGGATTCTTTAATACATGCCTAAAAAAAATAGTTTTAGTACTTCCAGCAAAATAAGTTGGAAGTGGATCGTATCCCTTAGTAACGCGAACTTTATCAATTGTAAATTCTTTTATTTCATTTAATGGGAATTTATATTTTTTAATAAATATTTTTTTCCATATTAAATTATTGTTTTCATCAATATAAATCTTATATCTCATAATAATCCAGTAATTCTTTCTTTTCTTCTACAACTAATAATACAATAAAAAAAAGAAAAACTCAATAACATTTTTAAATAAAAGGACTGAATACTCAGTCCTATTATTATTTAATATCATAAACCCAATTTTCTTTTCTTGGTTTAACTTTAGCATCCATATCACTATAACCTAAAACTAAATTACCGATACCTTCATATTCTTCATTGATTCCAAGAGATTTAAGTAAGTTCTTACCATATTCTGTTTCAAATTCTTCTTTAGCTCTATGAATCCAACAAGAACCTAAACCAAGTGAATGAGCTGCAAGCATCATATTAGCCATTACAATACTACCATCATATACATGAGTAAATACATCTTTTTTAGCAAGTACTACAAGTACAACAGGTGCATTATAGAAAGGATCAATATCATCACGGCCCATAACGCCAGCATTAATCTTTGATAAATTATCTCTAACTTCCTTATTTGTGATTCTTAAAATGATTGGTGCTTGCGCATTTTTACCAGTTGCAGCACATGTACCAGCCTTCACAACTGCATCGATTAATTCATCACTTGGCATTTCGCTTTTGTATTTTTTTACACTACGTCTAGTATAAATGTTCTTTAATACTTCATTTTCCATATTAATTATTCTCCTTGTTCATTTGATCATATAATTCAGCTTTTTGTTTTAGAGATTCATATTCTTCTTTAGTAATTGTAATCTTATCTTCATCTGCAAGTGTCTTTTTAGTTAAAATACTTAATGCTATAAATAAACCAATATCAATGATTACAAATCCAACAAAACCTTGTGCGAACCAATCATACTTAAATAAATGTCCATCCCATACTTGAATAGTTAAAATAATATCAAGGATGATTGTTAAAATATAGAAAACTAATTGCATAGCCTTTAAATGACCAGCTGCTTTTAATGTAATACCAATTAGAATAACTAAGAAAGCAGTCGCAATCGCAAATGTACCTTCTAATCTAATAGCAACATCTGGTGCTTCAACCCAAGTTAATATTAAGGCACCGATTACTGATATCACAATTAATCCAAGTGAGAAATAAGCTAAGAACTTATTCTTATTACTAAATGTTAGCGCATTAACGCCAAATACACAACCAGCAAGAATGTATAATAAACATAACACAATTTTCCATGTAATCTTATTACTAGCTCCAAATATAGCTAGAATTAGAAATACTACAATGATAGCAACACTTACAAGTGATCCTATCAACAAAGCTTTTTGAATCTTATTAATATTTTTCATGTTTTTCTCCTCCACAAACATAAATTAT
>JAEEGL010312437.1_pt1 | contig 15918 bp, 16 predicted proteins | sample 9134231 | NCBI WGS metagenome assembly JAEEGL01 (sample SAMN16246548, study PRJNA631951) | gut metagenome | biome: gut microbiome; feature: rumen; material: fiber-attached | host: Bos | place: Iran: Karaj | collected 2018-10 | reverse complement strand
GTACTCGATACGCTGAGCGGAGAACTTAGCGAATGCAGGCTGTAGTGCGCTGCAAAGCTCACTCTTCATGATGGAAGAAAGGTTCTCCTTGGTGTAATCGCCGGTAACGTTGCCGGATACATGCTTATAGAAAAGAAGGGGATCAACGATCTTGAAGGAGTACTCACCATTAGCCTTGATGTTTACGGTAAGCTTCATTCCGAGATCGGGATCAACGATCTTAAAAGGAACAGTCTGGGGAGTGCCCCACTTGTTCTGAAGGATCTCCTTGGTGTTGATGAAATAGATCCTCTGATCCTTGCCGGTGTTACCACCCATGGCAATTCTCTTACCTATGGTCTTGAAGGTGTTGAGAAGGTTCTCTCCAAGTTTTCCGTAGAAAAGTGAAGGCTCGGAAGACTGATCGTAAATAAATTCACCGGGCTCGGCACAGAAATCAACAACCGCACCCTGATCAACGATGAGCATGCACTGTCCTTCGTTTACGGCGATCTTGGATCCGTTTGAAATGATGTTGTCATTTCCCTTTGTGTTATTGTTTCTAGAACCATTTGTCCTGACCTGTCCCTTGGTGAGAAGGACGTCGTTTGACATTGAATCGCAGTAGAAAAACTCGAGCCACTGATCGGCAAGGGTTCCGCCTGCTGCAGCCATTGCGGCACTAATAAGTCCCATGTAAATTCCCTCCTAATATTTTTTGCTATTAAAGTTCCACAGCGTATAAAATTATACACTAAATATCCCTTTTCTGGCAAGGAATTATGTGAACCGGAAGCGCTGCCCGACAGGCTGTCATCACCTTATTTTTTCATATATGGTAATACCACGGATATTGTGATAAAATTAAGTCCTTAGGGGGATTAATATGTCATCGATTCTTTTTGTAAGAAGAGAGAAAAACTTCATGACGAGCGCCATAACCAACGGACTTACAAAAGCCGGTTTTGAGCTCGTTGAACAGGAGATAAACGTTAATGCCATCCAGCGGTATAAGGAAGAGTGTGCCCTGATCCTTTTTTATACCGATAATATTGAAATGCTGGATGAGATCTCTTCCGTTCTGGTCTATCTGAAAGACCTGTGCCTTGAGGAAAACAAGCTTCTTTATCTCATAGGCGATCCCAACGAATTCACATTCATCTTCAAAACCATACCTCAGGCTTCACTCTGTGATACCATGGCCAGACCCCTGGACATGAACAGACTTGTGGAGGACATGAAGAAATACACCTCTTCCGATTTTTCACAGAAGAAAAACCTGCTGGTGGTTGACGATGATGCAACATATCTCAAGATCATAAGGGAATGGCTGAAGAACGATTACAATGTTTCGATTGTTTCATCCGCCATGCAGGCCATAACCTATATGTCCAACAATCCCGTAGATCTTCTTCTCCTGGATTATGAGATGCCCATCACAAGCGGTCCCAAGGTCTATGAGATGATGAAATCGGATCCCGAGATCTCAAACATTCCCGTAATGTTCTTAACGGGCAAGAACGACTTCGACAGCATCATCAAGGCCATGTCCTTAAAGCCTGCGGGATACCTTCTTAAGACCATCAACAAAAACGATCTTATAAAGACATTGAAACAGTTCTTCGTTAACCAGAAATACAGTAAATGAGTCAGGGGGACGGTTCTACTGACTCACATATCCGATTCCACTAGAAAACGCTGCAGCTACATGCTACAGCGTTTTTTTCTTGTAATGCGGTTTTCAAAATATGAGTCAGTAGAACCGTCCCCCTGACTCACTTGGCATCGGGATCTTCGTTGAGAAACTGCTCTTCCGCCATGTCATCTATCATGTGCTCGATGATGCCTTTCTTCAGGTAGATATCATAACCCAGCTGGCAAATGAAGGCGAATTTCTTGAGGTATTCTTTTCTGTCCGAAGGTGCATCGTCAAAACTTCTTTCGATCTTCTCAACCTTTTCATCAAGATCCTTTTTAAGCTTGCCTCTGGCACCCTTGCCGGCTGAGATCATCTCGGCATAGAGCTTCTCACAGGAATAGCCGTCGCCGAAACTTTCATCGGATAAAGGAGAAAGCAGGGTCTGTATGTCTCCTATTGAAAGGAATGACTTAAAGTAAAAAATAAACAGAAGTTCCAGCATATGCTCCCTGGTGTATTTCTTCTTGGCAGGGGGCTTTATGAGATGGTTCTTTGCATAGTTATTGATCATGGTCTTGGTAAGGACCTTGTCCTTTGAAGGCTTTCTTACAAGACCGGAAAGCTTACGGTCCATGAAGGTCGTAAGCTGATCCATATACAGATCCATTGCCGGAAGCTCGTCCGGTGAAATGGTATTGATCGATTTAAGATTGTCTATTGCACGTTCTACTGTTTCCTGAAATCTTTCTTCGCTCATTTTCTTTCCTTTTCTTAATAGATTTCCGACACTTATTATATAGTTTTAAAAACCACATAGCAAGTTTTTTAAACATCAAAAAGACATTCTTCACATCTGCCCAAACTATGGTACAATTGCCCATATGCTTAAATTCAAAAAACCGGTACAACTTATCAAAAAAGATCCCATGCTGCCCGTATCACTCTTAGCAGCTGTTATTTCGCTTTTCATCACACCGCCTTCAAAGGAACTGATCAAGGCCATAGACTGGCATACTCTGGGAATCCTCTTTATGATGCTCACCGTACTTGAAGGCTTCAAGCAGGAGGATCTTTTCCAGCCTCTGTTAAAACTCAGCTCACGTTTTGCCACCATGGCAACACTTTCGCTGTTCCTTATTTTCGGTGTGTTCTTCACATCAATGTTTGTTACCAATGATGTGTCCCTGATCATTTTCGTTCCTCTTACCATCCTCCTTTTCAGAAGCGTAAAAAGAGAGGAATGCATCCTTCCCATAATTTCCATGGAAAATATTGCAGCCATAAGAGGCTCACTTCTCATGCCCTTTGGAAGTCCCCAGAACCTCTTTTTGTTCAACAGATCAGGAGTAGGTGCAGGAACCTTCATCCTTCACATGTCCCCTCTTTGCATAAGTTCCGGAATCCTGTTGATCATTTTCGTATTGGTTTATTACAGAAAAGAAAAGGGAAAGAAGATCGAGTTCGAACTCAACCTCAAACCCTGGAAAGAAGAAATGAAGATAAGGCGCGTCACCTACGCTCTTCTTTTCGTGATGATACTTATCGTCATCGTATCAAGAACTTCACTCTGGCCCGCAGCGGTGATGGTGGTCCTGGTTGCGGTGTTAACGGTAAACAGAAAACTGTTAAAGAGCGTGGACTATGTACTGCTTGTCACATTCTTCTGCTTCTTTGTTTTCTCTTCATCAATTACCGCTAATCCTGCCATAGAGGCATTTCTTCAGAAAACGGTAACCGGAAGGGAATACCTGTCCGTTATCCTCTTGAGCCAGGTAATATCCAATGTTCCCGCTTCCATTGTGCTCTATCCTTTTTCCGATAGTTTCGCGGGACTTATCTACGGGGCCGATACCGCAGGTCTCTGCTCACTTATAGGCTCCCTCGCTTCTGTCATCAATTACAGGATCTATGTCAGGGAATATCCCGGAGAAGGTAAAAAATTCATCAAAGTATTTACCTTAACCAGCTGGATATTCTTCATCATCGTTGTTATCCCCGGTTACTTCTTAAGTTTCTGGAAATTCTTCTGAGTCACAATATTTCTTTACTTTCATTTGATAAAGTATTAAAATTTTAGCATATGAAAGTAACAGATTGTTTTCTTATGATCTGTGAGGGGATACACAAAGGAGAAATACCAATGAACGATAAATTAAGATCAGAGTCCGTGGATCAGCTTTTTGCGGGCATCCTCGAACTTAAGACCGTTGACGAATGCTATTCTTTCTTTGAGGATCTGTGCACCATAGGTGAGCTTGTGAGTATGTCACAGAGATTCGAAGTTGCGAAGATGCTGAAAGAGGGTCAGACCTACCTTGCAATATCCGCCAAGACCGGCGCTTCAACCGCTACCATAAGCAGAGTAAACAGAAGCCTTACATACGGTAACGACGGATACGACATCGTACTTGAACGCATGAAAAACAATCAGTAATACAAAAAATGAGCCGGCATATGCCGGCTCATTTTAGTTTATGGCTTTATGCTACATCATTCTCGTTCTTTACACCGTTCTCTGCATCCTTCAGATTCTGAAGAGTGGTCTCGGCGATTGCTGCAAGTGCCTCCATGGTGTAGAAGCCCTGGTGTGAAGTGATCATGACATTAGGGAAAGCAAGAAGTCTTGCGGTTACGGAATGCTCCATTATATCGTCGGAACGATCCTGGTAAACATTTCCCGTCTCTTCTTCATAAACATCAAGTCCGACACCCAGGAATTTGTTAAGTCTTATTCCCTCAATGAGCTCCTTGGTATCAACAAGTGCTCCGCGGGAAGTATTAACAAGAATGACTCCGTCCTTCATCTTCTTGATGCTTTCAAGATTGATCATATGATAAGTGGAATCAAGTAAAGGACAGTGAAGTGAGATAAGATCGCTTCTCGAAAGAAGTTCATCAAGGCTTACATATTCCACGAATTCTTTAAGAGAAGGATTCTCATATACATCATATGCAATGACCTTCATTCCGAAACCGTGACAGATCCTCGCCATAGCCGCACCGATCTTACCGGTACCTACGATTCCCGCAGTCTTCTGATAGAAGTTGACTCCTCTGAGTCCTCTTAATGTGTAATCATTCTCACGGACTTTGTTATATGCCTTGTAAAGTCTTCTGTTTACCGCAAGAGCAAGACCCATGGCCAGTTCCGCAACAGCCTCGGGTGAATAGCCGGGAACACGCTTAACGATTATTCCAAGTTCCTTTGCCTTCTCGGTATCAACGTTGTTGTAACCCGCGCATCTCATGAGAACCACTTTAACACCGCACTCCTTGAAGACCTCAAGAGTCTTGGCACCTACATCCGCACTTACAAATGCGCATACAGCATCGTATCCCTTTGCAAGAGATGCGGTCATGGGCTCAAGTTCGTGCTCAATGTAATCAATCTCTATACCGGGAAAATTTTCAAGCACGGGATCAAATGATTTTTGGTCATAAACCTTTGCTGCGTAAAATAGTACCTTCATGATTTTTCACCCCCATCAGCTTCAACAACCTTCTCCTCTACAGGTTCAGGCTCATTTTCTTTTGCTTCTTCAAGAGCTTCCTTCACTTCAGAAGCAGCACTCTTCTGATCTTTACGCTCTTTGCTCTTGTAAGAAAGCTTATCCTTATCCCTTTCGGGAACACCATCCTCATTCATGATGCATCTGCCCTGGAAAAGAGCTTTCTCATCAATGATGATATTGCCGGTATGGATATCTCCGATGACTCTGGATGTGCATGACAGCTCAGCTCTTTCAGGAGCGAATACATTACCCAGGACTTCACCGCCAACGATGATACCGCCGCATTTTACGTTGCCGTTTATTACACCGCTGGTTCCGATAACAAGGGTACCTTCAACATTCACATTGCCATTAATTTTTCCGTCAACGCGAACACATCCGGGGGATGCAAAATCTCCCTCCATAACAGATCCCTTACCGATCAGGGTGGTGATATTCAATTTCTGATTTTTCATTACCTTTACTCCCTTTGTGATTTGCGGATAAAGATCAGCCGCTTATTATCATAACCTCTTCGGGGTTAATGTACTGTCCGTTAAGGAGTATCTTGTAACCCACAGAGGTATTTCCCGATTTAAGATTGTAAAGTGTATTGCCTGCAGAAACGTTGTCACCTTCAGAAACCACTGCATCACCATCATTCATGTATACGGTAACATAACCGTTTCCATGATCGATGGTTATAACGGTATAATAGCCCAGGTCTACGACCTCTTTTTTATCGCTGTCAGTGTTTTCTCCCGCAACGTAGTATTCGGCTATGGAGCAGTCGTCTTCTTCTTTGGGATTTGTTCTGATCTCAATAACGGTACCGGAAGCTGCTGCCTTACAGAAATCGCCTTCGGAACCATTGAAAATGATGACCGGAATGTCACCATCTGACGTTAATGTCATAGTAGCGGAACCGCTCATTGGAAATTCGGTAGGAATAAATGCACTTTCATACATGGTGCGGAGAGCTTCAAGCTCATCATTCTTGGCACCTACAGTCTGGCTTAAGATCTGAATCTCAGATTCTTTGGAGTCTACGGCCTCCCTGAGAACGGAAAGTTCCGACTCAAGTATGGATATCCTTTCATTTCTTACTTCGATGCCCTCGGTATAGCCTTTAATGATCCCTGCTTCGTTTGCGAAATAGCCAATGGAAAGACCAAGTGCAATGCTTACGCAAGCAACACCTGTCACAATGAGACCCTTATGGATCCTGACAGGCTTTATCTTTTCATTGACATCGCTTGAAGCGACTATCATCTGACGTCTTATTTTTTTTCTGTGCCTTGATTCCCTGAGCACATATGTAAATCGTGAAGACATCAAACCTCCAAAAAAATGCATAATCTACCGATTGTGAATAACTATATCATTTATATTACACTTTTGCAAATTTTACGTAATAATCCTGTAATAAATAGGAAAACAGGGGGACGGTTCTGCTGTTTCAGTAAATCACCGAAACATCAGAACCGTCCCCCTGTTTTTATTTGAATTATTTACACATTCCGATAACTTTGTCGAACTCAAGACTTCCACCGTAGATATCAAGTGCGGAGCCTATGGTAATATCCACTCTTCCATCACACATCTCATTTATGGCAGTAATGTCACTGTAAGATGCAATACCGCCTGCATAGGTTACAGGACTTTTTTTGAAGTTCTTTAAGATCTCAAGAACTCCCTTTTCCGGTCCCTTTGCTTTTCCTTCGGAATCCACGGCATGAATAAGAAATTCATCGCAGTACAGAGACAGATCTTCAAGAAGTTTCACATCAAGTTCCGCATCGGTCTGCTTCTGCCATCTGTCCGTCATGATCATGTATCTGCCGTCTATATTCTTACAGCTAAGATCAAGAACAAGATGTGAAGGAGTTACCGCATGGCATATCTTTTCGAGATTATCCCTTTTTATTTTCCCTTCGGAAAAAACATAGGAGGTGACTATCACATGAGAAGCCCCTGCATCAATGAAATCCATGGCATTATCAGGTGTAACACCACCGCCAACCTGCAGGCCTTCCGGATATTTCTGCAGGGCCTTGATACATTCCTCATAGGAAGCATCGTATTCAGGTGTTCCCTTTTTGTTTAGGATGATGACATGGCCGCCTTTTAAGTCATGCTTTTTAAACATGCAGGCATAGTACTCACTGCCACGGTCCGATACAAAATTCTCGGATACGGCGTTTTCTTCATCCCTGAGGGAAGATCCCACGATCTGCTTTACTTTTCCGTTGTGAATATCAATACAGGGTCGAAATCTCATTTATTGATTCCTAATTTTTCCGGTTACTTTGAAAGTGATGCATCGATGACATCACTCATATCATAAAATCCGGCGGGCTTGCCTGCAAGGAAAACCGCAGCACTTACCGCTCCCTTTGCAAATACAGCTCTTGAATATGCACTGTGTGAAAAGGTGATGACTTCATCGGTTCCCGCAAAGATAACATCGTGGTCTCCCACTATGGTTCCGCCTCTTACAGCAGATATACCGATCTCCTTATCGGGTCTCTTCTCTCTTCTGACGCTTCTGTCATAAACATATTCGTACTCATTGTTAAGAGCTTCGTTAACGGAATCCGCAAGAGCCAGGGCTGTTCCGCTGGGAGCATCGAGTTTCATTCTGTGATGCTTCTCAACGATCTCCACATCAAATCCCGAAGGAGCAAGGATCGCAGCAGCCTCTTTTAAAAGCTTCTGAAGAAGGTTGATGCCGAGGCTCATATTTGCACTCTTAAGAACCGGGGTCTTACCGGAAAGTATCTTTGCCCTGTTAAGCTGCTCTTCGGAAAGACCGGTGGAGCAAAGGACCAGAGGAAGATTTCTCTTCTCACAATAATCCATTAACTTATCAACTGCGGCTGCTGATGAAAAATCGATCACCACATCAGCTTCCACATCACATGCATCGATATCGGTGAACACGGGATAACCGTTGGTGGTAATGTTATCTGCAATATCAATACCTGCCACGATCTCAGCATCATCGCGGTCTTTAACGATGCCGGTTATCATCTGTCCCATACGGCCATTGCAGCCGTGCATGATAATTCTTGTCATAAATATACCTCTATGTTTTCAGTCTTTTGAAAGATCGTTGAATTTAATGACTGCACCTTCGGCAACCTTGATGCCGTAATCGCTGAGTGACTTCTTAAGTCTTGCGGCATTCGCATCTTCCATCTCGGTAAGAGGAAGGCGAAGAGGTCCTGCATTCATTCCCATGAGATTAAGAGCGGTCTTAACGGGAATGGGATTAACTTCACAGAAGAGACTTCCGATAAGGTCAAGTGCCTCCAGCTGAAGCTTGCAGCTCTTCTTTACATCGCCTGCAAGATATGAAGCAACGATGTCGTGGGTCTGCTTGGGAGCAACGTTTGAAAGAACGGAGATAACTCCGAGTCCGCCAAGTGAAAGCAGGGGAACGATCTGGTCATCATTTCCGGAATAGATTGCAAAATCCTCATCCATGATAGATGCAAGAGTTGCTACCTGTGAAATGTTTCCGCTGGCTTCTTTAATGGCAACAACATTCTTGGAACGCTCATTTATGGCCTTTACAGTTGCGGGAAGGATATTGCATCCGGTTCTTGAAGGAACGTTGTAAAGGATAACGGGGATCTTAACAGAGTCTGCGGTCTTGCAGAAATGCTCGATAAGTCCCTTCTGGGTTGCCTTGTTGTAATAAGGTGTAACAAGAAGGAGTGCATCGGCTCCTGCCTTCTCTGCTTCAACAGAAAGATAGATAGCGGTCTCGGTGCTGTTTGAACCTGTACCTGCGATAACGGGTACACGACCTGCAACCTTCTCTACTGTATGTCTGATAACATTTAAGTGCTCCTCATGGGTAAGGGTTGATGCCTCACCTGTGGTTCCGCATGCTACGATGGCATCGGTTCCACCGGAGATCTGAAACTCGATAAGCTCGTCAAGCTTCTCGAAATTAACGCTTCCGTCTGCGGTCATGGGGGTTACAAGTGCAACTGCTGCTCCTGTAAAAATTGGTTTGCTCATTTTAGTTCTCCTCTCGACTATTGTTTACGTGTATAGTCAACCTTCTTCAAAAAAGAAGGCTGACACGTAATAAAATACGGTCAGCCGTTATCAACATAAAAATTTGATAGCTCCCCATCCGGTTTCCCGGATGACAGTCATGCGACTATTCATCGTATGCCCAGGATCCGGTTCTCCGTAGTAACCGTTCCTTCGGCGCCTCACCCTTTCACAAGTCTTCATCTGTGTACGGCACATCCGACTTATTAATATTGATCAGCGCAACCTCTACCGTTTTTATTAACTTGAAATGAATACTAACACCGTCATACCGATGTGTCAAGCACAGAACTATGAAACAATACGCATGTCCGCTGCATCAGATTTCTACCACTGTATATGCATCACGTGTCTTCTTGGATTCGTAAAGTGCTTTATCCGCGGTTACGATAAGATTATTCACAAGTTCCGTGCCGAAAGCGGCTCCGAAGCTCATGGTTATCCGTGTATCGGGATAGCCGTCAATGGATATCTCCCTTAACGAGGATTTAATATGTGCCAGCTTATTCTCCAGATCTTCCTTGCTGATATTGAAGAACACCATCAGGAACTCATCACCGCCGTAACGGATGACCACGTCATCTTTCCTGACCGAGCGCTCCAGAAGTTTTGCAACCAGCTTGATCGCTTCATCACCGCCGCGGTGACCTATGGTGTCATTTATCGTCTTAAACAGATCAATGTCCGCCATTACAACCGCTCTGCAGGGTTCGAAAACAAGCTTTTCATCCAGGAACTTCCTGTTCCTGATCCCTGATAAAGAATCGATATATACCTTCTCCTCGAATTCGGAGATCTTCTTTTGCTGTGCCAGACTATGCAGCTTGGCATCGGTAGTATCCTGGCAGCCGTATACTATGTGTGCAAGAGTTCCGTCCTCGTTACGGTCTCCCACCATAAAGACGCCGTTAAACCAGCGGCCCGCGCCTTCACTGTAGAATTCCATACTCGTGGAACCCTGTTCTTCTATGGCAGCAAGGATCTTATCCTTATCGAGCCAATCATATAAACTTTTTTTAAAGCTCTCGGCAACCGTTGCATCGACAATATTTCTCAGGAACACAAAAGCATCCGGATCCTTAGGTGCCATCTCCACATATTCATTGGTACTGATCATACGATAGCTCATATCACTGACATCAATGAAAATGGAGAAATTGAAAACCTTGCCGATCGCCTCAATGATCTTAAGATGTTCCTCAAGCTCCTGCTGTGCCGTGATATCACGGTAACAGCCCATATAGATCTCAAGTGAACCGTCATCGGGACGTCTTACGAACCTGCCCGCTCCGGTTACCCAAATGATGCTCCCGTCCTTCTTCTGCATCCGATATGTGGCATGGGTAATATCCGGAAGTTCACGATGAATGCGGACCGAATCCCAGAACAGCTTAACTATGGCATCCTTCTCTTCCGGAACCAGAGTCTTTACCCAACTGTCGAACTCATTGGGCAGATCTTCAAGCCCATCATATCCCAGCATCTGCCTGGTCTCATCGTTGAACTCAAAACTGAGCATCTTCTCATCGCGGTCGAAAGTACAGAAATACATGCCTGCCTTTAATCCGTTGGCGAACATATCCTCTCTGATCTTGGCAGTTCTGTACTTGCTGTTGGCTTCATCGATCCTTCTGTTGCATTCAGCAATGAGATCACGCTGTTCCTCAGGGTAGGCGGATACATCAAATAACGGTGTCAGATCATCCACTATAATGCCGGCTTCGGCGGCAAACTTTCCTATACCGTAATCAATGCCGCCAACTACTTCATTCTTTTCCATCAGCACTTCTTCCCCCTCTAAAAGATCGTGCATAAATTATTTTCACACCTATAAGAAAGTTTACCACTTTTTCAAAAAAAAATGTCAGGATTCTTCCGATTCCTGACATTTAAAAACCGCTTCGGGATCAATGCATTTTTACAAACACTGCAGCACCTGCTCCTACAGTAAGGGTTCCTTCATTAAGTTCGTACGAACCGAATGAATAGATCACCTCACCGCCATCGAGATCCATTACATAATCCTTATCGGTGGGATTGATCACGATGAGTATCTTCTCATCTCCCAGGGATCTTATGTAGGCAAGGGGCTTTCCGGTTGCTCCGTCGCAGACAAATTCTATCTCACCCAGACTCTGAAGTGCGGGATAAGAACGCCTTATCTCAATAAGCTTCTTCACTTCACTTCTTAGTGAAGATCCGTCCTCCATCTGTGCCTTGGCATTCCGCCTGTCGGCGGAAGGATCCAAGGGAATATACAGCCTGTTTTCCGCAGCTGAGGAAAAGCCGGCATTTACACTGTCGTCCCATTGCATGGGAGAGCGTGAACCGGTCCTTCCGTATCCGCCTTCAACGGATGTAAGGCCCTCCACATATCTCATTCCGTACGGGTTAAAAAAGGACGGTCACTTTGTTCACGATCTTTTGTGAACGAAAGAACCGTCCCCCTGTTCCACAATTTTAGTTATTGTTAAAGCCTGCTCTCTTACGAAGTCTTGAATCCAGGATCTTCTTTCTGATACGAAGAGTCTGGGGTGTTACTTCAAGAAGCTCATCTGTCTCAATGAAATCAAGTGCCTGCTCAAGGGATAAAACCTTGGGAGGAGTAAGACGAAGGGCTTCGTCTGCGGATGATGATCTGGTATTGGTCATCTGTTTTCTCTTGCAGACATTAACTTCGATATCCTCGGACTTACCCGTTTCACCGACTACCATTCCGGCATAAACCTTATCGCCGGCGCTGATGAAAAGAGTTCCGCGCTCCTGAGCATTAAAAAGTCCGTAAGTAACGGCTTCGCCTGCTTCGAATGCAATAAGAGAACCAAGCTTTCTGTAAGAGATGTCTCCCTTATAAGGAGCATATCCGTCGAACTCGGTGTTGATGACACCGTTACCCTTGGTATCGGTAAGGAACTCACCCCTGTATCCGATAAGACCTCTTGAAGGAATGGAGAATTCAAGTCTTGTGTAGGTTCCTCCGCTGATGGAACTCATGTTTCGGAGTTCACCCTTTCTGGAACCCAGCTTCTCTATAATTGCACCGGTATTGTCATTGGGAACATCGATATATGCGATCTCCATGGGCTCGGTCTTCTTACCGTTTTCATCGGTCTTGTAAAGAACCTCTGCCTTGGATACCGCAAACTCATATCCCTCTCTTCTCATGGTCTCGATAAGAACGGACAAATGAAGTTCTCCACGTCCGGAAACCTTGAAACGATCGGTATCCTCGGTTTCCTCTACACGTAAGGAAACGTCGGTATTAAGTTCTCTGAAGAGCCTGTCTCTTAAATGCCTTGATGTAACGTACTTTCCTTCCTGACCTGCCAGGGGTGAATCGTTTACGCAGAAATCAATGGCAATGGTGGGTTCAGAGATCTTCTGGAAAGGAATGGGATTCACTTCACCGGGAGTACAGATGGTATCTCCGATATGGATCTCCGAAATTCCGGATATGGCAACAATGGATCCGATCTTAGCTTCGGTCACTTCCACCTTCGAAAGTCCGTCAAACTCATAAAGCTTGCTTATCTTGGTCTTGATGAGCTTGTCGGGATCATGATGGTTACAGATAACCACTTCCTGGTTGACCTTTACAGAACCGTTCTCAACCTTTCCGATACCTATACGACCCACATACTCATTGTAATCAATGGTGGAGATAAGAACCTGGGTTCCCGCATCGGGATCACCCTGAGGAGCGGGGATATAATCAAGGATGGTGTCGAAAAGAGGTGCCATATTGGTACCCTGCTCATCAGGATCCATGCTTGCTATACCGCTCTTTGCGGAAGCATATACAAAGGGACAGTCAAGCTGTGCATCATCAGCATCAAGCTCCAGGAACAGCTCAAGAACCTCATCCACAACCTCCCTGGGTCTTGCTTCGGGACGATCAATCTTATTAATACAAACAATAACGGGAAGCTTAAGCTCAAGGGCTTTTCTCAGCACGAACTTGGTCTGAGGCATTGCACCCTCAAAAGCGTCAACGACAAGGATAACGCCGTTGACCATCTTGAGAACTCGCTCAACCTCTCCGCCGAAATCGGCATGTCCCGGGGTGTCGATGATGTTGATCTTGGTATTTTTATAGGTTACGGCAGTGTTTTTGGAAAGAATGGTGATACCGCGCTCACGCTCGATATCTCCGGAGTCCATGACACGCTCTGCCACTTCCTGGTTTTCTCTGAAAACACCGCTCTGCTTAAGCAGTTCATCCACCAGGGTGGTCTTACCGTGGTCTACATGTGCGATAATTGCTACGTTTCTTACATCTTCTCTTGTAGTGATCATTTCAAACTCCTCTCAAAACCTAAATAATATATAACAAGAGAAGTCATTTTTCAAGTAAAAAGGCGGATCCCCTAAGGAATCCGCCTTAAACTTAAATTTTCAGACCATCAATCCTTGGAAAGGCTGATGAATACGCTGAAGCCACCCTTATAATCAGGATCATAATAATCATAAGAAATGAAAATGCTGTCGCGCTCGAAATCGTACCAATAGAAAGGATTGTAATCAAGATCCGAGAAATCGGTCTCATCGAAGATGCTTGCTTCATGATCGATATCTGCAGTCATCTTCTCGTCTGTAAGATCAACCCAGAATGAGAAAATAGGAAGATCTCCTTCAACATCCCAGTCACCGCCCCAAAGATCCATGGTGGGCGAATAAGCTTCGAAGCAGTCCTTACCGTCAACATCTACACAGTAAGCAACAACATCATCCCAGTAATATGACTCATCCTCCCAGGCATCGGTTCCTGTAAGCATGATGTAACCGGAATAAGATCCGTACCAGTCTTCTACAGATCCGGTAACAGTGGGTTCAGGCTCGGGTTCAGGCTCGGGCTCGGGTTCGGGCTCGGGTTCAGGCTCGGGTTCAGGTTCGGGCTCAGGCTCTTCCTCGTTTACGGTAACCTTGATGGTGATCTCTTCCTCAGCGTTGGAAGCGTTAACGGTGATCTTTGCCTTACCGCCTTCAAGACCGGTAATGGTGATGGTACCATCCTTCTCCTTAATCTTGATGATATCGTCATCCTCGGTTTCAACAACAACGTCCTTAAGATCTTCGTAGTTCTCAATCTCAACCTTTACCTTGTCGTCTACATCGACTTCAACCTTGGTTTCGGATACTTCAATGGCTACAGTCTTCGCTGCACCGCATCCGCAAAGGCTTGCGATCATCATGAGCATAAGGCTCATTGATAATGCTTTTTTCAATGCTCTTCTCATATTTTTCTCCTTTAAAATTTTGCAGTTCTGTTTGCATTAACCTGATAAATTTACTTCAAAATCGTAATAAATTCAAGTCTGAAACCTATAATACCAAAAAAATAGAGATTTTTGAAAAAAAACTTGGTATAATGGCTATAACTGTGTAGAAATCACTAAAGGAGTCTTTTATGAAAAAGGGAAAGATCCTTGGATATTGGGACTATACCGTAGTACTTACCTACCTTGGCATGGTCTTTGCATTTATCGGTATCCTGGAAGTTTTAAATCTTAAATTTGCCAACAGCCTTGTCCTGCTTCTTCTGGCAGGTCTGTGTGATATGTTCGACGGAGCGGTTGCTTCAACCAAACAGCGTGATGTATATGCCAAGCATTTCGGGGTCCAGATCGATTCACTCTCGGATCTCATCAGCTTCGGTGTTCTTCCCGCACTTTTTGTATATATGCATTCCGGAAAGAATTTTTACGTCGGCATCCTTTCCTGCGTATATCTTCTCAGTGCCCTTGTAAGACTGGCTTATTACAATGTTCAGGAAATTGACCGCCAGAGCAAGACCGATGATCCCAGAGAGACTCTTACCGGTGTTCCCGTTACCACCGTAGCTCCTCTCCTGCCCCTTATTTACCTCATCTATTCCCTTCTCGGAAAAGAGAGCGAATATAACTTCATTATCATAACCTGTGTACTGGCAGTGGGATTTGTGTGTACCCACGAATTTAAGAAGCCCAGACTCGCAGGCAAGATCGTTGTTATCTTCATAAGCCTTGCCGAGATCATCGGTGCATTCATTATGTCAGGAGTCGGACTTTGATGAAAAAAGAAAGTGCTTCTATAGATTTTCTCTACAATACAGTGCCCGGAAGAACCATACTGAAGATACTCGTGCAGCCCGCCCTTTCAAAGGCGGCTGCTTTTTGGTTTTCATCCGGGATTTCATCACGTATCGTACCCTCATTCATGAACAGCAACAATATTGACCCGGATCTGTTCGAGTGTCCCGATGGTGGATATTCTTCTTTCAACGATTTCTTCACAAGGAAAAAGAAAAAAGAATTCATAAATATCGAAGAAGGAAAACTCGTTTGTCCCTGTGATGCGCTTCTTACGGTGTCACATATAGATGAGAACACCATGTTTGATATCAAGCACTGTAAGTATTCAGCAGCATCGCTGTTAAAAGACGGCATGCTTGCCACGGAATTTATCGGTGGTACCGCTTACGTATTCCGGCTTACTCCTTCCCACTATCACAGATACAACTTCTGCACCTCCGGAAAGCTTACTCTTTCCAGAAGCATCAAGGGCATACTGCATTCCGTAAAGCCTGTCTGCCATGAGCATTTTCAGGTCTTTGTCCAAAACAGCAGAAAATATGTATCCATCAAAAATGACTCTCTGGGTGATGTGATCCAGATGGAAGTCGGTGCCCTTCTTGTGGGCAAGGTTTCCAATCATCCCGCACATAAAAACATGGAGGTCACCACCGCACTCGAAAAGGGT